>WNGQ01000020.1_pt1 | contig 146777 bp, 97 predicted proteins | sample 5407661 | NCBI WGS metagenome assembly WNGQ01 (sample SAMN13153382, study PRJNA577476) | soil metagenome | isolation source: 60 cm soil or saprolite under Garry oak tree replicate 2 | place: USA:California | collected 2016-06-15 | reverse complement strand
TTGTCGGCGCGGAACAGCTGCGTTCGCACCTGGCCCAGTCTCTGCCCGAGTACATGATCCCGGCGGCCTACGTGCGGCTGGAGTCATTGCCGCTGACGCCCAACGGCAAACTGGACCGCAAGACCTTGCCGGCTCCGGAAGCAGACGCCTATGCCGTGCGTGGTTATGAAGCCCCGCAGGGCGAGACCGAGAGCGTTCTGGCGGAAATCTTGGCTGGTCTGCTGCAGGTCGCACGTGTCGGCCGTCACGACAACTTCTTCGAACTCGGCGGTCATTCCCTGCTGGCAGTGCGCCTAGCACATTCTCTGGGCCAGGTTGGCTTCAACATCCTGCCGACAGACCTGTTCACATACGCTACAATTGAGTCTCTCGCTTCTAAGATCATATCCCGGGACCGGCCGATTCTAATAAATCAGGCAATACCTATAAGATGTAGCGGCAACGAGGCTCCCCTTTTCCTAGTTCATTGTGGCGCAGGTGAACTACTTTATGCCCCTGTACTGTCCTTCCACATCGATTCCAGCATACCCATTTATGGTTTACCTTCCAAGACCATAGATGGAACTCCATTGCAAACTATAGAAGGAATGGCAACGCGAATGGTGCAGATGATTCGTGCTTTGCAGCCATTAGGACCGTACCGCCTTGCAGGTTGGTCATACGGAGGATTAATCGCCTATGAAATTGCAACACAGCTTACTGGCATGGATCAACGCGTCGACTTCCTAGGCTTATTTGACACGCGCTACCATGGCACAAGTAGATCACCGTCCACCGAGGAGTTCAACACCTCTGACTCAGAAGCTAAGGCTCATTTTATATCAGTCCTTAAGCACAGAATATATCTTGCGGAGGGGTTACGAGCACTCAACGAGATAGAGCTGAATATGGCCACATTAGATTTCGACTCTCTAGTGCGACAGTGCCGAGACGAGTGTCTTATTCCTGAGTTATTTACACATTTTACAGCTACACAAATCTGGAACCATCTGGCGCGCTCGCGCGCTTATGTCCTTGCGGAGAGCAATTATTACGCTCAGCCAGTTTCGCTTCCACTCTACCTCTTTACGGCTCAGGAGGAAGATGGCGCCGCCCCATTCCTGGGGTGGAATTCTGTTGTCCCGGAAGATTCAATTCGCGTGATCCGGGTGCCCGGGACTCACCAATCAATGATGCTAAACCCAAATGTGAGTATACTTGGCCGATCGCTATCCAGCGCAATTCGCGAATCTGGTCAGCAGGCTTCAGAGCTGCTTGAGACAACATATTCACCGTTAGTTACTTTGCAAGCTGGGCGGCCGCAAGTGACGCCTCTTTTTTGCGTGCCTGCCGCTGGAGATAACGTTGCCAGCTTTGTCAAACTGGTCGATTGTCTCGACAAAACATTGCCTGTTTACGGATTCCAGCCACGCGGCCTCGACGGCCAGATGGTTCCGCACTCGACCGTCTCAGCAGCCGCCAATAGCTATCTCAATGCGATGTCTCATATCCACTCTAGTGGTCCAGTCCAGCTATTAGGCCACTCCTTTGGAGGGTGGGTGGCATTCGAACTCGCTCAACAACTAGCTGGGACTCGCACATTTGCCTCACTTACCATTATTGACAGTGATCCTCCAGATGATGAACATACCATCGACATCGAGTACAGCAACACGGACATACTGATGAAGTGGATTGAGATTCTAGAAGAGGGTCTGGAGCACCGGCTGAACATAAAGCAAGCTGATCTTCAATCCCGCATTGAGGCGGAACAAAGGCATCTCCTCCACAAACGGTTAGTAGAAGTGGGCGTCTTGCCGCGCCGTTCGACGGCGGACATATTGCGGGGGCCCTTGCGCTCTTTTGCCGCGGCGCTCCGCACACGCTATCGGCCCGAGACAACCTACTCTGGGCCAGTCCGCCTTATACTAGTCGACGATCCTCAACTAACAGAATGCGACAATATTCAACGACAGGCTCGCGTCGCCGAGCAATGGAGGCGCTGGGCTCCTAAACTCGTTTGCATTCACGCTAACGGCAATCATTTGACTGTCCTGAGACCGCCCCATGTGCAGGCTTTGGCGAAAATAATTCAGTTGTCGGAACCTCGCAACTTACTAATGTGAGAACAGCAAGGATATTACGTAGTACTTACGGAGCAACGGCTGCCATGCGAATAGCGCACACAACCAACGGCCCCTTGTGGCGACCCTGTTCACGTTTTGCTTTTCGCCGCTCAAAGCGATCAAGCAAGCGTATTGATTCCACATGCCATTTGCCATCAAGTAGTATGGCTGGATATGAGCTCTGGGTGCCGAACTGTTTGCTGTGCCCTCGTATCTTTCTTAGCTTCGGTCAGCCACTAGCTTCCCCAGGTACACTCTTGCGAGCCGAGCTCAATGTGACGATCAATCTCTACGTGGAAGGAAAAGAACATGCTTAGAATCTCACTGCTCAATATGCCGTTCGCTAATCTTGCACTACCATCCCTTGCGTTGACACAAATTGAGCAGGTGCTTCAAGCTGCTTTTCGAGACCGAGTCTTCATCGAAATCATCTACATAAATCAAGACTTCGGAAAACACTTGGGCCCAGATTTTTATGCATATCTCGCCACTTCCATGGAATCTCTGAATGCAGGTCTGGGAGATTGGTTTTTCCGCCAAGAAGCGTTCCCAGCGTTATCCGACAACTTTGACAAGTACTTCGAGCGATACTTTCCATCGACAACCACGGAGGGGCTGCGACTGAAGAGCTTGATCGCCCAAAAAAGGTTGGGGCTTGGTGCGTTTTTGGACGATCTGATATCGAAATATGCCCTTGATAAAGCGCATATCGTTGGATTCACTTCGATGTTCATGCAGAACGTCGCCATCTTCGCGATGGCCAGAAAGCTAAAGAAACGGAATCCCGACCTGATCACCGTAATGGGTGGAGCAAACTGCGAGTTCCCCATGGGCAGCGTGATCGCTCGACGGGCCAACCACGTCGACTTCGTGTTCTCTGGTCCCGCCCTCAAGAGCTTTCCCGACTTTGTTGGTTCCTGCCTGGCAGGAGAGATGTCGAAATGCCTTACCATCCCTGGCGTCTTTACTGCAAAGGCGCCGCCGCCACCGAGGACTATGGGAGAGGAAGTCGACATCAATACTCCTATAGAGTTAGACTACGGTCCTTTCTTGGACAGTCTGGAAAAGTATTTTCCAAACCGAGAGGTCACACCTGTTTTGACAGTTGAAACGTCGCGCGGATGCTGGTGGGGTGAGCGAGCACACTGCACTTTTTGCGGCCTCAATGGTACTTCCATGGCGTATCGCGCCATGATACCTGACATGGCCATCAAGCTTTTCAAATCGCTTTTTCGGTATTCAGGTCGAGTTTCTCGGATAATGGTCGTCGATAACATTCTGCCCAAGAACTATATATCACAAGTGCTGCCCTTGCTCGATACCCCGAGCGATATGCAACTGTTTTACGAGGTCAAAGCCGATTTAGACGATCATGATATGGGAGCGCTTGCAAGAGCTAGAGTCAAGCAGATCCAACCCGGTATAGAATCCCTGGCCACAACTACACTAAAACTTATGAAGAAAGGCACTACAGTTTTTCAAAATCTCAGACTACTTAAACTTTGTTCCCTCTATGACATAGAGCCTCATTGGAATTTGCTTGTCGGATTTCCTGGAGAAGACGAAGACGTCTATCGCAAGTATGTGGATTCGATTCCACTGTTGACCCACTTACACCCTCCTTCAGGGGCGTATCCCGTTCGCTTCGATCGCTTCAGCCCCTATCATTCTCAAGCGGACAGATATGGTCTTAGACTGCGGCCGCTAGATTTTTATTCGTTGATCTACCCTTGGGAGACATCAGATCTAACTGAGTTAGCCTACTATTTCAGCGATCACAATCTCGCGGCAGAGTACTTCATCACTATGGTTAAGTGGCTTGGTAAGATACGCGCTAGAGTAGCCCAATGGCAAAAGCTCTGGCATGGCGGCCCGAAAGTCGCCCCTCGACTTCAGTTCAGCGAAAACGGCGATGTCGTGTACGATTCGCGCTCTGGCGCTACGATTGAACATCAGGTAGGTGAAACTGGAAAGGCAGTCCTCATGCGATTGGGCAGAGCCAGACGGATTGATGAGATGCTCAAGACCTCCAAGGATAGTGGCGTGGATACCATGCATGAGATTGCGAGACTAAAGGAAAAGGGCCTTCTTTTTGAAGAAGACGACCGTTTATTCAGTCTTGTCGTTGATCGTGAGAGTGAGAACTGTTTTCAACGACATCTCTCTCCACTCAGCAAGGGATCGGACAACCAGGAGCGTTAGGATCTCGATCGCGTGATTAATAGCCTGTGCGCCACCACACTGCGGGACGATTCCCGTTCTTCCGACAACCACCCCGAAACCCTTCCGGCTTTATCGAATTAGGTCGGCCCGAACTTTTTTCTACATCCATGCAGCGCGCACAACGGTTTCAGAGAAGACCTGTTCATCGTAAAATGAGCGGGTTTGAGAAATGAAAACCCCAAAAACCGCGCTAGCCATTCAGCCATTCTCAATTTGCCTTACTCGGAACCGCGAGATCTTCGATATGGACGGAAGGAATCTCGAAATCCAACCTAAATTGCTCTATGGGTTGCTCCACGAGTATCGTCACCTGTCGAAGCGAAGGGGGAGCCGAAAGCTCCCTCGTCTCGATCGGGTCAGCCAAATTCAAAGCTGCAGGAAATGGAGAGTAGGAGATCAGGCTCGTAAATGAACGCACGTCACTTTCTGAAAACTTAGCATACACAAGCCGCTCAGGCCAGCGAAACGGAGCTCGACACTTTAATCCGTTGAATTCGCCTGCATAACACTGCAGGCCGTCCATCACATTCACAGGCTGCCTCTGGATCTCAATTGTATTACTTCGTCGGTTCCCAAACAGTGTCAAGTAAATCGAGCCGTGAAGTGTTATATTTCGTCCCAGTTCTGCTTGGAAAAAACCTGGGTCCAGTGAAACGAAGGCATCAAAATTTGCCCGGCCGCCGCTGCCCGGTTTTTTAGAAAGCCCCGGAACCACATAAAGACCGGATTTCCAAGCTCGACCATCAACTCCCTTCAGTACAACGGCCAGAGCATCTCCACGAAGCTCAGTATTGTCGGGCACTCCATTCACAGAAACTACGAAATCAATTGTGGGAACCAACTTTCCGCCATGTGCGGATAATCTCTCTGAATTCGGCTTGATTTCCACGCGCATAGATGAAGTATCGAGAGAATGCCTCGACAAGTGAGTCTGGAAGAACAGCGCCCACGGCCATGGAACAAAGAGGTAGGCCACCGCACCTAGCACAACCGCAGACAGACCCAATGATCGCCCCAAAGTGGTTCGACGAGTCCTGTACTGGGTATAAAGAATGCAAAAAGCCGCAATCACAAGTATAGCCACCACAATAAAATCCCAAAACCATTGCATCGGTTCCACTGCCAATCGAGCGAATGGAAGTGAGGCTGGCAGAACCGAAAGTTCCTGCACTGCAAATATGATTGCAAGCAGAATGACCATCGTGAAAGTGAAAGAAACAAGGCTTGCAGTTAAACTGGCGAGAGCTGCAACTGGAACTGATCCTGCGAGGAAAATCATAAGTTCTGACCATAGAAAGCCACTCAAGCTTGACCTCATGGGAAAGCCGAGAGCTACAAGCGTCATCAATCGGCCTACAAATATAGGTAAATTGACAAAAGCGACAATGAATAGCACCTTCGCTGCGAGAAGATTGTTCCAACAATAGGGACGCGTAATCCAGTATTGACCGTCCCCTGGTATCGCTTCTGCTAGAATCAAACGAGCAATCAAGTATACTGCACTTACCGCCAGCAAGCCTTCGATCCACCATGGGTTTGAAGAATGGACCTCTACCCAAATCGAAAGTGTCGCGAGAGCTATGACTACACATATCTCAAACCACAGATATCGGATATCCTTCTTGAGTATATGTAGAGCCTGTCTCATTTGTCCTCCTCCGTCTCGCCTACTTTCCCTCACGTGCAAGCGCAATGAAGATAGCCCGCAAGGGCATTGGATTGATTGATAAGTGTTCTACCGTACCGAACCGTCGCCTAATTTCAGTCGTGGTTTGTTCCTGATCGAAGCGAGTCTCGACAAAGCGTACACGGGCTGGCGTTCCTTGCCGCTGTAACCAACTCGCAGGCCATTCATCATCAGCCGGAAGCATTGCCGACAGCCCGAGAGTAAGCTCGATTTCGCGAAATCGAGCAATTAAGGAGCTCATTGTCTCGGAAAATTTGAGACGCCCCTTATTTAGATAGCCAACGTGGCTTACGAAGCTCTCAACCTCAGCAAGATCATGAGACGATATGAAGATAGTGGTTTCGCCTGCACATTCGCCAAGCCCAGCAATCAGATCTTCGCGAACCAACGGATCGAGCCCGGTAAATGGCTCGTCAAGCACTATGAGACGCGGTCGGTAAGCCAATGATGATGCGAGGGCCGCCTTCATGCGCATGCCGCGCGAAAGGTCCCGCAGTTTTCGGTCGGGCGGCAGTTCGAATTGTCGAATCAGCCTTTGGGCGTGGGCGGCATCCCAAGTAGGATAGAACGGCTTCAGATACTCTAGAAAAGCTCCGACAGTCATCCAGTCCGGCATACCCTGGTTTTCAGAAACATAGCCGATTTTCGCGAGGTGCTCGGCACCGAGATCGCAAGAATCAACACCCAACACTTCAGCGCGTCCTGTTGTTGGTCTTAGTATGTTAACGAGAATCTTGATCGTTGTTGTCTTTCCGGCACCATTCTCGCCGATCAAACCAAACACGCTTCCTTGAGGAACCTCAAGCTGCAGGTCGTCGAGTACCAACACATTGCCAAACCGCTTTGAGAGGTTCGCTGTGGAGAGAGCACAGCTCATTTGTTCCTCCTTCCTTTTTTCGCCTTGGAACGGTTTGGCCAACGGCCTCATCGTTCGTCAATTCCGTGCGCCTCGAGAGCACTTCAATGATTGTAGTGTCGTAAACCGGCAAAAACCCTCAAGGGCGGTGCGCCGTAGTCTGATTTCCAGATTCGCTGATAACCAATTGGTTGACTACACCAGCATTGCTTGCTACGAACTCAACCCAGCAATCGGGCCTCCCATCCACAATAAACGTTGTCATAGAAACAGGGATAAGTGTCGCGCGCCGTCCTGCGACCTCGATGTAGAGTTGGTCGTGGTCCAGCAGGATGGATATATTGATGCTAGTACTTGAGTGCCCCACGTAGGTGCCCACATAACGCTGAAGGATCTCGCGGGGAACTGATATCGACCTCCTGTTCATCGGAATCTCATAGGCCTCCCAGTCATCCGGTTTTCGAACCTCAGGTGACCCACCCGATGTCACTCCTTCATGTGTAGTCCGATTTGAAGTGTCAGCGACGGGATCCCGCGAGCTTCTTGGAACCTCGTAACTAAACGCAAAGCACAACCCTACTAACAAGGCGAATTCGCAGGTTGCTCCTGTCAGCAACGCGCTAACTCGTGGCCCGCGATTTTCGAGAACGTGAAATGCCGGGACTCCAGTCGCGTTAAAGCTGAGCACGGCATCGGAGGAAGATTTTGAGCTCAGCGCGCGTCGCCGGAATAGCCATTCAACGCAATCTGATATGCGTCTCATAATTTCTCGTCATTATAGTGGCTCGTTGCGAAGATACATAGCGCTTCATCAGTGAAAATCGGCCGAGTTTAACGACGACGCACATTTCGATGGTTATCACGTAAAACAAAGGGCAATTCCCTGACCCTCTCGAGTCTAATACTGGCATTGGCGGCAATCCCGCGTGCAATCGAGCGGCGAGATGGTGATGCTCTTCGAACTTTTTTCTACCCACAGTGATACGGGCTCCGATCGCTGGTTTACTGTTACCACAGCTATCACTCCACTCGCCGGGCCGTAGCTCTTCTTCGGCGGATCAGTAACGCACTCAACATGATGTTGGGTGATGGTGCCATAGCTCCCGCTCGGCCCCCAATCCAGGCGGAATTGCCCAAATGTGTACATCTGATGGTCAGCCGGATGGTCTTGCCAGTGGACGTCTCCAGTGTACCGACCATAAGCCTGCTCGAGATTTCCAGCTTCAATCTCTTTGAAGAAACTGTCAACCGCGTGCTTTTCCGGCCAGTGCCGAAATGCGACCCAAGCAGCAAGCGCGATAGCGGTCATCAACGTGCAAGTCGCAACCAGCCGTTTGCGTCGCTTCTCTGGCCTGGGATCGTAATCTTTTGCATCCATCAGTCCCATGATGTGTTCACCTGTCCCTCTAGCCCTCTGGAGGTTTGGACACCGCTAACAGCATGTGGGTTCCTGCTCCTAGTCTTCAATGGATTTGCTGAACGGCTTGACCGTTTGGATCTGGGGGACGGGTTTGCAAGCTTCAAACCAGGCGATCGAGCTGCGTGCACAATTCCGATCATTAAACCTAAACTTAGCCTACCCAATTCATAACCTCGGCAGTTGCCTGGCTGAAATGAGGACGAAAGAAAAGCCGCGATTCGCCTCGGAGATCTTGGAGCCTCAATGGCTGTATGCCAGCCTGTCCACCGAAGGTCTATCGTTAAGCTTTCAAGCTTGTAGTTGCTCCGCTAAGAGTCGCATACTCCCTCCGGGCGATATCCTGCACCCTGTTTGAACCACGAAAATCGATACGTCGGCACTGATTGTACTCCAAGGTCTCCTCTTACGAACCTCGTATTTTGTTCGAGAGTCATCACGATCGATGGCCTCTTTTGCGGTCAGAGCAAGATGCAAGGGAAACTCACCTCGATAAGATCCGCGCTCCACCACGTCATTCACAAACGATCGGTGTGGCGGCTAATACTTGTGAAAGAGCAAACACTGTCTAATAGCCTCGTAAGAATGAGCGTTTAACGAGATTGCTTCAAAGTATCTTTTTATATTAGAGTTTACCACTGTAAAGTCAAGCGTTCGGGAGACGTGAGATGGATTTTCAAGATCTGAGAGTGGCAGCTCGTGTGTTACGCAAAAGTCCGGTGTTTGGCGCGGCGGCGGCGCTGACCATTGCTCTCGGAGTCGGAGCCAGCACTGCCATCTTTAGCGTAACCAACGCGGTGCTGCTCCGGCCACTGCCTTACCGCAATCCTGACCGCTTGGTGGTCGCGGTCAGCGATCTGCGCAAGCGCAATGTCCGCGATTTCCCATTTTCGAACGCCAATTTCGTCGATCTGCGTGAAGGCACTAAATCGGCACTTGATGGCCTTGCCGGCGTCTTCACTTTTCCTGTCACGCTTGAACGCGACAATGGCACTCCCGAGCAAACCAATATTGCCGTAGTGACGACCAACCTGTTCCGGCTCCTGGGCGGAAGAATCGTTTACGGCCGCGACTTCAATGATAACGATGGCGTTGCCAACCCTGCTCTGCTCCCTGGTGTACAGCAGCGGGGAGGTCCGCCGCAGCGGCTTCCGGTGTACGCAGTTCTGAGCTACGAGTACTTCCAGCGCCGGTATGGAGGTGATCTCTCCGTCATAGGACATTCCATCCCGTCTCTCGGACCAGGAGCACCGACGCCGATTATCGTAGGCGTACTCCAGCCGCACTTCCAACTGTATTTTCCGCCCGAGGCTCAGGTCCTTCCCGCACCCGACGTCTGGATCGCGAACCGCCTCAGCTACGACATCGCGCAACGCACCAATGTTTCTATAAGTGCGGTGGGCAGGCTCCGGCCTGGAGTCACGCCCGAACAGGCGCAGGGCGAGGCGGAGGAAGTGGCCGCTTCGGAACGCTCTCAGTTTCCCATTTTGGGGACGGCTGACTACCATATCCGCGTCGAGCCCATGCGCCAGCACATGGTCGCCCAGGCCCGCCCAGCAATCTTAGCGCTAATGGGTTCGGTCATCTTTCTGCTGCTGGTAGCCTGCGCCAACGTCGCAAACCTTCTGCTGGTTCGTGCGTCGATGCGCAATCGCGAGCTTGCGGTCCGTGCCGCGCTCGGTGCCAGTCGTAGGAAACTGATGTCGCCAATCCTCGCGGAAGCGGTATGGCTCGCAGCACTAGGCACGCTCGGCGGACTCGCGTTTGCCTGGGCCGGAATCAAGGAGTTGCGCACACTTGTCCCGGCCGACCTGCCGCATCTCGGCACCATCACCATCGACAGATCGGTGCTCGTCTTCACCGCCCTCGCGGGACTAGCGGCAGCGTTTCTCTTCGGCATACCCCCAGCACTGCGCGCTTCGCGTCCGGGCTTGATGAATGTGCTCGGTGGCTCAAGCCGCAACACCGGACTCGGCACTGGCAACATCATGCGAAACATTGTCGTCATAGCCGAGGTCGCACTCTCGTTCGTCCTACTAGTGGGCTCGGGGCTCATGTTCCGCAGCTTCCTCGAATTGCAGCGCATCGATCCCGGATTCGACTCGCGCAACCTGCTCACCTTTGTCCTTAACGGCAATAACGGCTCCGCTACGCCGGAGGGTGACGCAGCTTTCGTCCGCCAGGTAGAGGACCGGCTACGTGCGATTCCGGGAGTGCACAGCGCCACGTGCTCTTTTCCGTTCCCATTGGCAGGCGGTTATAGTCCCATTCGCTGGGGGTACGGAGAGGCCATATCGGATCCGAGCAAGTTTCAGGCAGCAGATTTCCAGATCGTTATGCCTGGATATTTCGAGACCATGCGTACTCCGTTGCTGGCGGGGCGGACCTTCACCGACGCCGATAACGCACCCGATCGTCGGCTCATCATCATCGACGATTTTCTGGCGAAGAAAGCTTTTCCTGGAGAGTCCGCAGTAGGCAAGCGCATACTCATCCGATTGAGGAGCCCCCAGCCGGAATGGATGCAAGTTATCGGCGTTGTCGAACACGTGCGGCAGACCTCGTTAGCTGCACCTGGGCGCGAGCAAGTTTACTTCACTGAAGGATACGGCGGACCTGGAGTTGTGAACTCGTGGGCGCTGCGCGTTGACGGAAATCCTGTGGGCTACGCCGGCCAGGTGCGTGCGGCAATCAAAGATTTGAGCCATCGTCTGCTCGTTGCTAACATGCAACCAGTGGATGCCCTACTAAGCCATGCCCAGTCACAGACAACATTTTCGTTGCTGCTGATTGGAGCCTTCGCGGCCATCGCTGAAGTGCTTGCCGCAATGGGACTGTACGGCGTACTCTCGACCGCAGTGCGGCAACGTACACCCGAAATCGGTGTGCGCATGGCCCTCGGCGCCCAACCCCGGAACATCTTCCGTCTTATCATCGGCCAAGGGCTTGGCTTGAGCGCAATCGGCCTAGTTATCGGTCTTATCGCCGCATTGATGCTCACGCGACTGATGACGACGATTCTCGTCGGCGTGAAGCCTACCGATCCAATCACATTTGTGACCATGATATTAGTCTTTCTCACCATCGCGGCAGCATCATCGTGGTTCCCCGCGAACCGCGCATCTCGGGTTGACCCAAACGAAGCGCTAAGAGAAGAGTAAGTTCTTTTCTAATACAGTAGAAACAAATACCCACGCCCCATCACAAGGTATAGTTGCGCCTTTCGTCTCTAATGGTCGCTGCCCCTGATTTTCTAAACATTTTGGACCGCGCTTTGTGATCTAGTGGGACTTTTGATCCGAGGCGTTTTCCATGAGGAGACTAGCTAGAAGGGGGTGTCTGGCGCTGCCGACACAGATGGGTTAGAGGAACCCATGGAGTCGGATGTTCGCTTGGAGCGGAATGGCGGAATCACAAGCATGCAAGTTGCGAATATAAGCCGCTTCCTAATTCCCATTCGCGTCCAGCAAAAAGGTCAAGACCGATCTGCTCGACTCTAGCAATGATCCCTTGTCTGCTCAAACGCTGGTGCTACAAACATCGATATCTTACTGACCATTCAATGAACAAGTAGTTATCGGCGGAGTTAATATTCTGTCATAATAAACATATGACACTTCTTCGCTTCCAGCTCAGGCCGGGAAAGTCCATCTTCGATCAAGTGGTATTTGCTGCCAAGAAGGCGTTTATTAGTGGCGAATTCCGGGCAGGACATGCGTTTCCCTCGGTGCGCACGCTGGCGGCGGAGCTGAAAATCAACCCCAACACGGCGCACAAGGTGGTGCAATACCTAATCCATGAGAGGTGGCTCGACTCGCGACCAGGTATTGGCACTGTTGTCGCCGAGCCGCCCGAGGCGCGCTCCGGTGAGCGGCAGCGAATCCTACAGCAGAATGTGGAGCAGTTGGTGGTCGAAGCCAAGCAAGTGGGACTGGAGTTGGAAGAAATTGTCCAGGCCGTCGAATCGCAATGGACACGCCTGCAAAAGCCAGCGCAGGTAGGCCGGAAATGATTGAGGCGAACACCCATGGATGGAGATTCGGACGCATAGACGCTGTGCGGGACTGAGCCTTGCCGTCCCCAGAAGGCAGTTCGTCCCCGCTTATCGTCGGCGTCGACCAAATCGCGGGGCCAAAAACGTCCCTAACCCATTGATCCATTGTGACGTGGCTTGGCGTCTTGTTCGGGCACAAGTTCTGAGAAAATCAGCTTGCTTCCCAAGGCCATGAGCTGGCATATCCAAGGCAGGGAGTTGTGTTTTATTCACCTGCACTCAACTCCCGGGAGATGTTGCGGATCTAGCCCCGGCCAAGTATGCAGTGTACCGGTTGATAGGGATTTCCACAGCTTGCTCAAGTATTCTTGTCTCATGGCTGCACTTACATAATTTATTGAGTCACCAACCTGTCCCTTCCTCATAAAGCGGATGCTATCGTCAATGTGTGCTTCATATGAGGCACGTGAGACATCGAGTTTGTCCTCGTGTTTGCGCATAAACTCGAACGAACAATTGTCGAGGATTCTCTCCCTGGTGGCATCATTGAGTGACACTCCACAGAATTCGGCCACTCGTACTACACTAGATTCAAAATCGCTAGCCAATTCTTCGAATGGCATTACTAATAAATCGAGCTTCTGCTCGTTTTTGAGCCAATCGTGGACGTGATCAAACCAGCTAGCACTGGCCACTGCTCCTGAAAGAAAGCGTCCAAAAAAGGCTTCGAACGAATCCCTGTATATGAGATAACGTCTATGGTGGAAATAATATGACACTGCGACATCAAGACCATTACGTAGAAGATAAATATACTTGCCATTTCCTTTGGGTATTTGTCGATAGGGTAGATGACTTTTGAGAATCCTTGGATCTGGTCTCGCCGCTAGCCTCTCTGGACTCACGCCTGCCTCCAGATGGGGAATGAACGAAGAGATGTGAGGAATATTCATATTCCCGTCAGTCAAAAGCTGGTATACTATCATTTGCATCCACGTAGTGCCGGACTTAGGATAGCTGACAATAAATATATCGGTCGGTCGGCTTTGATACATCAGTTGTTGCCTCGTTATCGAGAGCTTAGTCCTCCATTTTAGCCATGGGTCGAGAAACCAACCGTCGAACATGCGGACAATATCAACGCCGGCAAGCTTGGCGCGCTTGAGGCCCATCGAAAAAAGATTGATACGATTCTGAGTTGCCATGTGCAATTCACCAAAAATCCCTTGTTTCTCGACCAAGTCAGTTTGTGACCACACCATCTCCAAATCGTGCTGATCGCCATCCGCGAATCTTGACGAGTGTTCCACAAATGGCAAGTCGGAGAACACGAGTGGCCCTTGGTAAAAAAGCTCTGCAACCTAAGCACGTTAGACAGGCACAACAGCTAAGCCGAGTCAGTCTGCTTTGCCCGACTTCCTTTGTGTAGCCCATCTCTTCTTCTGCGCAATGCTGATCTTTTTGCCGGGCTTCCGCCGACATCGTGCGCCTTCTGCCTCCGCGGTCCATTTCGGTATCCAATGCCCTGCAACGCGTCTATAGCTATGTCTACTCTTTCTCGTTCGGCTTCCAAATCCGCGATGAGTCGTTGAGTATCCAAAGGGTACTCCTATGTGGAATAAGCGTGAGGCTGACTCCTTGGGAATATTGCTCTTAGGATCTGCTCACGGTCAAGATCTTATCACACGAGCAGTATTTGGCCGTCACCGAGACTCCGCCTCCTTCTGTGTTAGCTTGTCTCGACGTTATGCCTAAGGGGTCTTTATTGTCGTTTCTTTGTTCTTGAAGATCAATAAAATTATGCGGCTTCGATACCTGCATAGACTTCCGTTGTTTGGCCTTTGGAAAGGCTCGGAAGCTTGGCATCCCAAAACACGGATGCGCCCTTCTCTGTTGCCCAGCCAGACGTGTATTCTGAACGACGCCTTCTTACTCGCCCGGAAGCTCGTTCCAGACCGAATGAATGGAGTAACCCGGCCCGGTCCAGATCTGATGCGCCGTAACCTGCTTGGCAGTATCGTAAAAGGCCAGAACACCGAGCGCGCCTCCCTACGCGATGTCCCGTGCCCAAGACGATGTAGAGGGTGGAAGTAGCAGTAGGGTTTGCCGCCGCAATTTTCATTGCAAAAACAAGCCATTTCATTTCTACTTCATGAGTCATGATTAGGCGGCTCCAACTAATTCACAACTGGGTTGCGTGCCCAAACGTTCCGTGCTGGGTCCTTGTTCGATGCGCCAGCGGTTTGTACGCACACAATAAGACGTCACCAGCCCTCATGGTAGGTGTGACATTCGGTCATCTCTGGAGATTTTGTAAGTGATGTCAACGTATAGGAATGAGAACGCTATCAGGCCAGGGGCAAATGCTTCTTGCAAAAGATGGATCATAGCCGACAAATCTTTGCCAAGCGAACGCAGCAACGCTGGCGGTCTGCATTCCACCCCGACTTTACGGAATACATGAATACTCTCCGCCCCCCGGGGGTGGATGTGATTTGCGGCAGCTTCCAGTTGTGTGTGTCTATCTGCCAATCAGCAGATCGAGCACTTGAGTTGACCCACCCTCAGCAGAGAATCGAGGACATTCGACGCGTTCACGATGCGATTGGAGAAGTCGCGGCATTCCTGCAGCGTAATGATGGTGGTGAGATCGAAACTTGCGAATACAAGAACAACCTGCTTGGATTAGTTGAGACAGGGCTCGTGACGGTAAGAATGAAACAGGCCGCTTCGAGCACGGCTGTTGTGTTAGTAAGCCGCAGAGAACATCGCGAAGGGAAAGGGCCGTGTGTGGAAACTGCTCCGGTCACATTTGTTCCGATGGGGTCAATCGCCTACCGCTTGGCTCAGGTAGCCGTTGGAGCAGATTCAGCCAGCTCAACGTTCGAACCGCGACACGAGTCGGACATTGCAGGCGGCACAGCACTCGTGAGAGCGGCGGGCGGAGAAGTACGGTGTCCGAAAAAAGAAATCAGGTTCAATCAATCAATACCGAGGTTTGATAGCGTCTTCGCATTCAGCCCCTCATGTGAGCCGGCAGTTCGCGCATCTGTCCTTGGGGGTCAGCCATGATCAGCGGACATTTGTCACACCTCAGGATGCCTGAGGCTGAAAGCATACACATTATCCGTGAAGTGGCCGGCGAATTCGCTCGTCCGGTCATGCTGTACTCGATAGGCAAAGACTCTTCAGTGATGCTCCGGTTGGCGCAAAAGGCTTTTTATCCGGGGAAGCCACCGTTTCCCCTTCTTCACATTGATACGACTTACAAATTTCGTGAGATGACAGAGTTTCGGGACCGGATCTGCTCGGAGCTCGGATTTGAACTCATCGTGCACATTCCGCGAGAGGCTCGCGAGGAAGACGTGAATCCTTTCCGATTGGGGACACAGAAATGTTGCGCCATTCTCAAGACCAAGTCGTTGCTTGATGGAACTGAAGAAACGGGAAGGATACTTCTAGATGCAGCCACAGCTCTTGCGTCTGACGACCGCGGGTAGCGTCGACGACGGCAAGTCTACATTGATCGGGCGCCTGCTCCATGACAGCAACGGCATCTTCGAAGATCAGTTGGAGTCTGTGCGAAGGGCATCGCGCGACGGCCTCGATCTGGCATTCGTCACCGATGGTCTGCGGGCGGAGCGTGAGCAAGGTATTACCATCGATGTCGCGTATCGGTATTTTTCAACGCCCAAACGCAAATTCATCATTGCCGATACGCCAGGTCACGAGCAGTACACTCGGAACATGGCGACCGGAGCGTCGACCGCGGATGTCGCGCTCATCCTGATTGACGCGCGCAAAGGTCTACTGGCACAGACACGCCGGCATGTGTGCATCGCATGGTTGCTCGGCGTTCGCCGCGTTGTGTTCGTGATCAACAAGATGGACGCGGTCGGCTACAGCCACCAGCGATTTGACGAGATTCGCGCAGAGCTCCGGGCGACGATGGCCAAATTTAGCGGATGTGAGATGTCTTTCATTCCGGTGAGCGCGCTGAAAGGCGACAACGTAGTCCACCATAGCGACCACATGCCCTGGTTTGGAGGCGAGAGTCTGCTCGAATACCTCGAATCAGCCACACTTTCTTCTAGTTACGCGCAGGAGTTGAGGCTGCCGGTGCAGTATGTAATTCGTTCGGGAACTGATTACCGCGGCTATGCAGGACAGATTGCTTCGGGATCGCTGAATTGCGACGACGAACTACTCATCTTGCCCTCCGGCTTGCGCGCGCGGGTGCAATCGATCGATTCATTTGAAGGAACTGTACAGAGCGCGCACGCGCCGATGTCTGTCGCGGTGCGGCTCGACGGCCACTTCGACGTCAGCCGCGGTGGCATGCTCGCCAGCATAAATAGACCACCAATTGCTTCCCGGAATATACGCGCAACGTTGATCTGGATGTCGGAGTCCCCCCTCAAGCTACAACGTCCGTACTTGGTGAAACACACAACACAACGAGTATGCGGGCAGGTATCGCGAGTGGTGTCGGCATTGGACATCGGCAGCATCGAAGAGGCTCCTGCCACGGAGCTTCAGTTGAACGATATTGGCACAGTCGAACTCGAGACGCACCTTCCGATCTTTTTTGATCCTTACGAGCTTAATCGCACTACCGGCAGTTTCATTCTTATTGATCCGATTACGAATCTCACTGTCGCAGATGGGATGATCAACGGCTCTGGCGTTCGAGCCGTGAGCGATACCGATGGAAAACCATCATCAGGACTAACGCTCTGGTTTACCGGGCTGAGTTCGGCGGGCAAGACCACCATCAGTCATGCAGTCTACGAGAGGCTTTTGGCCATGGGACACAAAGTCGAATTGCTGGACGGAGATGCGGTTCGGCGCCATCTCTCGAAGGACTTGGGCTTCACGGAACAGGACCGTAATGAAAATATTCGCCGCATCGGATTCGTTGCCGAACTGCTGACGAAGAATGGCGTAATCGCGATCGTGTCGGCAATTTCTCCTTATAGAGCCATACGTGACGAATTGCGGTCCAATATTGGCCGGTTCGTTGAGGTCTACGTAAATGCTCCGCTGGCAGTATGTGAACAAAGAGACGTGAAAGGCCTCTATCAAAAAGCGCGAACCGGACTTCTTCCGCAATTTACGGGTATTGACGATCCCTATGAGCCGCCTTTGAATCCAGAGATCGAGTGCCGCACCGATCGCGAGACGATCGCGGAAAGTGTGCATAAAGTGATCGCGTACTTTCAATCACGGCGGCTCCCTCATAGCGAAACCACAATGTGAGGAGTGTGAAATGGAAGTACTCGTTTTGAAGACCTTTTAAAGTCTGCGCGCTTCCGTCTGGGAGTGACAGGAGAGAGTCATGCAACTAGGATTCATCGGAACTGGGGAAATCACATCATCAATCGTCACTGGCCTGAGCTCGTCTGAAATCACAGCCCACCCCATCTGGTTGTCCCCTCGCAATTCTGCAATCGCTAATGGGCTTGCCAAACGTTTCCATAGAGTATCGGTCGGGTCCGATAACCAGGAAGTTCTCGACCATTCCGACACAATCGTGATCGCCGTCAGGCCTTCGGCTGCGCGAGATGTTCTTTCGGAGTTGCGTTTCCGCCCAGATCATCGGGTTATCAGCCTTGTCTCGGCGCTCTCGCTGCGAAGGTTGTCTGAACTCGTAGCGCCTGCTGTGCGAATCACGAGGGCCATGCCACTGCCGTCGACGGCAAAACGATTGAGCCCCACGGCAATCTATCCCGCCGATCCCGTGGCGTTTGAACTCTTTGCTGCCGTTGGAACTGTCTTCCCAGCTGAAAGGGAAAACGAGTTCGATGCAATCTCCGCGACGAATGCGACAATTGCGTCTTTTTTCGCATTCAATGAAACGATTGCGTTTTGGTTGGAGCAACGAGGTGTTCCAGCATCGCAGGCCAGAGACTACATTGCACGACTCTTTTTGGCAGTAACGGCTGGCGCTGTCGAAGCGTCCGAGCGCAGTTTTCAATCATTGGCTGCTACTCACACCACTGCCGGCGGCCTAAATGAGCAATTTCTCAAACACCTGGTTGAACATGGCCTCCTAACGAGAGTCTCGGAAGCTCTGGACGCGGTTTTGTACCGAATCCGTGTGGAATCATAGACTCCGAATTCGGGGCTGGTTGACTGAGTCGGCTTCGGCAGGTGTTCAGGTCGGCCGCCGCTTAGGGTATGGCTGACGGGCAAGCCGGAGTGGCCGGGATAAACCGGCATGTTGTAGGGAATAAAGGAGCCCTACAGGAAAGGAAAACAGCCAGGGCTGCTCTCCGAGAAGATGTTACTCCTTGGCTCAATGAATTCCCTGCTTCATGACCATCTCCTTGCCCTAAATCGTACGGCGACAATTCAGTATGCGATGCGGCGATTCCGGTTCAGCGTCGCGCTGTTCGGGCAGATTCCGCCCAACGGCGTTTCCTGCTGCCATTCGCCTTGTATTTGAAATGCAGCCCAATAGTAAGGTGATCTCCACTGTTTCTGCCGCCACATCTCGATTTGAGCAGCCCGCAATGCCGCGGCTGGCCTCATGCCCCTCGTTCCATGGCCCTACTGCACGAGCTGCTCCGCACGCAACACCAATGCCGCTTTCGGCCGTCCCATCGCCATAGGCGCCTCCATTGTGCACCAGAGATGCCTTTTTGCCTTGCAATACTAACGCCATTTACTTACGGGACAGTACACTTAGGAGGGCTTTCGAAATGCTGAAGCTAGCCGGGATCGAAAAGCTCGGGATTCTGAAACAACAATGACTGTCTGGCCGGGCCGCATCGCGGCGGGCAGCTGATAGGACGGCGCCCCCAATAGGCATGCCCACGCGCAGGTGTCATGCCCTGCCAGTAAGCTGTTCACGATTCTTTCCTAGAGGCGGAGAAGTCGTACCCCAGCAGCGGCTTAGGGTTTTCAAGTTCTTCTCCCTTGACGGCATTGGAAAAGTATACCGCTCTCACTTCCAGTTTCTGCGCACTACAGAAAGCGGAGGATCGCCAGGATGCGGCGTTCTGTTCACCGAGCTAGGACTGATCGCCGATCCCAATCCCGGATCTGTAGCCGATGCTGCCTGCCCTCTACAACCAGCGCAGCAGCATAAACCGCCTCCACCGGAATGTTATACATACTCCGGCGGGACACTTCGCCCGGGGAATGCTCCGATCGGCCCGTTGCAACTCTTCTGGAGAAAGAATTAGCCGCGACGCACGTGCCTCGTGTGCATCGAGAGTCAGAGGGATGTACCAGACATGAACGGCTCCTGCCTCGAAGTCACCGGGCTTTCCCGTTGCTCTCCTATCCTCGACATCACCTTATGATGCCAAATAAAACCAGAAAGACGCCATAAAGGACGTACCAGGCCAAGATTGGTCTGCCCAAAAGACCTGACTAGCGCGGCTCAGCAAAACGCTAAGACGACTACGACTCGGATGTTCGGCGTGCCATCAAGACGACGAGGAGACGAATCAATTCTCGATGTCGCAATCCGGATTAATGTCGCAATGCTGCTGCTGCAGCGAGGGATCAATCAGTGCTTTATGGGTAGCACCTTTAGCCACGCTGGCCAAGGCTGAAGCAGCTTGGTGGAGGCCAAAGCGTCTCACCGGAATCGCAGACCAGCGCATTGAGAGCCGTGGATCTGACGCGAGTTGCACCGCCCTGTAGAAATGGGAAAAGTCAGAACCCCAGCAACCGCGCACATCCAGATGTTTCATGTTCAGGTCGAGATGCGGATTGAAGGACACTTCGCCAACATCAGTATATTGGCCCACTACAACAACGCGCCCCCCATCTCGTGTGCAACGCATGGCCCTCACTACAGCCTTTGGATCACCAGTGGCTTCTAGTGTCACGTCTGCTCCTCGCCCGCCAGTAAGCTGACGGGTCCATTCAATCTGTTCCTGCTCGGTGTGCCTCAAGTAATCCAACGTCGCATGTGCTCCCACCGTTCGCGCTGTTTTTAGTCGACCTTCCGGATTACCAATACACAACACGCGATGTGCGCCTTGCAGCAGGGAGCAAATAATGATTGACAGACCGACGGGGCCGCTACCCAAGATGAGGACGCTGTTTCCCAGAGAAATTCCTGCGCGGTCAACCGCATGTAACGCTGTCGGCAAAGAGCACCCGCCGGCCATGAATCTTTCTGCATCAACGCCGTCAAGGCTGAGACATCGCGTATGCGGCTTTAAATATAGAGACTGGGCCCAACCACCTGCAAGGCCATCTCCAATTCCATATGTAACTCCGTAGACTTTACGCTTAGGGCAGCGGGTGCTTGCTTTGGCCACCGAACAATACCAGCAGTAACCGCATGTCTTGTGTACATCCAGGAAAGTTATGAAGTCTCCTTCTCGTAATTGCTTCTCATTCACATCGGTTAAAGTACCGTGAATTTTGCGAAGAAAGCCCACTGACACATGTCCAGGAATAATCGGGTAAGGAACGCCAGCCAAATGTCCCGCATGGAGATGTATGTCGGTGCCGCATACTTCGCTCAGGGAAATATCCAGCAACGCCGAATTCACTTCCAGGTCAGGCTCCGAGAATTCACAAACTTCAATCGGCAGGCCTGCCCCCGGCATGACAGCAGCAATGATTTTTGCCATATTCTTTTTATGAGTCACTAATTATGACATGTGTCGGGTCATTGTAATCTGTTTTGCGTCGCTATTCTGGGCTACCGCTTCGAGGACAGCTTACTACCCTATCGTCAAGGCTGCGTCCTCAAGCCCCACTCTCACACATGTCTTTGACGTTGAAAACATGTTGGGATATTTGGACAGATTTCGCTTTTGCGACATCCTTGAGTCTTATGACAGAAACAACAAGAGCATGCTCACAGCTTTGTCCCACTCGTCAGTGCCGTTGCTGAAGGACGCCGAGCCGGGACACAATCCTGTGCGAGAGAGGTTCTTGGAGTTTGGTCGTAACCTGGAGAAGGAGATCTTTGGAGCGGGAAAGTCCTCGGATCTGGCGTCTGACGAACAATCGTCATGAAATTGTAAGGAAAGGACTGGGCGTATTAATTTATGGAGCCAAAAGACCGAACACCAGCTGCCGAGGCCATTTTAGCTGATGAGGAAAGAGCGCGTTCTCCCCTGACGAAGCACATCGAGACCATCGCGAACTTTCTATCATTACCATCGAGGGTTGCCCACCGGGTGTTTCCTGGTTCTGTGAGCGCAACGTCCGAGATGTCTATTGCACCAGCACCGTTAAACGGGTCATTATCAAATTGCCTGCCGTTGTTCGTGGCGACGCTGGCAGAACATTGTCAAAATCTGGAACAATTTCTACATGCCGTTACATGCCGTTCGCAAGTTCTTATAGTCCGAAAGGTGCTTAAATATGCCGTCTGGTAAGCTCAAGTTATTGAAAACACGTTTAAAAGTGGGTTCGACCCCCACTACCCACCCCAATTTTTCCTTTGTTTTCAGTGGGTTAGTATTTTCTTGGGTCCATTAAGGGTCCAAATAAGCCCCTTATCCAGCAGTATTTGATTTCAAAATCATCCGTGCCACCTTGCTGTTGGCTTCGCGCATCGGCTGGGGAACGCCGTTCCCGTACTCGTTGAATGTTGTGCGGATGTCGGCGTGACGCATCAGGTCCTTAATAATGGGAAGTGGCGCGTCAGTAGATCCCAACCATGATCTATACGAGTGCCTTAGAATCTTGGTTGGCTCTCCTGTTAACAGATGCACGAGGCAAGCCCTTTGGCCAGCCGAGAGGATCTTTTCGGCGAACTGCCGTAGAGAAATAGGAACACTCTCCCGCCGTGAATGGCGAGGCAAAAATCCAGTCTTCCTCCCGTGCGAATTCGGTTTTTCTCTTCCAATCCAGAAGGAACTCGGCCAGCAGCGGATCTATGGGAGTATCAGCTTCGCGATATTCATTTTTCACAGCGCCAACAGTAAATTGGATGTCGTTGAAGGAGTGGTAGCTGTTATCGATGGCGCCGAACTTATGCCCAACACGATGCCGATAAGAGATGCCAGATCTTGGTTGTTCACGGGAACCGCTGATTTCGCAGACATCCGATATTGAATCTTGACATTGTCATACCATGCCTGTTCAGTCGGAATCACCGACACTGGAAGACCTCCAGACTCCGGACGTCGCGATTGCTTTGGCGCTGCCTGCGTCCCATGCGTTAAACAGCACAAAAGGCTTGCCGGAGACATGCAGCGCGCGAAACAGTTTCGCCTTGCGGTTTTGATATGTCACTTCTCTTCTCCTTTTTTGGTCAGGCGCGAAGGTTGCGCGATGATTATTTCGCTTGTGCTTGCGCGCCTCGCCAGTGGGCCCGCAATTCTTTGTTAAAGTCCTCCCATCTTTCTTCCGGGAAGAAGATCCTGGCCCCTTTGAACTCAACGCGCTGCCGCGTGCCGGGAATGTTGTCGGCCAGCCAATGCGACCACTTTACGTCAAAGTACACATCGTCCGTTCCCCACACGATGAGCGTTGGCGCCTTCAACGTCTTCAACCGGGATTCAATGGCCCGCGTGTGCTTGTTGTCAAAAGCTGCAAGGAAGCGCTGCAAGTCGCGTGTACGCTGCTCGCTCCTTACCAATGGACGCAGATAACTTTCAACACACCTGCGACAATGTGACAGCTAGGGGGCCGGTCTCGGGATGCGGCGATCCAGGCGCGGTGGTCAGGGATGTACATAAAGCTGGTATATGTGTACATCAGGTGATATCCTCGCTTACTAATAGGGGAAGGAGCACCTCCATGGCTACGGCAAAGAGTCGTTCGCACAAGCACTTCCAGTTGGATTCCGTGAAGATCAAGCGCGCCCAAAAAGCCTTGCGAGCAAAAACCGAGACTGAGGCCATCGAGCGTGCGTTGGATTTGGCGATTGCTGAACACGAGAGCAACCGATTGGTTCTTGAAGCCAGTGAGCGTTTCATCAAGAGTGGCATTGACATCAAGGACGTATACGGCACGCTGGGTGGTTAGATGCAGCCCGCCCTTTTCGACTCTTCCATTTACATTACCGCACTGCGGCGAGGAGACGATGCAGCCCTGGCGCTCCGCCGAATCGCCGTGGATGCGCCCCTTTGGCTCAGTGCAGTTGTGCTCGAAGAACTTTATGCTGGTGCGGCCGACCGCGACCGTCGGGTTGTGGAGCGCCTGGAACGAGATTTTGACAAGGCGAAGCGTATCCTGGTGCCGAATCTCAGCGACTGGACTCAAGTTGGCAGAGTACTTGCTCGCCTGGCAGCCAAGTATCACTACGAACTGATCGGACAGGGCCGATTGACCAATGATGCACTGATCGCAATGAGCGCCGGGCGACTGGGCATCAGAGTTATCACAGCCAACGAACGAGACTTCAGCAGGCTCGCCGAGTTCCGTCCCTTCCAGTGGCAAGTGACCGCGCTTTAACGCACGGCAGCGTTCAAGAATTCTTGCGCGACTGCTCTGGGCCCCATCTGCTGACGACTCCGAGACGTTCTCGCGTAAGCGCAGTCTTGCTTCGAGGATTAATCTTACTGAACCACCTCTGAGCAAAAGCCGATTCAGCCCCAGATCCGTGGCCCCGTTGGTGCCGCCGGTCATAGTCGGGCCTGAAGCGGTCAGGGTATAAGATGGCGGATTAAAATCCGTAGGATCGTTGCTATTTACAATAGTAGCAAGCGGGTAATTCGTGCTTCCGGTTGTCCTCGCGGTCAGGGTAATCACCGGAGCGTAAAAGTTGTTGTTCCAAGAAGCTGTTACATAGGGATTCCCTGCGGCACCACTTCCGGTTTGGACGATCCGAAACTAAACAGCGACGAGAAGGGCGTTTATCGATACTAATCCGACCGACGAACGATAACTTGCGGGTTGCCCGTCACCCGCTCAGGAGGGCTTTATAGGTGGCATTTACGTGGCGAGACGATCACGGATATTTTTGCTTCAGTTATTAAGGATGAGCCGAAGAGATCGCTCTCCGAAACGAACACCTTCTTGCCACTGCTTTCACGCGGCTCCAAATTGCAGTTCGCTTCGCAGCTCTTTGTGAAGTACTCAGGCAGGAGCCCGTGCACGAAAAGCGGAAACAATGTCCTGTTCCTAACTGATACATGAGGGCGTGTTACAGTCATCCACGGACCCTTCCCGAAAACGTGAGGCAGCAAACCTCTTTACTTCAGTTCACCACGAGCACAGTCGGGACATTCCCGGCAGGAACTACGGTGGTATTGTTCGTTGCTCCATCAATCACCGTAACGTTGTTGCCTTTGGAATTTGTGACATAAATTTTGTTAGCCCTGGGATTAACTGCGATCTGGCCCCCTGGGCTGGTCCCGGCGGCAACTTTAGAGGTAGTGTTGCTTGCACCGTCAATCACCGTAACACTGTTGTCTCCGGAGTTCAGGACGTAGATCTTGTTGATGGTTGGATTCACAGCTATTGCATAAGGAGAGCGCCCCACCGGAACTGTGGTCGTTGCGTTGGTGGCCCCATCAATCACCGTGACATTGTTACTTTGGTTGTTAACAACATAGATTTTGTTGGTGATCGGATTAACGGCGATCGGTTCAGGGGCGCTCCCTTCAATGACGCTCCCCACCGGAACTGTGGTCGTTGCGCCGGTGACCCCATCAATCACCGTGACGTTGTTGTTGAGTGAGCTAGCGACATAGATTTTGTTGGTCGTTGGATTAACGGCGATATCTCCAGGGGCGCTGGCGCTCCCCACCGGCACTGTGGTCGTTGCGCCGGTGGCCCCATCAATCACCGTGACATCGCTACTTTGGAAGTTAACAACATAGATTTTGTTGGTGGTCGGATTGACACCGACGTGAACGGGGGTGGTTCCAACGTTAATAGTGGAAGAGGAGTTGTTGGCCCCGTCGATGACGGTAACAGTGTTGTCGCCGCTGTTCGCCACATAAATTCGGTTCGTCGTTGGGTTGATCCCTATGGCCTCTGGGCTTTCTCCCGCTTGAACCGTGGCGGCGGTGGATCCGGTCGCTCCATCAATAACGCTAACGGTCTTTCCGACCCCGTTCACGATATAGATCTTGTTGGTGGTTGGGTCGGCCGCAATTGCAAGTGGATTGGCTCCGACCGAAACTGTGGCTGTCGCATTGGTAACACCATCAATCACAGTGACGTTGCTGCTGTTGAAGTTCGCGACATAGATTTTGCCGGTTTTGCCTGCGGGTGGATTGCTGGCCGTGCTGCCTCCGCCGCAGCTCGTAATTGCGATCAAGCCGATGGCTACCAGGAATAGTCTGACCATGCCAGGTAGCGCTGTGTTGGCCGTTCGCCTCTTAGCGAACCTTTGGTTTGCGGTCTTAAGACCGAAAATCTTCGTACTTAACATAGACACTCTCCCTGGTAACTTCTTCTGTACGGACGGCTGGGAATTCTAGTAAATGAAATCGGGAAGTCTGCGGGGACCTGCGACGTATGTCCGCTTCAGTTCTCGAATCAGTTTCGGAATTACAAAGGCCAGAAGCCCCATCGAACAGGCCAATCCTGCAAACGCGAACGTCCAGAAACGGAATGGCTGCGCGCTGGAGGACAAGTGGCCAAGCCAATGTCCGCTGAATTGGCCGGCAGCCACCTGGTCCAAATCAATCATCAATGCCGCAATACCGGCCAGACACAGGAACAGGTGGTATGCGATTGATTCCAGTTGTGGCACGCCCGGCCACGCAAATCGTGGCCGTGGCGGCTTGAGTCCTCCTGCCTTAGCGGAAACTTCTTTGTTGGCCAGTTCATTGAGTGCAGACATCAACAACCTCCATCATCATCCCGAGTTGGCCAGGCCCAGCTCGGCCGACGATGCCTGTGCTATCAACACGATTGTTCGGCTGATCATCGGGTGTCCCATCGCCTTTCGTGTCTAAGCCAAAACGCAGGCCGACGTGGCGTGGGCGGGCATCGGTTTTTGGCTCTTATTTCTACTTGCGGATTTCATGGGAAAAATTAACAGCGGGGACGACCAAAATATTCTGGGGCGGGCCTGGGGACTCGAGAGCGTGAAGACTTGCGGGGGGTGCAGAGAAGAGTCGATGCCCGAGCATCGGGAACGGGCTTCGCTAGAACCTGGGTCCTGTCCGAAGTTCCTGGAATGGTGTCGCTCCCCCAGCGGTTTATCGGGAGCCCGTGGGGCGCACGTAAATCGTCCGCGTTATTGTCTCATTCAGCAAGACCAGATGTAGCTTGAGTTCCAGGTTTCCGACTGCTTCGGGCACAACTTGGAAGTCGTAAGTTTCACCGGGGGCGATCACAAATGAGGCTGGCCTCAGGCCGAGGTCGGTCGCGCCGGACATTCATCACAAAAACACGATCGGGTACGACGTCGCCCGGAAGATCGACGATAAGGGCCCTGTGCTTCGCCAAAATTGAAAACGCACCGTTGGCGGAGCACATTGCGGACGTGCATAGGCTGAATTTGGAGATCACCGAAGTAAAGATACCGCATTCGGACTCCCAGCAAGAGAGAGTCGGACGCGTTGAAGCGGTTTTCGGACAAACCTGTCCCTGACTCTCCAGAACACGCAGTCGAGAATCGACCGGTGTTAGGCAGCCAGGTCGTAACGATGATGCAGACCACCGAGTCTGGGGAATGACACAACATTGAAGGGCCGAACTGATTTTGCGGCTGGCCTTGGATGGGTGTATCTTTCTCCAACCCCAGATGAGTTCGGTCTATGTGGTCTGGTTCGTATGCTCCCGCAAGTGCAAATAGCGTTGATTACGCGATACTGTCTGCAGTTTGGCGAATTACAAGAGTTTAGCGCTAGAATTGCTGTCATGGATGAGCCGGTCACCGAACTGCTAAAGCGGGTTAGTACTGGGGATCGAAGCGCGCTAGACGAGCTGATTCCTTTTGTTTACCGCGAATTGCACCAGATCGCGAGAGGCTACCTTGGCCGCGAGTTGCCACAGCATACTCTGCAACCCACGTCTCTCATTCACGAAGCCTACCTGCGAATGGTGGAACAATCCCATCCCGATTATGCCAGCCGGGCACATTTCTATGGCGTTGCCGCTCGAGTCATGCGCCAGATATTAGTGGATCATGCACGTGCCCGTCATGCCGCCAAGCGCGACGGAGGCGAGGCAATACCCTTTACTGAAACTCTGGAGGTTGCTTCGGACCGCCCGGTAGCGGTGCTGGAACTGGATGAGGCCCTGCATCGCCTCGCGAACGTTGATCTCCGTAAAGCCAGTTTGATCGAGATGCGATTTTTTGCCGGCATGACGGCTGAGGAAATTGGAAAATGCGCAACCATCCCCGTGCATACCGTCCGGCGCGAACTCCGCTTGGCACAGGCCTGGCTTCATAAAGAGCTGTGCAAATGAACCCGGAAATTGAGAGGCTCTTCGTCGATGCAGTTGCACTTCCGCCTGAACAGCGCGCAGATTTCCTGTCGCAAAACTGCCCAGACGCGGCAACGCGTCGCGAGGTCGAAGAGCTACTCCTCCATGATGCCGGAGCCGAAGGGTTCCTGAACCAATCTCTGGCAGGCGCGGCTGCTGCGATGCTCCAAAGCCTCACGCTGTCGCCAGGACAGCGGCTCGGTCCTTATCGTATTCTCTCCATCATCGGCAGCGGCGGGATGGGTCTTGTTTACCGTGCCGAACGTGACGACGGCAAGTTTGAGCAACGTGTGGCGATCAAGATAGTCTCCGCAGGCCTCAATACTCCAGCGTTCGTTGAGCGTTTTCAGCAGGAGTACAGGATTCTGGCTAGCCTTGAGCATCCCAATATCGCGCGCCTCCTGGACGCCGGCGCGACAAAAGATGGTCTCCCTTACTTCGTTATGGAATATGTGGAGGGTCGCCCCATCGACCGCTTCTGCGCGGAACGCAAACTATCCGTATCCGACCGGCTTCGTCTGCTCCTTCCGGTGTGTGACGCCGTCCAGTTTGCTCACCAAAAGCTGATCGTCCATCGCGACCTGAAGCCCGATAACATTCTGGTTACGGAACAAGGGATTCCGAAGTTACTGGACTTTGGAATCGCCAGAGTGCTGAGAGAAGTTCCGGGCGGAAATGAGGCTACGCTAGTGGCCATGACCCCCGACTACGCCAGCCCGGAACAAGTTCGGGGTGAGCCTATCGGAACAGCTACCGATGTCTACTCTCTTGGCAGCGTTCTCTACAAATTGCTCACCGGCGCAGCGCCTCACCGGTTGCAGGGAAAGAGTCCCGCCGAAGTAGTCCGCCTGATTTGCGAGAAGGAGCCTCTCCAGCCTTCGAGTTTGAACCGTGAACTGGGTGAGGACGAAGACAACATACTGCAAATGGCCATGCGCAAAGAGGCCCAGCGGCGCTATCGGTCAGTGGAACAATTTGCCACCGACATAGGGAGGCTGCGCGATGGACAACCGGTGCTTGCCAGCCCTGACACCGTCTGGTATCGAGGAAGCAAGTTTGTGCGGCGGCACTGGCTGAGTGTCACGGCTATCGCGGCTGTTTTGCTGGCTTTAGGAATAGGAGTGGGGGTGGCAACCTGGCAGGCCCAACGCGCGCAGCGCCGCTTCGAGCAAGTGCGTCATCTTTCCAATGCTTTCCTTTTCGATTTCGAGCAATCGATTCACAATGTGCCCGGCACCACTAAGGCGCGTCAATTGCTGGTCAAGACTGCGCTCGAGTACCTGCAGGGTCTCTCTCGTGATGCTTCTGGAGACCCCGTGCTGACCCATGAACTCGCGGCTGCCTATGAGAAGGTTGGGGACATACAGGGAGATCCCGGCGCCGGCAACGTAGGCAACTCCGCGGATGCAGTGAGCAGCTACAAGCAGGCGGTTTCCCTGCGATCGTCACTGAACGACGATAAATCCAAGGACGCATCGCTCCGCACGGCCTTCATCAGAGACCTGGGAAAGCTCGCCGCTGTCCAGATGCGGACCGGTGATCTTAATGGAGCATTCCAAAACGCGCAGCAGGCAGTTTCTCAGTCGGAAGAGATCGTCCAATCTAGCGGCGGCAATCGCTCCACCGTGAACCAGCTGGCATCGGCCTATATCACCTTAGAGATGGTGGAACTGCGCAACAACCGCGAGCAATCTGCACAGGAGCATTGCAAACATGCTTTGGCTCTGCTCGAGCCCCTCGCGGCGGGCACTCCCGAAGACCGTGATGTCCAAAAGGGACTGGCCCTGGCCTATTGGCGGATGGGAAGCTTGCTCCAGCAAATCAATAAGAAACCTGAATCAATTCCTTACTTCGAAAAAGCGGTTCCGCTATGGGAGAAGCTCTCCGCCAGCGACGTGAATGATATTTCTGCGCGCCGATGGCTGATGATAAGTCTGGCGGACCTGGGTGCTACGCAGCTCACTGGCATACCCCCGTCCATCAGCAGTAGCCCGGCCCCGGCGTCTGGTAGCCAGTTGGCTTTACAAAAGCTCCGTCGGGCCAATGCAATTGCCGACCAGGCGGTGGCTGCAGATCCTGCAAACGTTGAAGCAGTCAGCGATCTGGTGGCAATCTCAGCCAGACTGGGCGCCGCTCTTCTTGCTAACCCGAAAAACTTCAAGGAAGCAACCCTGGTGTCAGAGCACTCGGTCAAGGTGGCCAGCGATCTGGTCCAACGCGACCCTGCGAACAAAGAGGACCGCCTCATGCTCGGGCAGGTCCGTATTAAATTAAGCCTTTCATTGGACGCCATCAAAGACATCGATGGAGCCCTTCGTGAGGCAAGAACTGCCGATACTATCTTTGGGAAATTGGTCGAGGAGTCCCCGAGCGACTTGAAGATCGTCGATTCCCTGATGTGGAACTGGTGGGATATCGGTAACTTCCTCGCCGAGCAGCATAAATGGCGGGAAGCCCGACATTACTATTCTATAGGCATGCAAGTTGCGGAAAAACAGGCCCCGCAGCATTCCTCATTCGCCCTCGCCCTGGATTATTTCCGCAAGTCTGATCAGGAAGCCGCCAAGGCGCTCGCCCGCAGCCACTAAATTTGGCTCAGAAGTGTCACTTTTTCCTCCGACTTCCGCATGTTGAGATAAGAGCAATTCTCGGAAAACGAAGGAGAAGGTGAGATGAGGTCGAACCCTGGGCTGCGCGAACGTATCGTAGTTGCATTAGGTGTTTTGTTATGGCTCGCATTAAGCGGAGGTTGCGGCGGCGAGAAAAAACCAGTACCGCCGAATCCCATGCCTACATTGGCCTCGATCTCGCCCACGAGCATCACTTCGGGTGGACCGGCGTTTAGCTTGATGGTGAATGGATCAAATTTTATTAGCAACTCGATTGTGAACTGGAACGGCAGCGCCCGGACAACCACCTTTGTCAATGCCAGCCAGATTAGCGCGGCCATTTCCGCAGCAGATATCGCGACTGCCGGAACAGTGCAAGTAACGGTGACGAGTCCGGCACCCGGCGGCGGCACGTCCCTGCCAGCGACCTTTAACATCATCGCGGCGAACAATCCAGTGCCTACGGTCACCAGCATTTCTCCAGCGAGCGCCACAGCAGCAGGTCCGGCCTTCACCTTAACAGTGAATGGCACCAACTTTCTTTCGACCTCAATCGTGCAGTGGAATGGCGCAGCGCAGCCGACGACCTTTGTGAACGCCACGCGGATAACCGCACAGATTCCCGCAGCCAACATTGCATCTGCTGGAACGGTAAGCGTCACGGTTACGAATCCGGCGCCTGGAGGTGGTACGTCCAACGCTGCCACCTTTGCCATCAATCCTCCCTCCCAAACCGTTGGGATTGTCCAACTCCTGTCTGTCGCGACGAACGGCGCTCCTGGGAACGGGGAAAGTATTGATCCGGCGATCAGTGCGGACGGCACATACGTTGCGTTTGACTCTGCCGCGTCGAATCTGGTGCCGACCGACACCAATACCAACCACGATGTATTTTTCCGCACAACCTGCCTTCAACCCGGTGCGCCGCAATCCTGCGCCCCGGGCACTGAGATTGTGTCGGTAACCATCAGCAACAGCCAATTGGCCAACGGAGGAGGCGCCACCGAGACTGGAGCTTACATGAGCAGCGACGGGCGATTCGTTGTTTTTGAAGGACGGCTCGGCGATGTGATCACAAACCCACCCATCAACGGCAACACCCAGGAAATATTCCTCCGGGATACATGTAAAGGGCAACCTGCTGGATGCACGGCGGCAACTACGCTGGTCAGCCTCACGGATACCGGCGCTCCTGTTGACGGTGCGAAAACCGGCGCTATAAGCGGCAACGGAAGAGTGGTCGTCTTCTTTTCACTGGCCGCAGGCGTAGTCACGGGTGGAAGTTCTGGAGGGGAACTCTACGCCCGCGACACGTGTTTTGGAGCGCCCACTGTGCCCGCGTGCACACCAACCACCATCCTCGTGAGTGCCAATACCACCGGGGTCAGAGCAAATACCACCACTCAGACCGCAGGGCCTTCTTTGAGCAACGATGGGAGGTATGTGGTCTTTTTCAGTGACGCTACGAACGTGGTTCCGGGTGACACTAACAATCGTCTGGACGTATTTCTGCGCGATACCTGTTTGGGAGCGCCCGCTGGGTGCACGCCTCAGACAATCCTAGTCTCGGCAAATGTCACAGGCGGGCCCGGAACCGGAGGTTCCACTGGAAGTTTCGTTCCGTCCCTGAGCGGCAATGGTCGTTTTGTTATGTTTCATTCGGACGCCACGGACCTTGTTGCGACGAACAATCATGGTGTTTTCCAGATCTATCTTCGAGACACCTGCACCGGCGCGGTGGGCGCGTGCACTCCTGCCACAACATTGATTTCAGCAGACGCCAACGGCCAGGCGCTCACCGGTGGAGGCACTCTCTTCGGCCAGGGCAACATCAGTTCCACTGGACGGTACTTGCTGTTTGGTCCGGGTTCTCCCTTGAATCCCGGGGACCTGGTAGGACAAGCCTACGTTCGCGACACTTGTTTCGGCGCACCCAATGGGTGCACGCCCACCCACCATCTCGTTTCCCTGGACGGCCAGGGAAACCAGTTCGCCGGCGGCGTCAGACCCATGGCGATCAGCGGCGACGGGCGTTTCGCGGTGCTCTTTGATGGCACAAAACAGCTCTATTTGGCGCTGACCGGGTTTTGAAGCGTGCATGTGAATTCAGCGACCAATTCCTCTCAGAGGAGCGAAAAGAGGACTATGCTTCATCGGGAAATGCAGGAGCGCTTCCATTGTGCATCAAAATCCGCAGCAATGTGGCCTTCGCCGGCTGGTCGACACCGCTTATTGACCTGTTACATCAGTCTCATCCTTATCGCACTACCAGCAGCCGGATTTGGTCAGACCAAACACGCCGCTTCACCAAGAGAGTGCCCAGGACAACGCTGGACACAGGTCAAGAAACCTGAGGATCGCGGGTGGTCAACAGCCAAATTGGCGGCGGCAAAAGCATATGCCGACTCGATCGACACGGCCGCAGTCGTGATCGTTGACGACGGAGTAATCATTTCTCAATGGGGTCAGACCGCAACTAAGTTTAACGTCCACTCGATCCGCAAGAGTTTCCTGAGCGCCCTAATCGGTATCGAGGTGGCGGAGGGAAAAATCAAGCTGGATACCACGCTCGATCAGCTCGGGATCGACGACAATGAACCTTCGCTGACGCCGGAAGAAAAACAGGCACGCGTGATCGACCTGCTCAAAGCACGTTCAGGCATTTACCACGCTGCCTCGTATGAAACACCTGCCATGAAGGCGGAAAAGCCCGTCCGCGGCTCCCATCCGCCCCGATCATTTTGGTTTTACAACAACTGGGATTTCAATGCTCTTGGGACCATCTATGAGAATCTGACGCACGATACCGTGTACCACGCGTTCGAAACCCAGATCGCGCGCCGTATCGGTATGGAAGACTATGACTTTGCGGAACAAAAGTACGTTACCGGCCCCGATTCCATTCATCGCGCCTACCCATTTCGAATGTCTGCACGCGACATGGCTCGATTTGGTCTGCTCTTTCTAAGGGGTGGCACTTGGCGCGGCACCAAGGTGGTTCCTGCGAACTGGGTCCAGGAAAGCACGACTGCCTATTCCGTCGCGGATGGAAACGCCAGAGACCACTACAGCGGATACGGCTACATGTGGTGGGTTGCCGCAAACGGGAACCACTATCCGAAGATTGATGTCCCGGACGGCAGCTTTTCCGCGTGGGGCGCCGGGGGGCATTTTATCGCCATCGTTCCTGCTTTTCAATCTCGTAGTCGTACACCGGGTAGATACAGACGACCCTGCGAAAAAAGTTACCTTGGAGCAGTTCGGCGAACTCTTACGCTTGATCCTGGCAGCAAGACATAGATAGGAACAAAAAGGCAAAGCGGCGTTAACTGGATTCTAAAAATGCAGGCCACTCTAAGCTCTGAGGTGGAAAGTATCACAAAGATATCTGCGCCAGATCGTCTGGCGCCAATTCAATGGCTGATCTGTGCCGTCGCTTGTCGGGATTCGCTTTCGATCTTTATGAGCTTCTGATGCTGCCTCTGATTATGCCCTGCGGTGGCATCTCTCGGAAATTTGAGGCCCGGGGCCCCGGCCTTCGATCTGTGGGTTGGATTTGTTCTACATTCCCAATCTTGCCGGTGGCATTACGCGCTTGTAGCGATTGGCCACGCGGTTTCGGCATTCGCAATGGTTACAACTTTTTGATCTTCTCCTGTCAGTTTTCTTCCTGAAATCCGCATGTTGGGGTAAGAGCCAAAAACCAGCGCGACCCACGCCATGCCGCGCCCGTGTGAAACAAGGCAGAGTGTGCCCGCTTGCCTGATTCGAGATGGGGAGAAACCATGAAGATAGGGATTGTTGAAAGCACTAAGCGGAGTCTCATTGAGGGGAACAATAATGATGACTTCTGCAGCTCACAGATCTTCGTACCTGGCGACCATTGCCACCGTCGTGCTGGCTGTGGCCATGCGGTTCGTTAGGCCCAATATGCGGGTTTTCAACAAAGAGATCTGCGTTGGCGCGAAACGGTGGCTGAGCTGGCCGACCCACGCGCACCTGAAGTCGATTGCCCACGGCCTGCTCTTCTCGATGGTAGGCATTTCGGGATTGGTGACTGATTTGGACCAGATCAACACCGGTGAATTCAGGGGGTACTGGTTTGGCCATCTGACCTCCAGCGGGCAGCCCTTTCGTTTCTGGATACTCACCTTCGGAGGATTGGCCTGTTCGATCGGGGTCCTGGTCTTTGCAATTCCACAAGTGGTTCGAGGACTGACGCGGCCGGATGACGTGGCGTCGCCGCAGGCTTCCCGATTTCGACTTTTAAAATTCCCGGCCCGCATGGCTGAGGAGAGCGCCAAGGAGAGGTTCGATGCCAAGCATAAAGATGTTCGCCCTTAAGATCGCAAACTCGAGGTTTACCGCGGCAGGCAAGACGTTCTCTCACTTGGCCGGGTTGTTCCTGGTGGGCATCGGCCTGATCGCAATCACGGGTTGCGGCGGAGGCAGCACGGCCGGCAACCCACCTGCAAGCAAAACCGGCAGAATCTATGTCGCCAACTTCGTGGCTAACAGCGTCACGGTGATTGATCCGGTCACTAACGCGACCACGACAATCGCGGTGCAGGCCCAACCCACCGCGATAGTGGTCAATCCAACCACCAACAAGGCTTACGCTGTCCACGCCGGCAACAACAGCATTAGTGTGATTGACGGTGCGACCAATACTACTGCCACAGTGGCTGTGGGAACCCACCCCGTCGACATCGCGATCAACCCAACCACAAACAGGATCTACGTCGCCAACCAGCTCGACAATACCGTTACCGTGATTGACGGTGCTACCAATGCCACGGCCACGATTGGCGTGGCGGGCAAGCCCGCTGCAATCGGGATCAATCCCACCACCAACAAGGTCTATGTTGCCAACTTCAACAGCAATAACATTTCGGTGCTTGATGGTGCGACCAACTCTATTGCTACGGTGGCGGTGGGGACAGGCCCCGCCGCCATCGCCGTTCATCCCCTCACCAATAAGATCTATGTCGTCAACCTGACCGGCAATAACGTTACCGTGATTGACGGCGCGACCAATTCAACCGCCACGGTCGCCGTGGGAACCAGCCCCATCTCGATAGGGGTCAATCTAACGAGCGACAAGATTTATGTCGTCAACGAGGGCGATAACACAGTTACTGTGATTGACGGCGCCGCCAATACCACTGCTACTGTCGCCACGGGGAAAGCGCCCTTCGCAATCGCCGTCAATTCAACCACCAACAAAATCTATGTTGCCAATGAGAGCGACAACACGGTTACCGTGATTGACGGCGCAACCAACACTACTGCCACGATTGGCGTGGGGGGCGACCCCGACGCAATCGCAATCAATCCAGCCACCAACAAAATATATGTCGCCAACTTCAACACCAGCAACAGCACGGTGATTGATGGTGCGACCAATTCAACTGCCACTGTGGCCGTTGGAACGGGCCCTATCGCAATAGCTTTGAACTAAGAACGGTTTCTTGATTTGGAGGCGAACAGATCATGAGTTCTTCAGTGATGATCATCGCTCTTTTTCTTATGCCCGATCAAACTTGACTGTTTGAAGCCCCGGCCCGCATGGCCGAGGAGATTTAACAAGGAGAGGTTTCATGACAAGGTCGATATTCAAACTCAAAATCGCAAATATCATGACAGCGCGGCCTGTCGGCAAGATATTGTTTGGCATGGCCGGCCTGTTCCTGGTGGCGATTGGCTTGAGCGCAGTTACAGGGTGCGGCGGCGCTTCAACCGGCAACGCCAAGACCAATCCCGGCGGAAACGTCCCGGGTGCTCCAGCAGGCGGCAAAATCTATGTCGCGAACTTCAGCAGCAGTAACGTCACTGTGATTGATGGTGCCACCAACGCGACAGCCACCGTTTCGGTGGGGGCGAACCCATTTAGGGCTGCAGCCAATCCAACCACCAACAAGATCTATATCGTGAACCAGACCGGAGAGACCGTTAGTGTTATTGATGGGGCGACCGGATCAACCGCAGCCACAGTTCCTGTGGGAAAAAGCCCAGGGGCCATAGGAATCAACCCAACGACGAACCGGATTTATGTGGCGAACTTCGGCGACGACACTGTTACCGTCATCGATGGGGCCGACAACGCCTCTTCCACTATTAACGTTGGATCCTTCCCAGTTGCCATCGGTGTCAATCCGACCACCAACAAAATCTATGTTGTTAGCCTCCAAAGTAAAGCTGTCACGGTGATTGATGGAGCCACCGACACAACGACCACAGTTCCGGTGGGGAGCGGCCCTGTAGCGATCGCCGTTAATCCAACCACCAACAAAATCTATGTCTCTAGCACATTCGACAACAACGTCACGATGATCGATGGGGCCGACAACTTCTCTTCCACTATTAACGTTGGAACCGCCCCCGCTGCCGTCGGTGTCAATCCGACCACCAACAAAATCTATGTTGTTAACCTCCAAAGTAACAATGTCACGGTGATTGATGGGGCCACCAACGCAACGACCACAGTTCCGGTGGGGAGCTTCCCTGAAAAAATAGCTGTGAATCCGACCACCAACAAGATCTACGTCCTCAACCCCAAAGACAACAGTGTTACGGTGATTGACGGTGCAAGCAACACTACCTCTACAGTTGCCGTCGGCGATCAGGGCCAGGTGGGCGAGATCGCGGTTAACCCCAGGGCTAACAAAATTTATGTCACAAATTCCAACAGCAACAGCGTTACGGTGATTGATGGGGCAACCAACAATACCACCACGGTTCCTGTTGGGAATTTCCCAATTGGGCTCGTGGTGAACTGAAATAAGAAGGTTTGCTGCCTCACGTTTTCGGAAAGGTTCTTGGATGACTAGTCCGCCGGTCCGTTTCACACACGGGTTTGCGATATTGGTCGTTGCGTTGCTTTCGATGGCAGGCGCCACCTTCGATCATCGCTCTTCTCATGTCCGATCTGAGTTGACTGTTTGAAGCTCTGACCTGCAAAGCTGAACAGATTTAAAAAGGAGAGGTTTCATGACAACGTCGATATTCAAACTCAAAATCGCAAATATCATGACAGCGCGGCCTGTCGGCAAGATATTGTTTGGCATGGCCGGCCTGTTCCTGGTGGCGATTGGCTTGATCGCAGTTACAGGGTGCGGCGGCGCTTCAACCGGCAACGCCAAGACCAATCCCGGCGGAAACGTTCCGGGTGGTCCCACAGCCAGCAAAGTCTATGTCGGTAACTTCCTCAGCAGTAACGTCACTGTGATTGATGGGGCCACCAACGCGACAGCCACCGTTTTGGTGGGGGCCAACCCACTTGCGATTGCCGCCAATCCAACCACCAACAAGATCTATATCGTGAACGGGGTTGGAAAGACCGTTAACGTCATTGATGGGGCAACCGGATCCATCACCGCCACGGTCCCCGTGGGAAAAAGCCCAGAGGCCATAGGAATCAATGCAACGACGAACCGGATTTATGTGGCGAACACCGGCGACAACACCGTTGTCGTCATCGACGGGGCAGACAACTTTACAACCACGATTAACGTGGGAACGTTCCCCACCTCCGTCGGCGTCAATCCAGCTACCAACAAGATCTACGTTGCTAACGCCATGAGCAGCAACGTCACGGTGATTGATGGGGCCACCGACGCGACGACCACAGTTCCGGTGGGGAACGCCCCCGAAGTGATCGCCGTTAATCCAACCACCAACAAAATTTACGTCAGCAGCGGACTCAACAATAACGTCACCGTGATTGACGGGGCCACCAACGCGACCGTCACGGTCCCCGCGGGAGGTTCTATCGCGCAAATCGCGATCAATCTCACTACGAACAAGATTTATGTCGTCAATCGGGCCGATAATACTATTACCGCTATTGACGGGGCTGACAATTTCACTGCCACAGTAGCCGTCGGGGCCACCCCCTCCGCAGTAGCGATCAATCCAACCACTAACAAGATTTACGTTCTCAACTCCGGAGACAACAGCGTTACGGTGATTGACGGTGCAACCAACAATACCTCCACAGTTGCCGCCGGGACCAGCCTTGGGGGCCAGATCGCGGTCAACCCGGGCGCCAACAAAATCTATGTCACGAATTTCAACGGCAACAACGTTACGGTGATTGACGGCGCAACCAACAATACCACCATAGTTCCTGTTGGGAATGGCCCCGCTGCTCTGGTGGTGAACTGATAGAAAGAGGTCGCCCGCCTCGCGTTTTGGGGGATTCACCGCCTGGGGTTGATAGTCCCCGAGGGCAATACTGTTTCCAGGCCTCTGTAATAATTCATCGGGAAGGATCGGACCACACATGGTAAGGGTTAACGAAATCGAGGTGGGCGCGGAGTTCCTCGGAGTCAGAACGATTCAGAAACTGCGCTTCCGAATTCTTCCTTATCTGCTTCTTTTGTACGTCATCGCGTGTCTCGACCGGATCAATATTGGATTTGCCGCCCTAACGATGAACAAAGAGTTAGCCATCCGCAGCCAGCAGTTCGGAATGCTGGTTGGAATTTTCTTTTTCGGCTATTTCCTCTTTGAGATACCCAGCAACCTGCTGCTTCACAAATTTGGAGCTCGCGTCTGGATCGCCCGCATTCTGATTACGTGGGGAATAGTGGCCATGCTGACTGGCTTCGTACACAGTGTGCATCAGCTGTACGTAGCGCGGTTTATACTGGGGCTGGCGGAGGCGGGGTACTCCCCCGGAATTATCCTGTATTTGACCTACTGGTTCCGCCAGCGGGAACGAGCACGGGCGATTGCATTGTTCTTGACGGGTTTACCTATCACCAGCATCCTTGGTGGTCCCATCTCCGGTCTCATCCTTGATCATGTGCACTGGTTTGCCATCAGCAGTTGGCGCTGGCTCCTGGTTCTCGAGGGCATTCCTGCTGTAATTTGCGGTGTTCTCACCTATTTCGTGCTTCCCAGCCGGCCGTCGGAAGCTAAATTCCTCAGCGACGAAGAGAAGCGTTGGATCACTCAGGAACTGGATCAGGAGGAGCGACAAATACAGCTAAGAAAGACCATCTCGCCGTTAGATGCGCTCATGAGCCGTCGAGTGTGGCATCTCGCGGCTATCGGGTTCACTCTCAACATTGGGATGTACTCGCTGAGCTTCTGGATGCCGCAACTCGTGAAATCGCTTTCCAGTCGTTACTCCAATACGACAATCGGATTGCTTGTGACGATTCCGTATCTTGTGGGCTTGATGGCGATGGTTCTGGTTTCCACCAGTTCTGATCGCAAAATGGAGCGAAAATATCATGCGGCGATTCCCGCAATGGTCGCAGGAATTGCCCTCGTCTCGTTGGGTGCAACTCATTCTGCCTTTTCTTCCATTTTCTTCTTATCGATCGCTTCCATCGGTATCTACAGTGTGTATGGTCCTTACTGGTCTATTCCAAGCGAGTTTTTAACGGGATTTGCGGCGGCTTCGGGTATAGCCTTGATTCATTCGGTTGCGAACTTAGGCGGATTTGCCGGTCCCTACGCGATTGGGATTGTCAGCCAGAAAACAGGCAATTTGTCCGGTGGTTTGTCGCTTACGGGAGGCTCCCTATTCATATGCGCGGCCCTCGCGTTGTTTCTCCCGAAAAGCTCGCTCGGGCGGAATGACTAGGGGCCACCTAAGCAGCCGGGTTTGCCGGCCTCCGGGAGCAAGCTCCGATGAGTGCCACACACGGAACGGGATTTTTCGACCCCTCCACCTCGGATTGAATTCTTTGCAAGAGAGTGTCCACATTGCCCAAGCCCTTAAGAGAAAGATTGAGTTGCTGCATTTGCGGCAGCAAGGTGCAAAAAAGATCGTAGATCCAGAGCGCGGCTGCGGGATTATCTCCGACTGGAATTTCCAGCTGCAGATTTGGTGCTGGCAAGCCCGCTTGCTGAAAGGTACTGGAGAGAGCAAGGCCCATCTCTGTATTCCCACCGGAACGTTCCAGAGACTCGCGAATGAGAGATGCGCAAACAGACCAAAGAGGCAGGTGCGCAGCCAATGGGAGAATGGGAGTCCAGCATGGTTCGTGAAAGGCGACGATTCCGCCGGGGCGAACCAGTCGAGACAAGGATCGCAGCGTGACAACCGGATCGGGAAGAAACTGCAGAATGAAACGACCGACTACTGCATCGAACGGTTTATCGACTGGAAGTTGCCGCACATCGGATTGCGTGAAGATCGCATTGTTCAGGCCAACCTCGGCCACGCGAGTTCTGGCGCGGGCGATCGAGCGTGTATCGCGTTCTACGCCCACTACTTCTCCAGAAGTACCAACGAGCCGGGCCGCCAGCATTGTCACGTCACCAACGCCGGAGCCAAGGTCCAGGACACGTTGGCCAGGTCCAATGCCTGCTTGACGGAAGAATCGTTCGGTGAGAGGCGCCAGAATCATCGCCTGACGAATCAAGCGTTCATGTTCGGCATCGGTATTGCCCAGCGCGTAATGAGAGGTAGAACCGCTCGTTGACATATAGCGGAGGATATCACCATGTTGGATTTCGCATCGCGTACCCTTACCTCACGGTGACCGCTTGGAGGCCTCGGAAATGCGTACACTTGATAACCCAGCATCGCGATTTAAATCGTATGCAGGGGTGGTGATTCCGGACGTATCGGTGCTAGCAGCAAACTGGGCTTTTGGGGAGATTGCCGATTTTGGAAGATAGGTTGCGATAATGAACTCGGTTTCTATCGAAGTCAGGACGATTCGGAAGGTACAGATCAGACTCATTCCCTTCCTGTTTGCTCTCTACGTAGTCGCCTTTGTCGATCGCATCAACCTCGGGTTTGCGGCCTTGACGATGAATCGGGAGCTGGCCATCACCAGCCAGCAATTCGGATTCGCTGCTGGAGTTTTCTTTTTTGGTTATTTCATTCTCGAGGTCCCCAGCAACCTCATGCTCCACAAGCTGGGAGCACGCGTGTGGATTGCCCGGATTCTAGTCACCTGGGGAACGATTGCGGCGCTCACGGGTTTCGTGCAGACCGCACATCAGTTGTATGTTGCGCGATTTGTTCTTGGGCTGGCGGAAGCGGGTTATTTTCCGGGCATCCTTCTCTACCTGAGCTACTGGTTTCGGCAACGAGAAAAGGCGCAGGTAATTGCGCTGTTCTTGGCTGGCATACCCGTAGCCAGTATCCTGGGCGCCCCGGTTTCCGGCATCATCCTGGATCATGTGCATTGGCTGGGTCTCAGCAGTTGGCGATGGCTTCTGATTTTAGAGGGATTTCCGGCGGTAGCCGGAGGGGTTATCGCTTACTTCCTGCTGCCAAGCCGGCCGTCACAGGCCAAGTTCCTGAATGACGAGGAAAAGAAGTGGATCACCGAAGAGCTGGAACGCGAAGACCGGCGAAAACACGAAACTCAGCCCATCTCCGCGATGCAGGTTTTGCTCAACCGGCGAGTGTGGTATCTGGCATGTATCGGCTTTGCCCACGGTTTCGGTACTTACACATTCAGTTTCTGGCTGCCGCAGCTGATGAAATCGGTGTTGAGCGGAAGCTCCAATAGCGTGGTCGGATTTCTGATAGTGATTCCCAACTTAGTCGGGTTGGCCGGGATGATCCAGGTTTCCCGCCACTCCGACCGCACGCTTGAGCGGCGATACCACATGGGAATTCCCGTAGCCTTCGGTGGAGTTGCTTTGCTGTTGTTGGGGACTAGTCATTCTCCGGCTATTTCTATCGCGCTTCTGTCCTGCGTCGCTCTTGGGGTATACAGCTGCTTGCCGGTTTTCTTCGCTTTGCCGAGTGAGTTCCTAACTGGCTACTCTGCTGCCGCAGGTATCGCTCTCATCACTTCCGTGGCGAATTTGGGCGGGTTTGCCGGACCCTATACGGTTGGTTTCGTTCGCCAGAGCACAGGCAGCTTGTACACCGGTCTGGCTTGTGCAGGAATCTCATTGATCTTGTCTGGAACACTGGCATTGATTCTGCCAGGAGTAGCTGTCCCCGATAGACCTGTCCAACAACCAACAGAAGCAGCTCGCGTGTGAGGTGAGGCTGCTGCGCTTAACGCGCTGGCGTCCGACACCAAGCACCTACCAGCCCGATCCAGGGCACCACGGTGTTGGAGGATGCAACTTCCTTTTGCAGCCGCTCTTGCAGAGTATCGAGGTCCCCTAGAGACTCAAGCGAAAGACCGACTTCTTGAATTTTCATTTGTAAAGTGCAGACGACATCCGAGACCCACCTCGTGAAGTCTGGATCATGTCCCAACTCCATTTCCAGACGCATGTTTGGCGCGGGCAACCCGGCGTCCTGGAAGGCTTTGTGGAGAGCTAGGCCCATTTCCATGTTCACCCCTAAGCGCAGACTAGCTTCGTGGAGTAGAGAAACCGACGCAGACCAAAGTGGCAAGTGGGCAGAGAGCAGAACAAAGGGAGCCCACGACTGTTCCTGGAAGGCGATGACTCCGCCCGGCCGCACTCGCTGAGACAAAGAGCGCAAAACTGCCACAGGGTCGGGTAGAAACTGGAGTATGTAACGGCCAACTGCTGCATCAAAGGACCGATCATTCGAGAATTGGGCAACATCGGACTGCGTGAAGGTCACGTTGCGCAGTCCGGCGCCGGCTGCACGAGTCCTTGCTCGGGTGATCGAGCGCGTGTCCCGCTCGATGCCCACCACCTCTCCTGAAGGACCAACGAGCCGGGCCGCGAGCATCGCTACATCTCCCACGCCAGAACCGAGGTCCAGGACGCGTTGCCCTGCGCCGATCCCTGCTTCGCGGAAGAATCTCTCCGTGACTGGAGCAAGCCGCACAGCCTGTCGGATGAGGCGCTCGTGCTCCGCGTCTGTGCTGCCAAGTAAGTAGTCCGAGCTGGGGATACCCGCTGTCATCGCGGGTTGATACTAACATTTCTGCGCCCTCGGACAACATACGGACACAGCGGGAAAGTGCAGATGCGGCCACTGGAAAGAAGTTGTCTTGCCTGCACAGCGGTAGCGTCCGCCGCCCCTGCGGCTTCGTTCTGACGGGCAACCCGAATCTTTGTCCCTGGATGAGCCGTTGAAAACGCGAGCCGGAAGTCGGCTTCGAGGATGTTAGCCGCCACGACATGCAGAATTCGGAGACATCGTCTCAGGTGTGAAATCTGCCTGAAACGCCATATTCAGGCAGACTGGAGCCCAGGTGCCGCCCGTCCCTCGCAAGTGTCGTCCTCTTGTCGTGAGAATCTCCGATGCCTAATACGAAACGGCAGCTTCGAAACCTGTGTCTGACATCATCTTTGCTCTTCCAAAAGGGAGTTTCAACAAGGCTAGCTGCTGACCCCGCCCAGGCAGCCCCTTGGATTTTGGTTCAAATTAGTTGGCCGGAAAATTGGCCGGAAATATCGCCGAATGTACCGGTTGCCGCCCAATGTTCCGGTTGTTAACTACTTAAAAACAAATCCCCGGCTGTTTTCGGCTTCCATGGCATGAGAGGTTGTCGGTTCGATCCCGACCAGGTCCACCATTTAATCCTTCCTGGAATCAATCACTTCCATAGCATTTGCGCAAATCGTACAAAAAATCGTACCGCTAATTCGGAAGCGCTTTCTTAGAAAATGCTCTCTGTTTATAGCTGGCATCACGCGCCGGGCACGCATACTGATATCAACCTCGGCGTTGAAGAACGCTGCCCGATGGCCTAGCAATTCGCGAGTCGGCAAAAGACGTGAAGTTGGAAAAGCCTGAGCCGCGCGCACCCGCGATGGATGCTGTCGCTGATCCGAACAAACCCTAGTATCAGGTCAAGAATCGACGCAGCAGAAAATGCCTTGTCGTTTTTCAATGCGGGATTAGCTCTTTGGGTCTTCTGCGATATTCGTGCCAAGAAGAGCATTTGGCACCGACAGACGCTCTCCCGAGGGCAAGTGCTAGAATGCTCAGAACCAAGGGGTGGGTGTTTCCTGTGTCATCGAGTGGCGAGTCCAGCCCGGTTGTCGAATTTCAACTGAACGGGAAAAGTGTGCAGGCTCAATGCGGTTTGCACACGACGCTGCTCGACTTTCTGCGCATGCAGGGTCTGACCGGGGCCAAAGAAGGGTGTGCGGAAGGTGAATGCGGGGCCTGCGCTGTGGTCATGGTTCGCCAGAGTGGCTCCGGGAGCGCTTACTCTCCCATCAATAGTTGCCTGATGCTCCTTCCCATGGCCGCGGGCCAGGAAATCTATTCCGTGGAGGCGCTGTCCCAGCAAGGCAAACTGGCTGAGGTGCAACGTGCCATGGTTGAACACGGCGGCTCACAATGCGGCTACTGCACTCCGGGATTCGTAATGAGCCTGTTCGCCGAATACTATCGCCCTGGGCGCACCGGGTCATGCGATCCGCATGCCACAGCCGGAAATCTTTGCCGCTGTACAGGATACAGGCCCATCCGCGATGCTGCGTTATCGCTGGACTTCGCGCCGAAGGACATGTTCACTGAGCGCCTGTCGCGGCCCACGCGGGCGCTGGCCGCGTTTTCCTATCGGGCTCAGGGAGCGGTTTTTCAGCGGCCTGCAACTCTGGATGAATGCCTGTTGCTCCTTGCCCAACCCAATGCGCGCCTCGTCGCCGGCGCAACTGATCTCGCAGTGGAATCAAACCTGCGCGGACGCCGCTTCGAACACCTGGTCAGCGTGGAAGCTCTGTCCGAGTTGCGCGTCTTTCGTGAAACCGATCGCGCGTTTGAGTTGGGTGCGGCGTTGACACTGAGCGAAATTGAAAGTCACTGGACTAAGGCCCCTGCTTTTTTCCGTGAGTGGCTTGCATTATTTGGTTCACCGCTTATCCGCAATCGGGCAACGCTTGGCGGTAATCTGGCGACGGCTTCTCCCATCGGCGATTCGGCACCCCTTCTGCTGGCCCTGGACGCGCAGGTAATAATCGCTGGGCCATCGGGCCAGCGTGTCGTGTCTTTGGCTTCGTTCTTTCGCGGCTACCGCCAGACGGCCCTCGCAGCGGGTGAAATTCTTGTATCCATTCTTCTGCCCAAACCTTTGCCCAAACAAATGCGTTTTTTCAAAGCTGCCAAGAGGCGGATGGATGACATCAGCACCATCGCTTCCGGCTTCGCGGTGAATGTTGACGACTCAGGACGAATACGACACGCCCGTCTTGCTTATGGCGGTGTCGCGTCGGTTCCCATACGTGCTGTTGAAGCCGAAGAGTCGCTGCTGGGACGACCCTGGGACGAAAATACCGTTCGTCGCACTCAGGAGACTTTGAAAAGCACGCTCAAACCAATCAGTGACCACCGCGGCTCGGGAGCGTACCGGCTGGCGCTGGCGCAAACCCTGCTGGAAAAATTCTGGTGGGAACAACGCCAAGAGGCCACGGCATGAAAACCGTCGGCCAGGCTGTTCCCCATGAAAGCGCACGTGGCCACGTCACCGGTGAAGCGCTCTATGCGGATGATTTACTGGGTCGTTTTCCCAACATGCTGCATGCCTGGCCCGTTCTCGCGCCACATGCTCATGCCAGGCTGACCCTGCTTGACATATCTCCCTCACTGGCCGAACCGGGCGTGTGCACGGTGCTAACGGCCGCGGATGTTTCCGGCGAAAATGATACGGGAGGGGCGCGCCACGACGAACCGCTCTTTCCAACGGAAGTTGTCTTTCACCAGCAGCCCATTGCCTGGGTGTTGGGCGAAACCCTGGAAGCTGCGCGACTGGGAGCGTCTCGTGCCCTGGCTGAATACGAGGCTTTGCCTGCGATACTCACAATCGAAGACGCGATTGCCTCCCGCAACTTCCACTCTGGCCCACTGCGGATTGTCCGGGGCAACCCAGACGCGGTACTGGCGCAAAGTCCGCACAGCCTTGAGGGCGAACTGGTGATCGGCGGTCAGGAACATTTTTATCTTGAGACCCAGTGCTCGCTTGCGTGGCTTGATGAATCCGGCGGTGTGATGGTGGAATCTTCCACACAGCATCCCAGTGAAACCCAGGAAATCGTAGCGCGCGTGCTTGGCCTTCCTCGGCATCAGGTCACCGTGCAGTGCTTGCGCATGGGCGGCGCTTTTGGCGGAAAAGAAGTTCAGGCAAACCCATACGCAGCCGTTGCAGCGCTAGGAGCGTGGAAGACCAAACGTCCTGTGCGTGTGCGCCTGCCGCGCTTTCTGGATATGGTCCTCACGGGCAAACGGCATCCATTCCTCGCCCGCTTTGCTGTTGGTTTTGAGAATAGCGGACGAATCCAGGCGCTGAAGCTTTTTCTCTATTCCGATGGTGGGTGGAGTCTGGACCTGTCCGAACCTGTTCTGGCGCGCGCTCTGTTTCATTCCGACAACGCTTACTTTATCCCATCTTTGGAAGCGACGGGTTACGTCTGCCATACGCACAAGACTTCGCAGACCGCATTCCGTGGTTTTGGCGGCCCACAAGGTATGCTGGTGATTGAAGATGTGATGGACCGCATCGCGCGCACGCTTGGTCTCCCTGCTAACCTGGTAAGAGAGCGTAATTTCTATCGCGAAGGCCAGTCAACGCATTATGGCCAACCGGTCAAAGACGCTGAACGTATCTCCGGAATCTGGACGCAACTGAAAGAGAGCAGCAACTTCGCAGCGCGGCGGAATGCAATCGAACACGAAAACACCCGGCATCCTCACTACAAACGCGGGATTGCCATGACCCCAGTGAAGTTTGGCATCTCATTCACGGCCACCATGTTCAACCAGGCGGGCGCGCTCATCCTTATATATAAGGATGGAAGCGTGCAGGTAAACCATGGCGGCACGGAGATGGGCCAGGGACTGCACACCAAGATTCGCCAGATCGCGGTGGAAGGACTGGGTGTGGATGAAAGCTGCATCCGCATTATGCCGACCAGTACCGGCAAAGTCCCCAACACCTCCGCCACGGCCGCTTCCGCTGGATCAGACCTGAATGGCGCAGCCGTTCTGGATGCTTGCGCACAGCTCAAATCGCGGCTCGCACCGGTAGCTGCAGCGCTGCTGGGCGCAGAAGTTGCCGATGTGCGCTTTGCTTCTGGCAGCGTTTCGACTGGCAAGAAGGAAGTTTCCTTCCGCGATGTTATCAACGCTGCTTACATGCAGCGCGTTCCGCTTTTCGCCCAAGGTTATTACCGGACACCGGAGATTCACTACGATCCCAAAACCATGCAAGGCCGTCCGTTCTACTACTTCGGCTATGGTGCTGCGGTCAGCGAGGTAGAGATTGACGGTTTCACCGGCGCCTATCGACTGCTGCGGACGGATATTCTGCATGATGTAGGTGAATCGCTCTCTCCGACCGTGGACCGCGGTCAGGTGGAAGGTGGATTTATCCAGGGCGTGGGCTGGCTCACGTTGGAAGAATTGGTCTGGGATACAAATGGCCGGTTGCTGACGAACGGCGCCTCCACGTACAAATTGCCTGCATGGTCGGAAGTGCCGGAGAAATTCAATGTTGAATTTCTGGAACGCGCCGCCGAACCAGGCGTTGTCTTCGGCAGCAAAGCTGTAGGAGAGCCTCCGCTGATGCTGGCCATCTCCGTCCGCGAAGCGCTGCGCGAAGCCATTGGCGCTTTTGGCAATGGAGGCATCATCGCCCTGGACAGTCCGGCAACTCCGGAGCGTGTCTTCTGGGCAATCAAAAACGCTCGAACTCGTCAGCACACCCCCGAACTCGCCAAGGCCGAGGTGGGCGGCGAGTGACCCCAAGTCTTCCGCAACAACAACTTCTACGCGCGACGATATTTCATACGCCACGCAATCCGTTTGTCACTGAAAATGCTCTTGAAGACTTTGCCGATGGCGGCTTGCTACTAGACAACGGCCGCATTCTTGGGTGCGGCGATTTTGAAGCCCTACGGCGGGAACATCCACACGCCGTGGTGCGCGACCTCCGCGGCGGCTTCATACTCCCCGGCCTGGTGGACACACACATTCACTACCCGCAGGTAAGAATTCTGGGCAGTCTTGGACTCTCATTACTCGATTGGCTGCAACAGTGTGCCCTGCCCGAAGAAGCGCGCCTAGGCAACGAAGACTACGCGCGCGCGGTGGCGAAAGAATTTATCTTCGCACTGCTCGCCCACGGTACAACGACGGCGCTGGTCTTTGGCGCGCACTTTCAGGCAGCCACAGCGGCCCTGTTTGAAACCGCGGAGAAAACAGGCTTGCGCCTGGTAAGCGGACTTGTCGTTTCTGACCGACTTCTCCGGCCTGAGCTTCACCAGACACCGGAGAATGCCTACTGCGCGTCCAAAGAACTGATTCACAACTTTCACGGCAAGGGCCGCTTGCTCTACTCGGTCACGCCGCGCTTTGCGCTGTCGGCCTCAGAAGCCATGCTCGAAGTCTGCCAGACATTGATGCTCGAGCATCCTGATGTCCTTTTTCAGACACACCTGAATGAAAACCCACAGGAAGTCGCTGAAGTGATAAAGCTGTTTCCGTGGGCCAAGGATTATCTGGCGGTCTATGAAAGATTCGGACTGCTGGAAGCACGCTCCGTGTTGGCACACAATCTGCATCCAACCGACGACGAATTACAGCGACTGGCTGCAAGCAAAGCAACCGTCTCGCATTGCCCTTGCAGCAACGCCGCACTGGGGAGCGGATGGTTTCCATTGCGCCGTCACGTACAAGCTGGGGTACGTTGCGCCCTTGGAACGGACGTAGGCGGAGGCACTGGCTTTGGCCTGCTGAAAGAAGGGTTGCAAGCATACATGATGCAGCGACTTGCACCTGGTGGCTTCCCACTCGGCCCAGCGCACTTGCTCTATCTGGCAACGCGGGCTGGGGCGGAAGCCCTGGGGCTTGAAGACAAGATCGGAGATTTTCAACCGGGCAAGGCTGCGGATTTCGTCTACCTGAAGCCTCCTCGGCACAGCCCGCTTGCAGCGATGGCTGCGCACACCAACAGCCCCGCGCATCTTTTGGCCGCGCTTTTCACACTCGCGGGTGCGGAGAGCGTGCGCGAAGTGTGCGTGGAAGGCTCACCGGTTTATTCACGTGATCATGACTGTTGACGAAATCAATTCCCTCTCCCGTGAGCAATTCGTCGCCACCCTCGGCTGGGTGTTCGAACATTCCCCCTGGGTGGCGGAGCGCGCATGGACCATGGTTCCGTTTTCCGATCTGAACCACTTTCACGACGCTATGAAGCAAGCCGTTCACAGCGCGTCCAACGAGGAACAAATGGCATTGTTGCGCGCCCATCCGGATCTTGGCGAGCGCGCACGCATGAGCAATGCGTCGTCAAAAGAGCAATCCGGCGCCGGGCTGGACAATCTCAGTTTGGACGAATACCAGCGCTTAAAGCGCCTCAACACGGAGTATCGAGAGAAATTCGGCTTTCCATTTCTCTATGCGGTGAAAGGCAGTACCAAGTACGATATTCTGCAGGCTCTCGAACAGAGACTGGGAAACACGCCAGCAGAAGAGTTTGATCAAGCACTGAAACAGGTGTACCGCATCGCCCTGTTTCGCTTGCAGGGCCTGATCGAGCATTGATGGAGGGATTTCTTGCAGCAATTCGTCAGCGGATGGAAACGGAACTACTACGGCAAGGGAGATGTGATTGTCTATCGTCTGCGGCGTGACGGGCATTCTCCATGTCCGGTATTTGGCGCCAGCGTCATGATGCTGCTCTATGGCGACGCCTTCTGGCCGACCTATACTAAGGGTGACAACGCCAACCTGGTCGCTACTGACTCGATGAAGAACTTTATCCAGCGCGAGACGCTCAATTTTACTGGCAACGATCTTGAGTCATACACGCGTTTCCTGGCGGAAAAATTTCTGTACACGTATCCGCAGACGGAAGGTATCCAGGTTTCCGCCACAGAGATTCCTTACGACCCGATTCCCGGAGGCGCCATGGCGTTTGCCCCTACTGGGCCAGACCGTGCCATCGCCCGGCTCGAACTGCGTCGCAAAGGAACCGACTTACTGACAGTGGAAGCGTGCTCCGGCATACAGGGCTTCCGCTTGCTGCGCCTTGGCGGCAGCGCGTTTTATGGGTTCGTGCGCGACCAGTACACCACGCTGCCGGACATCAAGAACCGCCCTCTGCACATGTGGCTTGACCTGGAATGGTGGTATACATCGCCTGAAGCAGGCTGCACCGAAGGCAAGACCACGGTGCGCGTGCGTGAAATCGTGCAGCAGATTTTTCAATCGTTTGAATCCGGCAGCATCCAGGAAGTGATTTATCAAATCGGCGGCAAAATGCTCGCTGAGCTTCCTGAAATCGCTGAGGTGCACCTGGAAGCCAACAATCGCACCTGGGATTCGATTGCAGAAACCGGGGAAACTCTAGGCGTATTCACCGAGGCGCGTCCGCCGTTTGGCGTCTTGGGGTTGAGGATGAAACGATGATGGGCCGCTTGTCCACGCACGTTTTGGATACCGCTAACGGCAAGCCAGCAGCTGGAGTAGGGATTCGTCTCTACGCACTGCGAGGAGATGAGCGCGGGTTGCTGAAGTCTGCGATTACCAATGCGGACGGCCGCACCGATACGCCACTGCTTGCTGGAGATGAACTGATTGTGGGTATTTATGAACTGGTCTTTTGCGCGGGCGACTATCACCGCACAAAGGGTGAGGCGCTTACGTCGCCTCCCTTCCTGGATGAAATTACGGTTCGCTTTGGCGTAGCTGATCCGGCTGCGAACTATCACGTACCGTTGCTGCTCTCGCCTTACAGCTACTCCACCTATCGAGGATCATAGATGGAACAATGCGCGCAGCAAGTGATTGCCCTGTGCCGCAAGCTGGCCGGGTTTACGGAAGAACCGGGGCACATCACGCGTACTTTTCTTTCTCCGCCCATGCATCAGGTGCATGCCGAGCTTCGCTCCCGCATGGAGAGGCTGGGCATGGCAGTTTTCACTGATGCCGCCGGCAACCTGCGCGGATACTATCCTGCAAAATCAAGTTCCTCGCTGCGGCTGATCATGGGCTCGCATCTTGATACCGTGCCCCGTGCTGGCGCATTCGACGGCGTATTGGGCGTGGTCCTGGGTATTGCTCTGGTAGAAGCGCTGCAAGGCAAGCGGTTATCGCTGGGTCTGGAGATTATCGGGTTCTCTGAAGAAGAAGGCGTGCGATTTGCGTTTCCTTTCATCGGCAGTCGCGCCCTTGCCGGCACCCTGGATGCGCCGGCGTTGGAACGACGTGGGCCTGACGGGCTCAGCATCGCCGATGCGATTCGCGCCTTCGGTTTGGATCCCGCACACCTGCCCGCGGCAAAGCTCGCCGAAGAGACAGTCGGATATCTGGAATTTCACATCGAGCAAGGCCCAGTGCTTGAAGGCTTGAATTACCCTCTGGGCATCGTGGAGCACATTGTCGGTCAAAGCCGCGCAAGCATTTGCTTCATCGGCAAGGCCGGGCATGCAGGCACCACTCCGATGAAGTTGCGGCATGATGCTCTGGCCGCTGCGGCCCAGTGGATTACTTTGGTTGAAGCCGAAGCGCACAAAGTTCCTGGGCTTGTGGCAACTGTCGGATGTCTGGAAATTGAGCCTAATGCAACCAACGTGATTGCCGGTTCCGTTCGTGCAAGCCTTGACGTGCGGCACGCGCGGGACCAGCTGCGTCATCGAGCTGTTGATCGACTACTCGACGTCGCGAAGCAGTTGGCCAACGATCGCGGACTCAGCATTGAATGGACGCAGCATCTGGACCAACCGGCAACCGCCATGAATCCAGCCATAACCAAGAAGCTCAGCGATGCGGTGATGGCGGCGGGGTATCCCGTTCATCCCATGGTGAGCGGAGCTGGCCACGATGCCATGATTCTTGCTGAACAAGTACCCACCGCTATGCTCTTCCTGCGATCTCCTGGAGGCATTAGCCATCATCCCGATGAGACTGTTCTGGCCACGGATGTCGCCGCTGCCTTAACGTCCGGCATGAATTTCCTGAATGCAATCGGAGAGACGCGTTGACAGAACTGGTTATTCGCGGAAGCACTGTCATTACGCCGCAGGGCGCCGTTATTACAGACGTTGCGGTTGACGAGGGCCGGATCAGTGCGGTTGCTCCTCAACTCCCCGGCGCTATGCGAGAAATCGATGCCCGCGGCCTGACCGTGCTGCCTGGATTGATTGACATTCATGTTCACTTCAACGAGCCGGGTCGGACCGACTGGGAAGGCAGCGCCACGGGCAGTCACGCTCTGGCCGCGGGCGGCGGCACATTGTTCTTCGATATGCCGCTTAATTCTTCGCCTTGCACTGTTGGCCCGGAGGAGTTTGACCAGAAGCGTGCGGCACTCGAGCGGGCCTCCCTCACTGACTTCGGACTATGGGGAGGAATCATACCGGGCAATCGCAGTGCACTGGCCGAATTGGCGGCTCGGGGTGTAATCGGATTCAAGGCCTTCATGGCGGATTCCGGCCTGCCTGAATTCCCGCGCTGCGACGATCGCACGCTCTATGAAGGAATGCGTGAAGCCGCGAAATTTCAATTACCTGTCGCCGTACATGCTGAAGACGATGAACTCGTCTCTAAGCTGTCCTCCTCCGCTATTTCTGCCAGGCGGACCGGTATTCGCGATTTCCTCAACTCACGTCCGGTCTCGGCAGAAGTCGCGGCCATCCAACGCTCTTCTCAACTGGCCGCTGAAACCGGAGTAAAGCTGCACATTGTTCACGTGAGCTCGGGCAGCGGTGTAGCGGCAGCGCTTGAAGCTCGCGCCCGAGGCGTGGACATCTCGATTGAAACCTGTCCGCATTATCTGTTCTTTACGGAAGAGGACATGGAGCGTATCGGCGCTCTCAGCAAATGCGCGCCTCCGCTGCGCAACGCGAACGAACACGCAGCCCTGTGGGATGCGCTCATGCACAACCAGGTGGATGTTGTAGCTTCTGACCATTCGCCTGCGCCGCCGGAGATGAAACGCGACGCCAACTTTTTCAAAGTATGGGGCGGCATCGCTGGAGTGCAATCCACGCTGGCAGTGCTGCTTACTGCCGGACACCACGACCAAGGTTTGTCTCTCCAACGCATCGCTGAACTGACAGCGACATGGCCGGCGCGGCGTTTTGGGCTGGCGCACAAAGGCAGCATCGCTGTGAACAATGATGCGGACCTTGTTCTGGTGGACGTACCAGCGTCTTATGAGTTGCAGGAGGACAAGTTGTTACAGCGGCACCGGACGAGTCCGTATATTGGCGAAGATTTCCGCGGCGTGGTGCACCACACTTTGCTACGTGGCCGGCCGATTTTCACCCAAGGCAAGATCTTGGCCGCTGCGACGGGAAAACTTGTAAGTCCACACGGTAATTGACTGCCGGCTGTTCAGCACACAGGTCCGTGGTAGATTTGATCGCGGCGCGAATATACTCTCCAGAAGAAAGGACCCGATGCAAGAGCTTGGCTACACACGCAGTTCCCGGCAGGCGGACCACACACTGCTTACGCCGGACACCTTTGTGCGCGCTCCCCTTCCCGGCATGCGCAACGCCACGGCCATAGTTCACGCCAGTCCGGCGATTGGCGCGGCATTCACACAATACACCGTGGAATTTGCGGCGGGTGGCACGATGGTCCCGGCATCGGCGCAGCGCTTCCTTTATGTGCTGGAAGGCGAAGTTACCGTAATGCTTGATGGACAGAAACATTCCATGTCCGAGAATGGATACGCCTACCTGCCAGCGGGAAGCAAAGCGGACATCTCAACCTCGAACCCCGCTCGGGCTGAAGTGATTGAGAAGCCTTACACAGCGCTCGAGGGTGTGGCTCCCGCAAAAGCGATTTTCGGCGACGAAAGCAAAGTAAAGCCATCATCGCTTGGAGACGGCTTGGAAGTGTTCATCTTGCTCCCGGAAAATCCCAGTTTCGACTTCGCAGTGAACACCATGATCTATCAGCCTGGAGCGGCGCTCTCGATGGTGGAAGCGCACGTCATGGAACATGGGCTGCTCATGCTTGCAGGTGGCGGCATTTATCGTCTGGGAGACCGCTGGTATCCCGTAACCGCGGGCGATTTCATATGGATGGCGCCGTGGTGTCCGCAGTGGTTCGGCGCGCTCGGCAAAAAGCCGGCAAAATACCTGATCTACAAAGACTGGAACCGGTGAACCTGAAGATCAATACGGCACAACTCTCCGGCGAGTTGGAAACCCTTGCAGGCTTTTCCGACGCTCCCGCTCCGGCGGTAACGCGCGTTGTGTTTTCCGAGACCGATCTACGCGCCCGCCGCTATGTGAAAGAACTGTGCTCAGCTGCTGGACTAACGGTACGCGAAGACGCAGTGGGCAACACTTTCGCTCGCTGGCTCGGCCGTGAACCTGGGCTGCCCGCTATCGGCACAGGCTCTCACATCGACGCCATCCCCAACGCCGGACGTTACGACGGAACAGTCGGCGTGCTTGGCGGGCTGGAGGCGATTCGCGCGCTCCAGCGCGGCGGGTTTCAGCCCAGGCGATCGATTGAGCTCGTGCTGTTCACCTCCGAAGAACCCACGCGCTTCGGCATCGGCTGCCTGGGCAGCCGGTTACTATCGGGCACGCTTGATGTTGCGAAGGCCGGCGGTCTGAAAGACAAAGAAGGCAAGTCATTAGATGAATGGCGCAAGGCCACGGGCTTTACCGGCGACCTGCGATCAGTGGCACTCCTGCAGGGACACTATCACGGGTTTGTTGAACTCCACATCGAACAAGGCCCGCTGCTGGAGCAGCATGGCACCGCGCTGGGCGTGGTTACCGCAATCGCCGCTCCGGCAAGTCTGCGCATATGGGTAGAAGGCGAGGGCGGTCATGCAGGCGCAGTGCTTATGCCCGGTCGCCGGGACGCCCTGTGCGCCGCTGCTGAAATCGCCCTGGCCGTGGAAGCTGCCGCCAAAAACAGTGGCGCGGTCGACACTGTAGGCACCGCCGGCGTGTGCGATGTCTTTCCCGGGGCCATCAACAGCATTCCCGTGCGTGTCCGGCTGGAGATTGATGTCCGCGACACAGATCAGGCCCGCCGCGATGCCGTGCTGGCGCGCATTCAGGCGTCGTGCGATGAGATCGCCGGACGCCGCCAAGTCACCATTCGCACCGAGATGATTAACGCCGATCCGCCGGCAACCTGCGATCAACAAATCGTAGCTGCGCTTGCGACTGGCGCAGCGAAACATCACCTGAGCTGCGAATATATGGTCAGCCGCGCCTATCACGATTCACTCTTTATGGCCCGCATCGCGCCGGTGGCCATGCTCTTTATTCCTTGCCGCGGCGGCTTCAGTCATCGACCGGATGAATTTGCTTCTTCGGAAGCTATTATGCACGGAACCCTGGGTTTGGCTGAGGCACTGGGCGAACTCGCGGCTTGAGTCCACGAGATCTGACGTCACGCACAAACTGACATTCCTCTCGGCGGAATACTGATAGACAACCCCTTCTATATTTGGGCAGGACAAGGACACCTCGTGCATCCAGAGGGATGGAAAATCGTGAGAGTCTATGCCGGCCCTTAAGCAAACCACGAAACGGATGGTGTTATTAGAACTGCAATGCAAGCATCCCGTTGTCCGTTGCCATCTGCAGGAGCATCAAACCCGGCTTTACGATGCGGCCGCGCTTGAACTCGTCGCGAATTACGGTCTGGTTGTCTTCGGCATCGAAGTGTGCCGAAACTTCCTGTCCGTGTTTCTCCGTTCCAACCTGGAGCTGTTGGACAAGTTCCCGCAGGGTTCCGCCTCGTCCAGTTTCCCACTCGAAGCTCTGCTTGTTTCGTGGGGGAGTAAGAACCGGTCCGCTGCCATATTGCAAACTAACGATGTGTACCGTGATTGAGTGTTCCGCTTTGCGCACCCTCTCCGTCAGCACAAGCGTGTTTCCAGCAAGATCGAGAATGGTGTAGGTACGGAGTTCTACCGTGACATCGTCACGATCGCCATCGCGGCGGTCTTTGTCTTTGTTGTCCAAGTCTCCACCGTCTCGATCTTTGCTGTCCCGGCCTGGGCCGTGATCGTCATCATCGTCGTGCTTCGAGAGTTGCACGACGCTGGTTGCAGTGATGGGTCCTGGCGCGGTCCCGGAGAGCGCATCGCGGCCAATGAGTACTACATCGTGCGCCGTAGCATCGAATTGATTGAACGCCTCGGGTGGAGTTTTATCAAGGCTCACCGAAACCGGCAGCGAGATAACGTTGCCAGCGAAGCCGGCGGCAACTCCGGTGAATGCCTGGTTCGTCCCTTCCATCTGGACCAGCACCGGCGGAGTGACCGAGGCCACACCGGAAAGAGCGTCCGCGGTGTTGAACGTGATGGTCACGTCAGTATTGTTCCAGCCATTGGCATTCTGCAAGGGTGAAAGCATTGCGACAAGGGCCGGCGGGGTCTTGTCAATGTTGATGCCGCTGACCGCTGTCGATGCCGGGTTGCCGGCGAGATCGGCGCACAGGCCGCTGACCGATTGGTTCGCGCCTTCGGTGCCAACAACAGTGGGCGACGGAGGGCTACCGGACGCCAGGCCAGAGAGAGCGTCCGCGCACTGGAATGCGACCGTCACGCTGGTGTTGTTCCAACCATTGGCATTCGGTCCGGGAGTGCGCAACCCGGCGATTGTAGGTGGCGTCTTGTCGAGCCTGATAGCGGCTGCCTTTGTAGCTTCAACGTTACCCGCGTTGTCCGTTCCGAAAAATGTGACCGCCGTCATGCCCTCCGTATTGACTGCGAATGATGTTGAAGCGGCAGAGATGACCGTATTGCCGATCGTCTGAGCCCCGTTCGCGCTGTACGCGATCTGCTTGACGCCAGTGCCGGCAGTTTCATTGTCTGACGAGTTCAACGTGACGATCACGTCCGAGTTATTCCATCCATTAATGTTGGGGCCTGGAGAAAGAAACGCTGTACTTACCGGCGGGGTGGAATCAACCTCGATATTCAGGGCCGATGACACAACATGCGAGAGGACGCCACTGACGCCTTCTATGACCGGCGAGTACTGGCCTGCGCTGGTATTCGGAAGGGTTGTGATGGTAAGAGTTGCCGGGCCTGATCCTCCGCTGATGACCGGTGGCGAAAACTGCGTTGTGGCGCCTTGTGGCAGGCCGGTCACGCTAAGAGCGATGTCCCCGGTGAACCCGCGCAGCGCTGAGGCCTCCACTTGAAAGCTGGCGGTTCCGCCGGCGCCGGTGGACCCAGAGGGCGGCGTAACTGCCAGTGAGAACTCAGGACTATCCTGATCGCTCACGCAGTCGATGCTTCCTTTGGCGAGGCAGAAACGGTCAAAGCGAACTTGTTCGTCGCGCATATCAACAGCATCGTTGAGGCTGCGATAAATCCCCCACTTAGGACGCACCACGGTAGTGCCGGTGCGCCACAGGTCAAGGTCAGCGTTCGAATAAGTAAACAGCGTGCTTCCATCCGTCACGCTCTTGAGAACGATCGAGTACTGGCCATCATGCCCGTAGGTGATTTTTTCGTAGCCTTCTACCCATTGACCAACAAAGGGGGCCAGAGGAGTTGTAGCCAGTCTTGTGGTTACTCCTTTGGAGTCGATGAAAATCAGTTCCAGGCGATTAGGGTTGGCTTTTCGTGGAGTCAGGGTAATAAGCGGCGCCCCGGAATCGCCATCGAATGCTTTGATCTGATGGATGTGGGTAAAAGCAGTCGAGGGCTGAAAGCCCGCCGGCAACTTGAAATCCCAGCGAAATGTCACGGAGTCGCCGAGAAACCCTTTCAGGGCATCGGGCGTCGACGCATTGCCTTCCGTCTTGATCTCCAGCCGCTGCCGGTCGAATGCGCTGCACCGGTCATTGTCCGGGATAACGTGGATATTGAACACAAAAACATACTTGTTGAAGTTGGGATCATCATCGATGGCCTGGGTGATATGAGGGCCAAAATCGGGATGGCTGCAATCAGGCGCCTCTGGTGAAGACGCCAGCACGCTCTTGATACGCGTATAAGCATCGGTCTGACCGTCTGCGGTCAAAACCTTCTGTGCAAATAGGCTTGTGGCGTTGACGAACAGAGCTAAGCAAAGAATGAATCCTAATCTTTTGGAACCACCCCGCGACTGAGACATAACCCCTCCCTCTCAGGAAATCCGAACTTCGACGATGAACTGGCTGGTTTAGACTAAATCAAGTTTCATTAGATGAAATAAATAGTGCACATCTCAAAACTATCTTTTGCGGGAGAAATTTTACAACAACCACACCCGGATCGCGCAACCGAAGTTTTCTTTCGCAGCGTGGCGAGCTTTCCTATGATCCACCGAGCAGTGCCACACTCGTGCAGGAAACTGCCTGACTGGCGGGTCCGGAGTTGTCCGAATACAAAAATCAACCGGATTTTTGAATGGGACGCTCGTGGCCAACTGCGAGTTTCGAGGCAGTTCGCGCTCGAGACGACGACCTCCGTGCCAGGCAAAGGATGTGGCCTTGACATTGCCCGCGAAGTGAGCAGAATATGATCGAGTCGATTAAAATTGGTTTACCAAAACGATTTGGTATGCCATTTAAGAAAGGGTACGACGAATGGCTTACTTCCGCTTTCTCTCCATGCTTTTCGCTTTTTGCGTGTTCTCATTTTCCTCTGCTCTGGCCCAGAGCTGTAGCGTGAGCTACTCGATCACAAATAGCTGGCCCGGCGGTTTTCAGGCGGGCATTTCGATCACAAATACCGGGACAACGGCGCTCAACTCCTGGATACTTCAGTGGATTCTTAATGGCAACCAGCAGATCAACAATTTGTGGGGCGGCATTGTCAGCATGCAAGGTGAGAGTGTAACCGTCACGAATGCCAACTATGACGGAAATATTCCCGCCGGCGGAACCGTGAACGGCATCGGCTTTGTGGCCAACTCCAGTGGCACGAATGCAATCCCTGCGGCATTCATCCTAAATGGGAACGTATGTGGTGGCGCAAATGGCGGCGGGCCTCCGCCGGCCCCAACCGGGCTGGCAGCCACAGCCGGTAATCAACAGGTCGTGCTCGCATGGACCGCAAGTTCCGGCGCGACCCTCTATACCGTAAAGCGCTCGACCACAAGTGGCGGACCGTTCGCGCAGGTGGGTCTGCCCACCACACCGGGCTTCACCAACACAGGCTTGACCAATGGCACCACATACTTCTATGTGGTTTCTGCTTTGAATTCCGCGGGAGAGAGTCCCAACTCTGCCCAGGTCAGCGCTACACCATCCACCCAGCTGGCGAATGTCACAATAACCATCGACGCAACCAAGACCCACCCGATCTCGCCCTGGGTTTATGGAATGAATATATTCGGCAACATCCCCAATCCTCCGCATTTTACGATCAACCGCATGGGAGGCAACCGCTGGACAGCCTACAACTGGGAGACCAATGCTTCGAACGCTGGAAGCGATTTCGGTCCATTCAGCAACGATAATTTCCTAAGCAGCAGCAGCATTTCCGGGGAAGCAGTGCGCCCGACGATCGCCTCCGACCAAGCTGCGGGCATGGCCACGCTCATGACGGTACAACTTCAAGGTCTGGTATCAGCAGATGAGAACGGCAATGTCAGTGCGGCGAATCCCCCGGACCTGACACGCTTCAGGACTGTGGTGGACAAGAAGAGCACAGTTACGAGCGCTCCATTCACAATCACACCTCCTACGACCGATGCCAACGTTTTTATGGACGAATTCCTCTGGGCCATGGACCAGAAATTCTTTGGGCAAGGAATGTTCGGCGGGAGTTCGCCAACACCCACATTCATAAGTCTGGACAATGAACCCGAGCTTTGGAACTCGACCCATTTGGAAGTGCAGGGACCGAATCGGACCACGTCAGACAACTACATCGCCAAGACGATCACCATGGCAAAGGCCCTGAAAGATCAGTTTCCCAACCTGGTCATCTTAGGACCGGTGCATTACGGGTTTCTGGGCATTTACAACTGGCAGACCGAGTTGGCTTCAACGCCGACGGGAACGAATTGGTTCTCAGACAAATACTTCCAGGCGCTTAAGACTGCTTCCGCAACTTACGGCAGCCCATTGGTGGATGCCTATGATTTCCACTGGTATCCCGAGGACTACGATTCCAGCGGCACGCGGATTATCAACCTCAGTAGCACGAGCTTGAGCGATGCGCAGGTACAGCTGATTGTGCAGAGCCCACGCAATCTTTGGGACCCAACGTTTACCGATCCTGCCAATAGCAATCCGTGGCCCAACCAGGTACTTGGCAATGCCCCCATCAACATCCTGGGACGACTGCAGGGGAAGATCAACTCTGAGTTTCCGGGGATGAAGATCGCCATTACTGAGTATCAGAGCGGCGGATGGAACCACATCGCCGGGACGATCGCGCAGGCGGATAACCTGGGCATTTTTGGCAGCCAGGGGATCTTTGCGGCCACTCTCTGGCCGCCGAATGGAACATTCGACTATGCGCTCGCCGGCTTCCGTGCCTTTCGCGGTTTTGACGGCGCCAACGCGAACTTCGGAGACACTTCGCTGCAAGCTACATCCAGCAACGTGCAGAACGTGGTTATCTACGCGAGTAAGGACAGCACAACCTCCGGCCGGGTCGTGCTTGTGGCAATCAATCGTTCCGCTTCGACGCAGGTAACAGCGATCAATGGTCTTACCTTGTCAGGCACGGCATTTATGTATCAGATGACCGCGTCCTCAGCTCAAGGACAAGTCCCGGTGAGACCGGTGCCTATTGGACAGATGGCGGTGAGTGGTTCGTCATTAACACTGACCTTGCCCGCATATAGCGTCACCACAATCGACGTTCATTAAGTTCGTCAAGTGGGGACTAGCTCCTGTATCGAAGTACGACAATACAGGACAGCGTTCGATGCCCCGGGAAACATTGTTTCCCGGGGCATTTATCAGCCTCAGTAACCTGCCGTTGAGAGGCCTGGGAGCGTTTTCGAACAATTGAGGTAATCCGCGCCGATTCCTGTCCAGATCAAGCATCTCCTGCACCTCGCCCCCTTCGGGCATAGAACCAACAACATAAATAATTAATGTCGCGTATGCTGTGCTGGCAGCAACGCTGACGACTCGCTACGATAGAATGCGGGGATCCCGCAGGAAACTCAAGCGCAACAAAAAGTACGCTTTTCAACCCGATAGGCACGAAGCGCGGCAGAGTCCAGGCAGCAAACAGTCCCTGGAGTTCTACTGCTTACCGTAAGCCCTGGTGAGATCAGATGTGAAGGAGAAAATAATGAGCTTCATCAAGACCACAATGGCGATGTTAGTGATGGCGAGTGGAGTTGGGGCGGCCCAAACTGTTTGCGCGGTGCACGGCGCGGGCGATGGCAAAACGCTGGATACGACGGCGATCCAGAAAGCGATTGACGACTGCGCCGGCAAGGGTGTGGTAAAACTGGCCGGCGCCGCGAGGTTTGTGAGCGGGCCACTGGTGTTGAAGAGCCATACTGTGCTCGACATCGCGGCAGGTACCACGCTTGAAGGAAGCCAGAACCATGACGACTATCCCAGGATGGAGATCTTTCGCAAGAAAGGTACGCAGCCACTCCTGATGGCGAAGAATGCCGAAGACATTACGATTCGGGGCGGGGGTGTGATCGATGGTCGCGGCGAAAGCTGGTGGCAGGTGCGATCGGCGGAAGATATTCGTCCGCGGCTGATCATTTTCGACCACGTAAAGCATGTGCTCATGGAGAACGTGACGGTGCAGAACTCGCCGATGTGGCAGATTGTGCCGTATTACTCCGAGGACCTGATCTTCCGGAACATGAAGATCACGGCGCCCACTCCGGACGGACACAATACGGACGGGATTGATCCGTTCAGCTCAAAACATGTGCTGATCGACCATGTGACGATCGATACGGGTGACGATAATGTGGCGATTAAGAGTGGACAGCCGGGGAGCGCCGGACCGGACGATCCAAGTGAAGACATTCATATTGTGGACTGCACGTTTCTGCATGGACATGGGTTGAGCATTGGCAGCGAAGTTGCCGGCGGAGTCAAGAATGTGCGCGTGGAGCGTGTGAGCTTCAACGGGACGGCGCAGGGGATTCGTATCAAGAGCGGGCGCGATCGGGGAAACGATATCGGCGACATTGTATACAAGGACATCACAATGGAGAACGTGGGGACCGCGATCCTGATCACAGAGTACTACGGTGCACCGAAGGGCCTGAACGGCGGCAACGCCACAGTCGAACCAATGACGCGGCTGACACCACGCTTTCACAACATCACGATTGAAAACGTGAAGGTGACCGGCGCGAAGGTCGCGATGCTGGTGGATGGATTACCCGAAGCTCCGATTCAGTCCGTCACTCTGAAGAATGTCACGATCGACGCAGATAAGGGCGCGACGATCCAACAAGCAACGGTGGTCTCGCAGGGATTGGTCGTACACGCCATGAGCGGACCGCCGATTACGGCGGGCGCGGGAGCGAAGGGCAGCCTGAAATAGCCCCTAAGCCCTAAGCGGTCTTCCCTCGAGGAACGGAAAGGCCCGAAGGAGACGTACAGCTCTTCGGGCCTCTTTATCTTCGCGCGACGCACGTTCCAATACCGCTGCGCCGTCCTGAGGGCCGCCTCAAAAAACGATACGCCCGCCAATCTGGATCTCTCGGGGCAAGTTCGCCTGCGATGTAATGGTACCGAAGGCCGAACTGGTTGCAGTGACATTCGGCGCAGCGAATTGAGTACGGTTGAGAACATTGAAGGCCTCAAACCGGAGTTGGAGGTACGCTCGTTCGTTTATGTTGAAGCGCTTCAGCAGCGAGGCGTTTATGTTATTGATGGAGTCCTGGCGAAGGTTTCCAAAGGTCGTTGGGAAGTTTCGAATGTGAAACTGGAATTGCTGGTTGGCTGGTGGTTTTAGAGAGGCCCAATTGAATTGGTTCACATCAAAAGATGTGCCGTTAAATTGGCGATTATTAAAGTTAATCGGGCCGCCCAAGTATACGTAGTCCCCAATCGTGGTAGTGCTGCCATTCACCCATTCGACAGGCGCGCCGGTCTGGTAAGAATAAATGGTGTTAATTCCCCATCCGCCGGCAAGCAGGTTGGCCCAGCGTGATTCCAGATTCACTGGCTGGCCTTTCCCAAAGGGCAATTGGTAGCTCATCGCCGTAGAAAAGTGGTGCGTGTGATCGAAGGGGGAAATCCGTTTCTCTAGATGAGCATCAGTGTCATTCAGCCATGAATCCTGTTCGATCAGCTTGGAAAAGCCGTAATTGCCAATGACCAACAAACCGTGCGAGAGTCTCTTTTCCAGCCGCACGTTCAGGCTATTGTAAGAAGAGCTTCCGATATTCAGATTTTGTTCGATCACACCGCCGCTGCCGCTACCCGAGCCGACCGGAAATTCCGGGAAACGCGCCAGGAGCTGCGCGAGTGTGGTTGTTGCACCGTTCAGGTTTGTGCCGGGCAGCAGGCCGGCGAAGGGGTTCGCAACCTGTCCGTTCAAGGCGCCTGCCAATGTTGTATCAGGAGTCGGCGAGGTGCTCAGGAACTGGCGCGGTATCACGTTGAGTTGCGTTACGGAAACCGGCAAATGGACGGCATGGTTTCCGATATACGACACTTCCAGCAGGAGATTCGACGTGAACGTGTGCTGGAGGCCGAATGTCCAGCGGAGCGAATAGGGGTTCTTCATTTCCGGGTTGAGGAAAGAAACCGTCTGTCCCATGAAGGTCCCCAGGCCGTTGGCAGAGCCAACAGGCTGCTGAATTCCGCTGGGAAAAGGATTGCCGAACTGGGTAATAGGAGACAAAAAATTAGACGGCACCAGGAATTGCGTGGTCTGGCTGAACCCCTCTTGATCAATGATAGGTGCGGTTGAGTAGTTCCCGTTCACGCTGAGGTTGGCGATGGTGATGGGTTGAACAAACATTCCAAATCCACCGCGGACCACCGTCTTGTCACCCCCCAGGAATCCCGGACTCCAGGCAAAACCAATGCGCGGGCTAACAATATGCGACGCGTTCTGGAACGCGGCCCCATTATCGGGCGTAGGGAACGTCAGGCCACCGGGAACAAAAAAGGAGCCGGCAGGGATCTGGGGCACCGGCTTCGCGTTGTAAGCAGCTATGGCGGCCGCAGCAACAGGGCTAGTGGCTGCGACAGCGAATCCGTTCACCGTTTTACCTGAATTCTCCACATAGGGATTGTCGTGATCGTAGCGAACGCCCAGGTTCACCGTGAGGTTGCGCCGGATCCTCCAATCGTCCTGGACGAAGCCCGCGTAATAGTAGGACTTGAATGAGGACGACGCCGCCAAATCAAACGAACCGCTGGTCGGCAACCCGAGCAGAAAAGCAGCAAAATCCTGTCCCAGGGGAGAAGCCGAGGAACTCAGACTTTGATCACTGCGGGTCCAATTTGTACTGAAGGTGAAGCTGCCGGCGGAGCTACCATAAGAAATGTTGTCCACGCGGTACTGCCGAACATCCACTCCAAACTTGAGAATATGGGACCCCAGGGTCTTTACAACATCGCCGAACAACTGATACGACTGCGAGGGGTTGAGAGACGCACCACCATCACCCAGGCACTGAAAGCTGGTCTGACTGCCGCAACTGCCATTAAAGCCAATAAATGGCAATTGCAAATATTGAGACGAGGTCACAAGTGAGGACGGAAACCCAACCGTAGTTGGATCAAAGCCCGCGCTATGAGAAGGGTGGCTTTCCCGTAAGCGCGTGTAGTTGAGGCGCAGATCCACCACCGTGCTGTTGTTCAGAATGTACACTTCATCCAGGCTCGCGCCCCAGTTTTCGCGCTTCAGCTTTGAACCTGTGGAAAGATTTCCAAAGAAATTGTTTTTCTCCTGAAATTCGCTGTTGTGCCGCATATCAAAGGCCAGCCGGCTCTTTGGGCTCATATTGAAGTCAAGCCTGCCAAGTTCATTATCGTAGTTGTCGGTGGTCACGCTGTTGTTGGCGTAATTCTGAAAACCGTCTTTGCCTCCCGGAAGGTTGGGCTCGGGAAAAAACTGCAGATAGGCCTGTGCGATCGGGTTCAACAAGTTCGTTGGAATGATGTTGTTGGCGAATGGCTGCCTTACGACTTTGCCTCCGCTCAAAACACCGGTGAACGGATTGAAAATCTGATACTTCGTGCCAGCTTTCAGAAGAGCGGAGAAATCACCGTGCCTTTCCGCGTCGGTAGGCACCGTGGTGAAATTTGTGTTTGGCTGGCCGTCCTTCAGACCTTCCCAGGCAAAAAACCAGAAAAGTTTATCGTGGCCGTTGTAGATCTTGGGCAGGACCACGGGGCCGCCTATCGTCGCCCCGTATTGGTTGAAATGTGTGACCTGCTGGGACGTCCCCTTCTGATTGTTAAAGAAAGTGTTGGCCCCCAACACCGAAGGTTGTGTGAATTCGTAGACCGAGCCATGAATAGAGTTGGTTCCAGTCTTCATGATCATGTTGATGGTACCGCTGCCGGTATGTCCGTAAGCCGCATCGGTATCGAAGGCCTTCACCCGGAGTTCCTGTACGGCGTCTTGCTGTGGGCTATAAGCAGCGCGGTTGTCCCATGTGCTGTTAGGAGAGCCATTGATCAGGATCTCACTGGTTTGCGATGGCGTGCCGCCAATGCTCCAGGCAGCAGCTGCGCCGTTGTCGAACGGATGCACCAGAGTTGGGTTCCCGGTGGCTACCACTCCAATGGCCAACTGGGTCAACATCATTGGATTTCTGCCGTTGAGTGGAATTTCTTCTACCTGCTGTGTGGTGATGGTCTGACCCGTTGAACTGTTTTCTGTATTAATCAACGGAACGTCGGCTGTGACCTCGACGGCCTGATTCAGCGTGCCAACTTGTAGAATGACGTCAACAACCGGATGGTCACTGGATGAGAGTTGTATGCCTTTGCGTACAAAACTCCCGAACCCTGACATCTGGACTTCAATCTGGTATAGGCCGGGAGCGAGAAACGGAATCGTGTACTGGCCTGATGCGTCGGCAACAGTCGCTGTTCTGGTTCCCGTTCGCACCTCAGTGGCGGTAACGCTGGCGCCGGCGATTTTTGCACCGGATTGATCAGACACTGATCCGCTGATGGTACCGCGGAATTCCTGCGCTCGCGCTCCTATCGAAAAGAGGAAGAACACCATAAGCAAAAACGATTTGTTGGACAGCACCTTACAAAAGCCTGTAGTTTTCATGTTATTTTGCTTCCTCTCAGACCATCGCTCAAATTTGTCGCACGGTTGTAAACTCACTTATCATTTACCAAAAATGCGTTGGTAGCTTAAAGCTTTGCTCCAGATGATGTCCATTTAACTTTCCTAAAGACATGTTTGATAAAAACATAAACGAGCACCCGCTCGTTGGTTGCGGTTTGGATGTTGTTCGGTCCGGCATTCCGCCGTGATCGCCTGTTAATAAAAGGTTGTCGTTTCCGGATAGGTCGGTTCCAAAGTACATATACGCGAACGATAGAAGGGACGGATGGACGGATACTCTAAATGCTGGCCAATTCTCTTACTACAGGTGTTTGAAATCCCAGCAGATCATGATTTGGACGAATCAGGCCGGGAGGAGTTGTTGCGGACATAAATTTTCGGCTCGCTCCCGTGCCTGTTCGTGGCAACGGGGTGGAAGACGGTTTCTGTATGCGGTTCCCTAGGTCCACAAGACATGATAAATCTGTACCAAAGAAAATCACGGCGCTACCGCAGGTTCACCTTCGGCTCAACCGACATCCCCGGACGCAAGCGATGGTCCGCGTTCTCTCCCGGCTCCAGCACAATGCGGACCGGCACTCGCTGTACTACTTTCACGTAGTTGCCGGTGGCGTTCTCCGGCGGCAGCAGGCTGAAGCGCGAGCCCGTGGCCCCGCCCAGCGAATCAACGCGTCCGCGGTATTCGCGGCCGGAAGCATCGGCGTGGAGAACAACCGTCTGTCCCGGTTTCATCTTTCTTAGCTGGTTCTCTTTGAAGTTGGCCGTCACCCATACGTCGTCCAACTGGATGATGGTCAGCAACTGTTGCCCAGGTTGGACGCGCTGTCCAGCTTCAACGGTCTTGCGACCGATGATTCCGTTCACAGGCGCAATGATCTTGGTGTAATTAAGATTCAATTGCGCGGTGGTGAGCTGGGCTTTGGCGCGATTGGCATCAGAAGCAGCCGCTGTCGCGCGTGCCTTTGACGATGCCACCTGCTGCGGCGCCGAACCTGCCGCCAGAAGATCGGCTTTGCGCTGCACGAAACGGCTCTGCGCCTGCGCAATTCGTCTCTGGGCCGCAGCGATGTCAGCACGCGCCGCGATCGCTCCTTCACGGTCCGTCACTGCTTCGGTCGCCACGCGGTCATATTCCGATTGCGAAATTTCATGCTTTTCCAGCAAGCGCTGATAGCGTTGTTGATCGGCTTCCGCACGCTTGAAGTTGGCCTCTGCCTGGGCCAGCCGCGCCTCCGCCGATTGCAGTGACGCTCTTTCCGCCGCCACCGAGTCTTCTGCCTCGCTCACCGCGGCGTGCGCCAGATCCAGACGTCCCGTACTGCTGGACGCAATTACGGTAATATCTGTTCCCGCAGCCAACGCGCTGGCCTTCAACCGGTCATAGTCAGCCTGCGCCCGGTCCAGATCTGCCTGGAAGTCGGCGGGATCGATCTCCGCCAGCACTGTCCCGGCCTCGACATAGTGATTGTCTTCCACGTTCGGGTTCACACGGAGAATTGTCCCGCTGATGCGAGCGCTGACGGGATGAAGATGGCCGTCTACCTGTGCATCGTCGGTAGATTCGTACGATGCAAAGTAAAACCACGATCCCGTTCCCACTAAGAGGAGGACAACCAGCGCCCCGGCCAAAACCGCCCCCCGGTTCTGCCTCACAACGCTGAGCAACGATGGTCGATTTTCTTGTGGGGCCTCCGCGGCAAGCACAGGTCGCTCATCACTCTTCGCTTCCTTCACGTCAGACGGCAGGCTGGTGCGCTGATTGTCTTTGCTCTGATTGTCTTGGAGATCATTCGTCATAGCTTTGTGTCCATTGGTCATGCCGATTTCTGGTTTCTGCTGGATGAATCTTGGCTGCCATTTTATTTGCTCCCTTAATACAAGTTCACATCTTTTTGCGCCGAGCCCATGGCCCGCAACAGAGTTAGCTTGGCCAGGTTGTGGGCGAAAAGACTGGCGATGTAGTTCTCATCGGCGGCCACTACGTCCTGCTGCGCCTGGACGACTTCAAGATTGTTGGTCACGCCGTTGGCAAAGCGGTCTCGCGCCTGCCCAAGGGTTTGTTGCGCCAGCCGCGTGTTGCTTTCCGCCACTTGCACGGCGCTCTCAGCGGCGCGCAAGTCCGTGAAGGCATGGCGCACTTCGTAGTTCACACGTCCCTGCAGGTCCGCGTACTCGGATTGCTTACGGTCAACCTGCGCCGACGCGTCTTGAATCTCGGAGCGGATCCGGCCGCCGGTGAATAGAGGCACTGAGACGGTCGCAGCCAGGGCATAAGTATTCGTCGAATTTCCCAGCGTGGCCCCGACGCTGCCGTAGTAACCGTTGAAGCTGAGCCCAGGGACGCGTTCCATCTGCACCGCACGTTTGCTGAGCCGCGCGGCTTCGGCGGCGGAGTGCGCGCTCTTTACGTCAGCCCGGTTTTGCTGCGCTTCCTGGAGCGATGCATTCAGATCGCCGCCGGCCCAGGACTTGTAGCCGACATGGGTCGTGGTCTTAAACTCCTGTCCGCTGGGCAAGCCGATGATCCGCGCCAGAGTAAGCTTGTCATCTGCAAAATTGGCTTCAGCAACGGTCAAACGTTGTTCGCTGGTTTGCCGCTGCACCGACGCACGCAATCCCTCGATCTCGGCGGCCAGACCGGAGCGCACACGGTTCAGGGCCTGAGCTTCCAGTTCGCGGGCAACGTCCAGTTGCGCCTTCGCCGTTTCCACCCGCGCTTCACTGGCTTGCACCTGGAGGTAAGCTGTCCCCGCCGCGAGCACAACCACATTGCCTGCATCTTCCAGAGACAAGGTCTGTGATTCAACCGCCAGCCGCGATGCACGGTACTGGTACAGCGAGCTCATGTTCACGCCGGAGTCAGAAAAAGCGAGGTAAGCTTCTTGATAGCCGAACTGCCCGGTCGAACGAGGCACACCCGGAACCTTCAGCCCAATGGAGATGGTGCTGAGTTGGTCCAGGTTCTGGCGCAGCAAAGCCGAGACACTCGGCACCATGGCGGACAGCGAGCGCAGGCGTTGCGCTTGTGCCTGGCGCAGTGAAGCCTGGTTCTCAATCACCCCCAGATTGAAACGCAGCCCGCGGTCCATCGCATCCGCCAGAGAAAGCTCCAACGTTTCCGCAGTTGGCTGGCCGGCAGGCACACTACCGAGAAACGGGTTCTGCTGCTGCCCGGCGAGCGAGCTCGGGTTTGTACTATTGGCCGCGGGATTGATCGTGCGCGGCGTGGCAATGCTCCCCAACTCGAATGATGACGTCGCCGTTTGTTGCGCTTGCAACAGCGCGGCCGCCATCAGAACAACCATGCTCGATAAAGTTTTATGAAATGTTTTCATAGCAAATCCTTGCCGGGGCTTAGTGCGATGCCGGCCCACCGCCTGAGCGAAACGGTTTGCTGGCCAGCCCCAGAACCATGGTGACGAACGCAACCCATCCCAGCAGATGGAAGCAATCAAGAAATCCCAACGTAGCCGCTTGCTGGTTTGCGGTCCGCGCAACCAGACCGTAAGCCTGTTGTGCTGCGTCAGCCGCACTTGCGCCGGAACTCATCAGGTACGGTGTCACCGAATCCAGGGTCTGCCGGAACGCCGGGTTCTCCGGAGTCAGATGTTGGACCAGCACGCTGTGGTGAAACTGTGTGCGCCGTTCCAGCATGGTGGTCACGAAAGCCACGCCAAAACTACCGCCCAGGTTGCGAAACAGGTTGGTAATGCTGGAAGCCTTGTTGTTTTTGTTTGCGGGCAGAAACGAATATGCCAGTGAACTCACGGGCACAAAGAAGAACCCCAGCCCCAGGCCTTGGAACATGCGGGCCAGAGCGTAATTGCGGTAGTCCGTGCTGAGGTCAAAAGACCCATATTGCCACATCGAGATGCCGACAATGAACGAGCCCAGGACGATCATCTTCTTGGCCCCGACTTTGGGCATGAGCCGGACGACAATGGGCGACAGCACCACTATCACCAGTGCTCCTGGCCCCAGCACCAGACCGGCGTCTGTTGCGGTGTAGCCGTAAAGCGATTGCAGCATTTGCGGGATCAGCACCGTGCTGCCGAAGAGGACAAAACCAAAAGAGAAGTAGAGCAGATTCGAAAGCGCAAAGTTGCGCTCTTTGAATAGCTTGATTTCGACGACAGGGTCGTGATGCCTCCACTCGTAAATTGCTGCTGCCACCAGAGAAGATACAGCGAGGCTGAGGAGGAAAACGATGAAGGGGCTCTCCAGCCAATCCTCGCGCTGGCCTTTGTCGAGAACGATCTCCAGCGCCCCGAATCCAACCGCGATCAAAGCGATGCCGATGTAATCGATGGTGAGCCGGCCATTCCTGTGCGCGGCCTTTACCTCTTCCACAAACTGTGGCGGATCGGAAACCAGTTGACTCGTCAGAAACAGGCTGAGCAGGCCGATCGGCACGTTGATGAAGAAGACCCAGCGCCAGGAAAAATGGTCGGTGATCCAGCCACCCAGCGGCGGGCCGATCGCGGGCGCCGTGACAATTGCCATGCTGTAGAGCGCAAAAGCGGCTGCGCGCCTGGCTCCGGGAAAAGTGTCCACCAGAATGGCCTGTTCCACCGGCGCCAACCCACCGCCGCCAATGCCTTGCAACACCCGGAAGAAGATCAACAGGCCCAGGCTGGGGGCGATCCCGCACAGGAAACTGCTCGCAACAAACAGGGCCACGCAGGTCATGTAGTAGTTTTTGCGGCCAAACACACGGCTCAGCCATGCACTCAAAGGCAGCACCACGGCGTTGGCTACCAGGTAGCTGGTCAGCACCCATGTGCTTTCGTCGTAACTCACGGCCAGGCCGCCGGCGATGTGAGGAAGAGCAACGTTGGCAATGCTTGTGTCCAACAGCTCCATGAAAGTGGCCAGGGTCACGGTGATGGCCACCAACCAGGGGTTTACAGCGGACCGGGTGGCGCTCTGACCAAGAGTTACATTTTGTGGAGCCGTGATGGCCTGTGTTGACATGAGTGCCTACTTTTGGCGTACGCCGTAGACCTGGTCGTTTTAAAAGATGCGTACGCTGTACGCAACGACGCAAAAAAATTATTCCAATTGCCGGGTGACCGTGGCGATGACCTCGTCCTTCATGCGCTCTGGGTCTTTCCAGGGATAACATCGGCCAGTGGTGATTAGTTGTCCTGCCAGTCCGTGGATGCCTACGCGGATAATCTGTGCCGCCATCTCAACGTCAATATCCAAGCCCTTTTCTCCGACACACTCGCGTACGCCGGCCCGCAGGCGGTCCATGACGTGTTGCCCGATGGCAACCTTGCGCTGCGCTACCGGCCCAGGTGGAATCTCCGTCATGAAAGTGACTTTGTAATGGTTGGGATGGCTGAGGTGAAAGTCCACGACGGCGCGGACGCAACGCCGCAGTTTCTCCAACCGCGTACCTGGCTTTTGCCGCGCTTTATCCAGCAACCGGGCCATCGTAGCGAAGGTTTCTTCGCAAAGGGAGAGCAATAGCTCTTCCTTGTTTTCATAATGACGGTAGATGGCCATGGGAGAGCAGCCGACCTCGGCGCCGATGCGCCGCATGGAAACACTTTCATACCCCTCTCGGGCAAACAACTTTCGTGCCGTGTCGCGGATCTGGCCGCGAAGCGACGCAGGCCGACGCGGCGCCTTGGTCAACCGGCGTGCCGCAGTCGCGCGTTTATGGACGGTGGGCATGGTTTCAATTGTCCTGCGCGTATGTTTACACTGTACACATTGGATGTCAAGTACAATTTTACGGATGCCAGGATCAATGTGACAGTCCGCTCGCGGCGTGCGCAGGTACGATTAACTTAATATCGTCTGCGCCCTGACAACCGCGCTACTTCCTGGTGGCCGAGAATCGACACCATTGCTGAATCCGACGCGTCGCATAGCGGCAGTGATCTCAGCAGCTCTCATAAAGGTCCGCCAGACAAATTGCGATCTCATGTTCGCTGCCATGACCATGGAAATACCGACATTGATGCCAACGACATCCGGGTTTGTCCAATCGTTATTCGGATTGAAGGCGTCAACAAATCCGTACCGCTTCCAGCACCGCTTTCCGTAATTGTCGCGGACATTACGGAGTACCGCCAGACACTCGTTGGGCAGGAATGGCAGCGAACCGGCTGCGGCCGCTGGGACAACGGTGCCGTCGATCGGCCCCATAGCTGGCGGCCCGCCCCAGGCCACGTATCCATGGGCGGAATCCGACGCGGTGATGCCCCACAATTGTGCGCTGTATTTGGGAAACTTGCGCGCAAGATCAAGGCAAAACTTCAAATGTGCCCGAGTGGCTGTAATCGAGTTCTTAAAGTAGTCGGCGTAGTGATCGCTCTCGTCACGAAAATCGATCCACGCATGTGCGTATTGGTGAATGAAGAGCGGAGCGTCCGCGGAGATATAGCTTTCCCCAAAGAAATTGTACGTTGGTCTCTTCCATGCGTCCCACGATTGCGGAGGAATGCCGAACGTAGGGGAACCGATGGCAAGCAGATACAGCATCATGTGTTCGGCGTACGTGTCCCATCGCCATTGAATAAATCCGCTTTCCGGCTTCCAGCCATGGGACAAGGTATCGGCGCCGTTCAGCATCCAGCGAAAATCGACACGATGATAGATAGCATCAGCAAGGCGCCGAATTCGCTCATCGGTAAAGTATTCGCGGCAGGCGATGACTCCACACAGCAGTAACGCGGTATCGATGGAAGAAACTTCAGAGTTCCAGATTCTGGCGCCGGTATGGATGTCCAGAAAGTGGTAGTAAAAACCTTTTTCGCAGAGAGCCTGGTCGTGAAAATACTTGAGCGTGGTAAGTACGCGCTCCTCAATTTTGGAACGATTAGCGTAATGGTTCTCCACGCCGATGCACAACGCCGTCAGTCCGAATCCAGTCGCTGCAATACTGCCGACGGTCCGCGGATCAGGACCGTCCGCAAGCGAGCGATCTTTTACCAAGCCGGTATGCGGGCTGGCAGCTTCCCAGAAATACCGGAACGCGGAAAAGCAGATTTCATCGAGCAGTGCGTTATCTGATTTCGAAAACTCCCGAGCTTCGAATCCCCAGAGCGTTGGACCTGGCAGCACTGCAGTGAGCGCTAAAGCTTGCTGCAGAAACTTGCGTCGAGAAAGCACAGCATCATGTGATGTCGCACTGCCGGCGGGCTCCACGAGCGGCTACCTTATCTCCAGCAACGCCAGCCCCGGAGAGCGTATCTCAAGCGCAACAGTTCCATCCTTAATCTGTAATGTTTGCGCAGGTGGCAGCTGAGCGGCCTGCTTGAGCTTCTGTATCTGGCTTTCCGTCGGGTATTGCGGTGAATTCATGCTCTTGTACACCGGCAATACGTTACCGTGGGTCTCGTCAACAATAGAAACAAGCGCTTGCTGAGCACGCGATCCCTGAGGCAGATGCACAACAAAACGTTTCGCCGTGGCCTGGGGTCCCGCGGGAAAGTTCCATAAAGCGATGACCCAGGCCCCATCATCCCGTTTCGTGATCAGGGCCGATTGAGCTGCGGTGCGCGCGCGTTGGTTGCCCAGCTTATGCAGCAACTGAAATGTGTTATAGGCCGGCTTGGGAATTCCACCTTCAGCAATCAGGCCGAAGCCACCGTAAAAAGGTTGTCGTATCACACCCTGCTCATCAAACACATCCGAGAAGCTCCAGTAAGACATAACATCCACGAGGCCGTCGCATTGGGCAATGGTGTCAGCCAGCCACGGAGCCATGAATGGAGCGTCCGTGATGTCAGGTTCATTTTTATAGCTGGCGTTATATTCGCTCCAGATCAACGGAAGATGTGGTTTTGCCGAGCTGGTGATTTGTTCGTGCACTTTCTTCACGGCGAGGCACACCATTTGGTCGCGCCGCAGATGCTCGTTCGTGCCGAAGACGTCTTCGCTGGTGTCGTTGGCATAGACGTGAGTGGAAACGAAGTCCGCCGGCACATCCGCTTCGGCTACGTGACGAATGAACGCGTCAGCCCAGGCCGCCTGGGCGGTGGAAGGACCGCCCACGCGCAGTCTGGAACTTACTGCTTTTAGCGCTCGTGCGGTGTGATCGTAAAGTTCGAAGTAGGTTCCCTGTTTCGGTTCACCCGCCCAGAAGTCGATGTTCGGTTCATTCCATACTTCAAAATACCACTTACTGACTTCCTCGATGCCATATCGCTCAATCAGGTGCTTCGCAAAAACAGAAATCAAGCCGTCCCATTTCGCGTAGTCTTTGGGAGGAGAAGGCGATGGCTTGTACCAGAAGGGATGCAGTACCGCCCTTGCCGCCAATTTCCTGGGCATGAAGCCGAGTTCCACGAAAGGGCGGATATGGTGTTCCAGTAAGCCGTCGTAAACCTGATCGACGTAGGAAAAATTGTAGACAGCATGACCTCCGGCGTCCTCGTCGTACACACCCATGTCGTCGTCGAAAATTCCATGGAAACGAACATACTCAAACCCAGTGGCTTTCCGGACGGTGTCCAGGTCGCGACGATAGCTCTCACGCAAAGCGAGAATCGCCCTACCGGAGCCGAACATCTTTTCCCAGAAATGAGGGAACGGTGTAAGCGGCGCCGCATCGAGTTGAACCACCTCAGTTGTGGCGGAGGTCGCAACCTGGGCCGCACACGTCATTCCTAAAAGGAAAAGGCAGACAAATACAATCAAGATAAGACTCTTTGCTCGCTCTGGCACAAGGCAACCTTCATGGGCAGCCATGTAGTGCGGCTGCCAAGTTTTTCTTTCCGCGTCAGAAGCTGAATCTGGCCTGAAATTCCACCACTCTCCCAGCGAGCGCGGACGTTGCCTGACCGAAATGCGTGTCTTCAACGACCGTGCTCGAGCTATCAAACGCGAACGGCGTCAGGTTCAGCTTGTTGAATATGTTAAAGAAGGTTGCTCGCAGTTCCAACCTCGATTGCTCTCCCAGATGCGTATAGGGCAGGGCAAAGTCTTTCAGAAAACTCATGTCCATGTCAGAGTATCTCGGCCCCCGGAAAGAGTTTCGTCCAATCCCCGGAGTGCCGGCCTGGCTGATGTCAAAGAACGCTTTCCCGCCGCCGGGAAAGTTTCCATTGTGCTGGAGAAAGGTGGAAGTAGAGCCATCATTGTTGGCCCCGCCAAGATAAGCGATGGGACGCACCGGTGAAAGCGTTTGGCCTCCGGGAAACTGCAATGCCTGGGTGTTGGTTACGGGAGTCCACGGAAAGCCGCTATGGGCGGTGAAGATGCCGTTGACTTTCCATCCGCCGAGCACGTTTCCGAGAAGGTCATGACGCCCGCGCAAAATCGGCAGGTCCCAAAGACCAGATAAGACGAAGTAATGCGTTGCATCATAATCGGACGGCCCGCGCTCAAAGACCTGGTTCCGGGGGAAGGTCTGATTGGTGGTGAATCCTGGACCTTCGTTCGACAGTTGATCAATGCTGCGGCTCCAGCGGTACTTGGTTTCGAACTGAAGCCCGTGGCTGAACGTGCGCGCCACGCGCAGATTTAAAGAGTTGTAACTGGCATTGACATCCGGTGTGGGAAAAAATACGGCCGAAAAGTGGGGATTGGTCGCGTCAAAGATGAAGTTCTCTTCGATGATGCGCACCAGTTTGCGGCTGCTACTTCCCTGATAGCCCAGTCCGAAGATGAAATTTCCTGGGAGCTGCGTTTCGCTTTCGAGCGAATAGTTATAGATGTACGCGGTGGGGAAATTCTGGGGCGCACCCCAAATCTCCACCTGCCCGTTGAGAGGAATTCCGGTGGTTGGATCGATGCCCTGCGACAGGACCGGATTCGCCGGGTAGCTATTCACGGAGTTACTGGAGCCTAGCACGAAGGAAATCGCACCGTTGTCAAAAGGGCTGCCCGGGGTGCCGCAGCATTCATTGAAACGCGCGAAAAACGGTGGATTGCCGCGCGTGTTCTCAAAGAGCACGCTGGGTATACGGTTGTAGCTGACGCCGAACCCGCCCCGAAGCACGGTCTTGTCACGCAAGAGCTTCGGGCTCCAGGCGAAACCCAGGCGCGGAGCAAAATTGTTTCGGTCTGGCTTGCTGAGCTGGTCTGTGGTCCGGAGAGTGGCTCCGGTAAGGCCCTGCACTCCTGAACCTAAGATGAGATTTGTGAGTTGTCCACTCTCATCACTGAGCGGAGATAGGTACTCATAGCGCAGCCCGAGATTCAGAGTCAGATTCGGCCGCAGCTTCCAGTCATCCTGAAAAAAGATTCCATAGCCTTTGGTACGGAAATATCGTTGGGCAGATACCGGCTGTCCGGTACGCGGATCAGCGTTGATGGCCTCGAAGACGGGCGTTCCATTGGCAAGGTTGAACATTCCGGTAAATGAGTAGTCCGGACGTGCTCCGCCCAGGAGGTTGTTGTTGTTTTGCTCAAATCCCATCTCGAACCCAGCCTTGAGCACCATCTTGGAGAGTTGCTTGGAGAGCACATCGTGGAATGCAAAAGTATTCTGAGCAAACACACCAGGCGTCGTTTCCGAACGTGGAGCGCCGAACCGCAAGCGGTCCGTCCCTTGCAGAGCCTCGACCTCGACCTCGGGGATGCCGAAGTTTACGTTGGAATTGCTGGCCACCTGGTTAAAGGCAAAACGACTGAAATTGAAACGCGCCTCGTTCAGCATGGTGGGGGATATCGCCCGGACCCAGGAGACGAAAATTGACGGACTAAGAGGCTGGAGCGTGAGATCAGCCATGGGACGACCCTGCTCGGCTGCTTGCGCGCTGACGGTATTCAAGCGCGTGACGTACGTGCTTACGGCGAACTGGTTTTTGCCCAGATTGTAATCAACCTTGCCGTTGTATTGCTGCCCACGCACGGTGCTGGGAATGGAGAGCTGGGCAGTTTGCAGATCAGGAACTCCATCCAGGCCGCCGCCTTGTGTGGTGACGTACTGACCGTAAGCACTGGTGATGGAACCTATGTCCATTCCATTGCCAACGATTTGGCAAGGCAATCCGGCATTCAGGAAGCTGGCGCAATTCGGCTGCTGGATGGATTGCACGCGCGGCTGAGAACCGGGCGCTGCCAGCACCGTGGCAACAGCCGTGCCCGCGCGCTGCGCTGCTATGGCGCTGCGGAACTGCGTGGTCTCAATGTCATTGGTCACGCTGGTAACATTGTTGCTTCGGAGCTGTTCCGTCGAGAAAAAAAAGAACATGCGGTTGCGCAGGACCGGTCCGCCGATCTTGCCGCCGAAATTGCGAAAATTGTTGTTGACGCGATCCGGACAGCGCGTGCCCGTAACCGTAAACTCGTCGGGACCGCCGCCGTTGCAGGTCAGCGTGCTAACGGTATCTCCTCCCACATTGGCGAAGCTATTGTATGCATTCAAGCCCGGCGACTGATAGTTAAAGAAGGCGCTGCCATGAAAGTTGTTGGTGCCGCTCTGAGAGATGACTTTGATTTGCGCGCCGGAATTCCGTCCATCTTCGGCAGAGTAAGTGCTTGTGGTCACAGACATCTCTTTGATCGACTCCTCGCTAGGAGTGATAATGGCCGCGCCGCCCCAGGTGAGGCTGTTTACATCCACGCCGTCGATTTTGAAATTGTTGGCCGACGCACGCTGGCCGTTCGCAGAGATTTGCACCAGGTTCTCACTCTGATAAATCGAAGAATTTGATCCGCCAGGACCAACACTGTTAGGAAGATTGAGCGACTGCCCCGAGCCATTGCGTGCGCCATCGCCAAACACGCCCGGCGCCAAGCGCAGTAATTCATACGGATCGCGGCCCACCGCCGGCAATCGCTCGATCTGCTCCGCTGTGATCGACCCAGAGACATTACCGGATTCGGTATTGATGGCGGCAGCCGAGCCGTTGACGGTCACAGTTTCCGTGGTTCCGCCGGGTTCCAGTTGAGTATTAAACCCGGCAACGGCTTCTGCCGTGACCTGGATCTGGGACGTCGCGGTCTTGAATCCCTTCGCTTCCACCGTGACGGCATAGCTACCGGGAGCAAGTTCAGAGATGCGATAAAAACCGTCACCGCTTGTCCTCGCGGTGTGAGCTACGCCTGTTTCGGCCTTGGTTGCCGTGATCGTGGCTCCTGGTATCACGGCGCCAGTGGAATCTTTAATAGTGCCTTGAATGCCGGCTCCGAATTGGGCCGAAGCGGAAGCACCGGTGAACAAGAAAGCGAGCAGCAACAAACAAATTTCACGTGAAATTCCAGCGCGCATAGTCAATCTCCTCATAAGCAATCATGGCTTACTTAAAGGTTTAAGTAGCGCGAGAATGTTTGTAACACCGGTGCACGGGACGTGTCAAGCGCCAGGATTGGCCCGCGGCCCCGACGTTGCCCGCCGCCTGCGCCGCAACGATTGTCACCTCCCAGCCTTTGGACTAGACTCTGGATTGTGCCCTCCAAGGAACGGAACAAACCTCTCGCCAGACAACGCGTTGAAGCGGAGAAGAAACCTACGTTGCGCTTTCTGGCGGAGCAGCTGGACCTGACTCCAGCGACCATCTCCATGGTCGTGAACCGCGCACCCGGAGCGAAGGCCATTCCCAAGCACACGCAACGTCGCATCCTTGATGCCGCAAAGCGTTTTAACTACCGGCCCAATTTCTTTGCCCGCTCGCTGCTCCGGCAAAGGACCTTCACCATCGGAGTCATTGTCCCGGAGATCAGTGATGGATATGGCGCGCAGGTGATGCGAGGCATCGAAGAACACCTTGTTCAGGCGGGCTATTTTTACTTCGTTGTGAGTCATCATCACCGCCCGGACCTCATCTGCGAATATCCACTTCTGTTGCTGGACCGTTCGGTGGAAGGACTCATTGCCGTGGATACGCCAATCAAAGCCCCTCTGCCGGTGCCGGTCGTGTCGGTTTCCGGACACGGTCGCGTCAAGGGAAATACCAACATCGTGTTGCACCACGGTTTGGCGGCACGGCTGGCCCTGGAGCATCTGGCAATGCTTGGCCATCGCCGGCTCGCGGTAATCAAGGGCCAGGGTTTCAGCAGTGACACTGAAGTCAGATGGAGCGCCATCCGCAGCGAAGCCAAACGTCTGTCGCTGCAAATCGATCACGACCTGGTAGTCGCGCTGAAGGGAGATACCCCATCCTCGCACCTGGGCGAGCGGGCAACGGAGAAGCTCATCGCATCGGGCAGGTCCTTTACTGCTTTGTTTACTTTTAACGATCTGGCAGCCATCGGCGCGATTCGGGCACTGCGTCTTACCGGCCGCTCGGTTCCGGAAGATGTCTCAGTCATTGGATTTGACGATATCCCCAGCGCTGAATTCCAAAATCCTCCGTTGACGACTGTGCGCCAGCCACTCACAAAGATGGGCGAAATGGCAGCCTCGGCCCTCCTGAGCCGCCTGACCAAGAACGATCAAAAACGCCCACACGTGATCTATGTCGATCCTGAGCTGGTTGTCCGCGGAACTACGGCCCGAGTTAAAATTTAGTGACAGCTGAAGAAGCGTTACCCAGCAGCCACCTTGTAACATAATCTCCAGGAAGGCATGGGATTTAAGATGGAATCAGGGCCTACCAGGAAGAATTCATTCTCAATGACGTTCACCGCTAGATTGTTGTGCCTTGGTTGGACTGTGTTCCTTGGTACTTTGCCCTCATTGAACGGTCAAGCCGCCTCCGGGCAATATCCTGTTTCTCCACAAACTGGGCTCAAGGACCTATTTACTGCCGTGGAAATGGAGCAGGTCTTTCCTGACAGCAAAGAGTTTGCTGACGCTCTTCCGAAATCTGCACCCTCCGAGATTCTGGCTCTCTATCATTCGGAAAAACCTCGATCACAGGCAGAGCTCAGGCGCTTTGTGGAAGAACACTTCGAACTTCCCACAAACATCGCTTCAGTCGCAGCGGTGAACGAGCACGTCCCTATTCGTGAACATATCGATTCTCTCTGGAATCCTCTCACTCGCGAATCCACCGTTACCGCGGCCTATTCGTCTCTGATACCTCTTCCGCTGCCCTATGTGGTTCCCGGAGCACGTTTTCGTGAAGTCTACTATTGGGACACATATTTCACCATGCTTGGCCTGTCTGAGGCTGGCCGCCAAGACCTTATTCGAAACCTGGTCGGAAACTTCGCGTTTCTCATCAACACTTATGGCCATATTCCCAACGGGAACCGGTCCTATTATCTCAGCCGGTCTCAGCCGCCGTTCTTTTTCAAGATGGTTGGGCTGCTCTCGCCTGGCGATGAAGCCGCGGCGTTTGCGCAATACCTGCCAGAGCTCAAAAAGGAACATGCGTTCTGGATGGACGGGGCCAAGGGGCTGCGTCCGGGTACTGCGCGCCGCCATGCGGTTGCTCTTCCTGACGGATCGATTCTTAATCGCTATTGGGACGACAGCGACACCGCACGGGATGAGTCCTACCGGGAAGACTGGACTCTGGCCAGGACTTCAGGACGTGAGCCACGGCAGTTGTTTCATGACATCCGGTCCGCAGCCGAAAGCGGATGGGACTTCAGCTCCCGATGGTTTGCGGATGGGCGCACGCTGGCAACGATTGACGCTGCCGAGATGGTTCCTCCTGATCTGAACAGCCTGCTCTTTGGTCTTGAAAACGCCATTCGATCTGGCTGTGCGAGAAAGGGAGATAAGCCTTGTGTCCGTGATTTCAGTCGCCGCGCCGCCGTCCGTCGGGCTGCGATCAACAAGTACCTATGGGACGAAGCGGGCGGGCGCTACCTCGACTATCACTACAAACTTCGCCGGCGCATTAATCGAGTAAGTGCTGCGACCCTGTATCCATTATTTGTCGGCATGGCCAGCGACCATCAAGCGTCGAAAGTAGCGCGCGTGGTTTCAAAGCAGCTCATCAAGCCAGGCGGGCTCGCGGCGACGAATGTGAGCACAGGGCAACAATGGGACGCTCCTAATGGTTGGGCGCCTCTTCAATGGATCTCCGTGGCCGCCTTGAGTCGCTACCGACACCCCCTGATGGCGGAAGAGATCGCGTGCCGCTGGATGGTCAACGTGGCCCACATCTATCGGCAATCAGGCAAATTAGTTGAAAAATACGATGTGATCACGCCTGAGAGGCCAGGCGGAGGCGGGGAATACCCCCTCCAGGATGGTTTCGGCTGGACCAATGGCGTCATGAGCAAGTTGATGGCGCTCTATCCCCAAGATTCCGCCTATTCGGACGTGAACCAGTGCCCCAAAATCCTGGACTCGCCTTTAAAACAACCACACCAACAAAACGCATTAGTACTTCAAATGCCGCCGCCAACTCCCTCACAACCCAGCTACGCGGTGGGCGTTTTTCTTAAGTAATTTGGAAATCGCTGCAACCTTAGAGTCGGAAGTTGGCTTCTAACTAGAAAGCCGAACTCAACAGAATCGAGCGCTATTTCTGGATGCGATTCCAGGCACGTCCGAGTCCAGCGACTGACAGCAAGTAGAGTCCTTAGGGCAAGTCTTTTTGCGCATAACACTAAAAACAATTTGCGCTCTTCGTCACAGTTTCTGAACCGCGCCTACATCTCCCGTACTTGGCTATAAATTAAGCAATACACCTTATACCTATTAAACCTAATCACCCAAAGCACGGGCTCATTCAAAGCAAACCAACCCATGATCTATTGTTTTAAAATCAACATATTGCATTAATATTGAGGCAATCTATTGATTGCCAATATTTTATTTCAAAACAATTAATATTTTTTGGCGACATTAGCGTAAAATAAGTGTATTACCTTAGACAGGATTATTTTGATGAGAAACAAAAGTCTTATACCCTCCTCCCAGAACAGTCACCGTGTTTCCCTCCGCAACTCATTGGCTCGGCCGGAACGACCCGTTACACTCCAACCGGCTCGGGAAAAGATCACAAGAGTCTTCCGTTATCTGGAAGCACTGAATCAGCATCGCAATCCAGTGCAGCGGGAGCTTGGTAGTCAGCTCTGGAGTTTGTGGCTCCATGATCTTCCTATTCACTCTTCTATCCAGCGTGGCATCGCACGATTGAATCCACCAATTACAGGCACGCAAGACACGTCGGCTCAAGAAGAAAGCTTTGTCTTCAAGGTACGCCGTCCGAAATTGAGTTCGCCGCCTAATCCTCCTAAGCAAATTGCCGACTGGCTGAAAGACGGTTGGGATGATCCAGCCATGAAAGCTGCTTGCCATGAAATGCGGACTGAGCCTGAGAATCCCGGTGAAACAAGGGTAAGCTTCGCTGCCGACCCAACCAGGCTCCAGATTTTTAGGCGTTGGCAGTTGCAGCGCGACGAATGGGCCAACAGTGAAAAGCCGGCCCGCGCGGCCATGAAGATATTTGAAGCGTTGTATGAGTTGCACGGCCGATTAGAGCGTGAAGCCGAGCGGGTGGAACTCATCCTGGGCGACGGTATTCTGAGTTGGCGTCGTGCGGAAGGAAACATCTACCACCCTGTCCTGCTTCAGCGCTTGCAACTCCAGTTCAATGCGGACATACCCGAGTTCACACTCTCGGAAGCGGAGTATCCCGTAGAACTATATTCGGCGTTGTTCCAGTCTTTGAATGATGTTGACGGTCGAGCCATGGGCCGCTGCCGGGAAGAATTAGAGCGTGGAGGCTATCATCCGCTGGGTGACGATTCCACCGCATCATTCTTCAAACGCTTGGTGGTGCAGCTCTCTCCGCGCGGCGAATTCGTCGAGGATGGTGCGCCGAAAGCGGAGCGGGACGAGCCGAGCATTGGTCGCGATCCAGTGGTTTTTCTGCGGGCCCGCACCCTGGGTTTTGCAGCTGCCATTGAAGGCGTTCTGGAGGACTTGCGCTCCCGCCGTGAACTGCCCTGGGCTCTGCTGAACATTGTGGGAGAAGCTGCGCCCATTTTTCCGGAGGATGCTGCTGATAAAACCGCGCCATCCTCGACCCTTGCGCTTTGCCCGTCTGAAACGGAAGTGCTTCTGAGCAAGCCGGCCAACCCGGAGCAGATAAGAATCGCCCAGCAACTGGAAAAACATGGCGGAGTGCTGGTCCAGGGACCGCCGGGCACAGGCAAGACCCATACCATCGGTAATTTGATCGGCCATCTCCTGGCGCAGGGAAAAAGTGTTCTGGTCACAAGCCATACCACCAAGGCCCTGCGGATGGTGCGCCATCACATTGTTCCCGGGCTGCGCCCGCTGTGCGTGAGCGTTTTGGAAAGCGATCTTGACAGCCGCCGGCAACTGGAGAGCGCCGTGGCCGCGATTGCAGAGAGGCTTGGTAACGTCGAAGCCAGTTCGCTTGAACATGACGCACGTAAGTTGGAAGTCGAGCGCCATGACCTGCTGGAGAAACTGGATGCTGTCTTGCAACAACTGGCGAAGGCACGAGCCGGCGAGTATCGCGAAATTGTGGTCGATGGAAAAGCCTGGGTTCCCGCCGAAGCAGCACGCAAAGTCACACAAGAGCAGGCGGTCCATGGATGGATTCCCGGACCGGTTGCAACTGAAGCATCGCTCCCTCTCTCTCACGACGAACTGGCAGAACTCTATCGCACCAATGTGTCAATCTCACAAGAAGATGAGCATGAACTCTCCGGTGAACTGCCTGGGCCCGAACAACTTCTCAAGCCGGAAGAGTTCGAAGCTGTGGTGCGCAAAAGAAACCAGCTGCGGCTGGAAGACCTGGATTTCCGTTCCGATCTCTGGCAGCCCGGATCTCCCCTTGGATCGGAGCAGCAGGTGGAAAGCCTGTCGGAGAGGTTGATCCAGGCAGTGGATCCGCTGTCGGGAAAAGAGAAATGGAAGCTGGCTGCGGTTTATGCCGGCAAGTACGGTGGGTCCCATCGCCAGCCCTGGGACCAATTGGTTGCATTCGCGCAGCTCGTTCATCGCGAGGCAGCCGATGCACAGGAAGCCCTTCTGAAATATGGTCCGGTGCTCGCGGACAACGTGCCCCTCGAGGAACAGGAACAAGTTGCCGATGAGATCCACCAGCATCTTGAACTGGGCGGCAAGCTAGGCTCCTTCACCTTCTGGAAACACAAAGCATGGGGCCAATTCGTGGCGGCCACGTCCGTCAACGGAGCCCGGCCTTGCCTGGTTGAGCATTTTGAAGCTCTGCGCAGGCTGGCGCGATTGAAGATCCTGCGACGTGATCTTGGCCTGCGCTGGGACCGTCAGGTTGCTCCTCTGGGAGCTTCGTCTTCAAGCCACATGGGAGACGCGATGGAGAACACACTGATCCAGTTCTGCGATCCTATTCGGGATTGCCTGGAATGGCGTGAGCAGACCTGGTCCCCGCTCGAAGAAGAGTTGAAGAGTCTCGGCTTTTGCTGGGATAAATTTATTGCCGAGCAGCCCGTATGTGTCGGCGCTTACGGCGAGCTGGCCCGCATCGAGCGAGCTGTTGCCAATAATCTTCTCACAATTCTGACCGCTCGATTGCACAAGCTCCAATGGCTCCGCATCAATCAGGAGCTGGATGCGTTGAAGGGCCTCCTTGAACTCGCGCGGCAACACTTTAGCTCGTCACCAGTTGTGGCCCGACTGGCGGATGCGGCAAATCGCCTGGATCCTTCTTCTTACGCCGATGCGTGTGCGCGGCTCTCTGAATTGAAGAGCAGGCAGAGCGATCTTGATTTGCGTCACGCGCTTCTCAACCGGCTCGAGATCGCGGCTCCTGCGTGGGCTGCTCGCATCGCCAGACGAGAAGGAGCTCATGGGGGGAGCGAGATCCCGGGTGAGGTCAAACAGGCCTGGGTTTGGCGACAACTGAACGACGAACTGGAGCGGCGGTCTGCTATCTCGCTGGAAGCACTGCAGAGACAGAGCGAAAAACTCCGGGAAAAACTGCGGAGCGTTACCGTAGATTTGATCGACCGACGGGCGTGGGCTTTCCAGGCCCGGCGGACATCTCCGCAGCAGCGGCAGGCGCTGATCGGCTGGCTAGATACGATCCGCCGCATCGGCAAAGGAACCGGCATTCGGGTCCCTTTGCTGCGGGCGGAAGCGGCGCGCAAGATGAGCGAGTGCCGGGGCGCGGTACCTGTCTGGGTCATGCCCCTTTCACGTGTGGTGGAAAATTTTGATCCGCGAGTAACTCGATTTGACGTTGTCATTATTGACGAAGCCAGCCAGAGCGACGTGATGGCGCTGCTCGCACTGTATCTTGGGAAGTCCGTCCTGGTAGTTGGCGATCACGAGCAGGTGAGTCCGACACCGGTCGGCCAGGACCTGAGCATGGTAGGAAATCTGATTTCACAATATCTGCAAGGAATTCCTAATGCTCATCTGTATGACGGGCAGATCTCCATCTACGATCTGGCACGCCAGTCTTTCGGCGGAACCACATGCCTGGTTGAGCATTTCCGCTGTGTTCCAGAGATCATTCAGTTCAGCAATGTAGTCTCCTATGACAGCCGCGTGAAACCGCTGCGCGATGCCAGCCGCGTTCAAATCCGTCCACCGGTAGTTTCCTACCGGGTTGACGGTTCAAGTCGCGACGAAAAACTCAATCGCCAGGAGGCGCTGGCCATCGCCTCACTGATCGCGGCCGCCATCGAACAGCCCGAATACCAGATCAATGAGTCGGGCAGGCCGGTGAGCTTTGGCGTGGTCTCTTTGATTGGCGATGAACAGGCAATCGCGATTGACGGGCTGCTACGCGGCCGGCTGTCGCCGGACCGCTACGAACTGCATCGCGTGCTGTGCGGCAACGCTGCCCAGTTCCAGGGAGACGAACGCGATGTCATCTTCATCTCTCTGGTTGATACCTCAGAGCGCGGCCCGCTGCGCATGCGCGACCAACAACTCTTTAAGCAGCGTTTCAACGTTGCTGCCAGCCGCGCACGCGACCAGATGTGGATCATCCATTCCCTTGATCCCGCGCGCGATCTCAAGAACGGCGACCTGCGGCGGCAATTGATTGAGCACGCTTACGATCCGAGTCATCTCATGCGCGATTTGGAGGAAGGTGAAGGACAAAAGACGCAGTCGCCTTTTGAGCGCGAAATCATGAAGCGCCTGGAGAACCAGGGCTATCAGGTCACGCCGCAATGGCGCGTGGGTAAATACCGAATCGATCTGGTGGTTGAGGGTGACGGTAAACGCCTTGCGATTGAATGCGAGGGCGACCCGTACTACCCAATGGACCTCAGCAAACTACCGGACGATATGGAAAGGCAGGCCATCCTCGAGCGCCTGGGATGGGTTTTCACGCGCGTACGCGCTACAGAATTTCTTCGCGACGCCGAACGCGCCATGCAACCAGTGTTTGAAAAACTCGAAACATTGGAGATCGAGCCCAATCAGTCCATGCTGCACCGGGCGGGCTCGAATGGTACGCCGTCTAAAATCGATGCGAATGAGGGAGAGGAGCTATTGGTCACAAATGGTTCAGAGCCTGAGTTTATCGTGCCCGACGACCTGATCGCTCGAGTAACCCGTCGTGCCAATGAACTGCGCTCGGAATGGGCAAATATTGTAAAGAACTCTTAAATCGATCCAACCTAGTACTTAAGTCGATCAACTTAGCCCGGAAAATTTTACGCACTTACTTTTCTGGCTCCGAGAGCAAACTCCTGGTTAGAACCCTCATCTAAAATACAAGCCCACTTCGAACTCGAGGTGGGTTTTCATGATGCCAATTTGTGTTCGAGGTTGGGGGATACTGGCTGCTTTCCTGACTATGTATCTGGGTGTCCCGGCCGCTGTCCAGGCGCTCCAGCAAGACGAGCAAGTCCGGCTGGCTTCCCGTGAAGAAGGCGAAATAATTGTGCAAGCGGCGTGGGAACTGCGCAGGGGTTTGACCCCTAAACCCGACTGTTCGCATTTCGTGAACGCTGTCTACGCTCAGGCGGGGCTCGATTACGAATATGCTAATTCCAACGATATCTTTGATGGCGACGGCGTTGATTCTTTCCAGCGTGTGCAAACACCGCAGCCCGGAGACCTGGTTGTCTGGCATGGCCACATAGGAATCGTCGTCGATCCAAAAGAACATTCGTTTTATAGCTCGGTGCTTTCCGGCTTCGCTATAGAAGACTACCGCTCCGCTTATTGGACAAGTCGCGGGCGCCCGCGCTTCTATCGTTACCGGGTCGATCAGGTGCACCGCGCCCATCTAGTGGCGCATGTTAACGCCAGGCAGACCGCCGTGGATCATCAAATATCTAGCTCGGCTGGTGGATCTACGTCAGATCATGATGCCACCCGTCCGGACGGGGCAGACAATGAGTTCCCTGCTGCGCATAGCAGCGGCAAATTGGCGGCCAGCGACACCGAGATTTTAGATTCTGTTTTTGTCTCGCCGCGGCCTAAGCCATCGCAAGAAGAAGTGCGCGCTGCGATAATCCGGGCGTCCAGTGCGAACAGTGAACGACTGTTGCGCACCATTGAAGTGGATTCTCATTCTAACATCACGCTTGTCGATGATTTCACTGTCGTCGAGATCAACGTTCGTGACCGTTCCGGCTGGGTTGACGTGGATGTTAAGGAAATAGCGCCCGTTCAATATGCGAAGACCGAGTTCAAGCAGATTAGGGAAAGATGGCGTCTACCTCTGCGTCGTGAGCAGCAAGGTTGGGTCCTGCTGTCGCTGCAAAACCGCATGTATCTGCGGCGCGACCAAGCGGTGAAGGCCTTGGCAAACCGCTTGGCCCTGATGTCAGGTGAGCAAGGAAATCTTCAGGAGCTAAGAAAAACTGTAAGACTGCTCGATGAACTTTTGGGTGAGAAAACTGCCAAGGCGCCCGCAACTGGTTCACAATAACTCGTCAGCATGAACCGCCACCCCTGGCCCAGAACATCACACCGAAGCAGCCCTGCCAAGCCGCAGGTGTGACTGCTGATCCGATCGACTTTATATTTGATTGAATCTTCTTGCTTTGTCGTCCGCGTCGAATACTGCAATTCCAGAAACCACGCCTCAGGCTCCGCGTATTCCGACCGCGCGGACGCCAGATGTTCTTGTCACTGAATGTTGGTTAGCACTAATCCACCGGCTTCCGTCGGGCGCAACCCATAAACCATCGATTTGGCTAAATGACTAAAGATCACGGATATTTGCGCCGTGAATTCGACTATTTGCAAACGCCGATTGCGGGATGAATTTAAGAAAACGCTCACAATCTCTCACGGCAAAGTCTGAGGTAATAAAAGCGAGGAAACTACGCGGTAGACCCGGTTTGCAAATTCATACAACGGATACATGATTTTTGATAACACTCATAGGACCGTTGCGCCGCGGAGAGCTTCTACTCTGGAGGAATCACATTGAAAGCAGTCGTACAAAAGTGTGTCGTTTATTTTCTTACAAGCTTTGCCTTCCTGGTCTATTCGGGATGCCTCTTTGCTCAAAACCGCTCATCTTCAACGGCCGCGGTCTCAATTCCATCTTGTGGTCAGCCTGATGATGGATTGATTCATATTCCAATCAACTACAACAGTTTCACTCCTCCTGCCGAAGGCCAAAGTTATGCTGATCCTCAATACGGTTGCACTGTGATCCGTTTGACCGACAGCGCGCATGATAGTCCAGTTGTGCCTCGACACCATTATTACTCTACGGTTACTCCCTTCAATGCCAACTCCAGCCAAGTCATGGTCTTTTTGGACAATGGTTCCAACGAAATCAGAGATACCCGCGGCAATGTTATCGTTCGGGCTGCAAGCATGCCCAGCTCAAACACTGGTGTTGAACCCTGGGACCCGGTCAATCCCAACGTTTTTTACTATGCGAACGGCAACCAGTTTTTGAAGGCCACGGTTTCAGGAACCACGGCCACCAGCACCGTTCTGCATACGTTTTCAACCTTTAGCCGGGTTGTCATACCCGATGAAGAAGACTTGACCGACGACGGAACAAAAATCTGGCTCATTGGTAATCCTGGCAACGAATGTGCGGGAACCGGCGTTCTCTATGATCGCTCTACGGATACAGTGATCTCACAATCTCTCACACTGAGCAGTTGCCATAAAATCCAGATCTTTCCTTCGGGGAAGATGCTTTGCACCAACTGCAACGGCAATAACATCACGATTTACAACAAGGACGGCAGCGTCTACTGGAACCCGCCTTACACCGCCACCGCGCATACCGAGGTGGGGACTGACTTGCAAGGCCGAGAAGTGATGATATCGACGGCAAATGGAGTGGCATCCCTCAATGCCTGCGCAGATCCCTGGAGCAGTCTTACACTCATAGATATTAACGCCAAAGCACCTGTGGGCTGTCTGATCAACGGAATTCCAGCCTGGCATGTAAGCTATAGAGACAGTTCCGCGGGCTGGGTCGCCCTTTCTTTCTTTGACCAGGGAGCATGCCCGGATTACTCCTGTTTTTCTCCGCTCAACCTGTCGCCCACCTGGCAAAATTCTTGGACGCACTATGCTGAGGAAGTCGTTTTGGTGAAAATAGACGGCTCACAGATTCAACGGCTTGCCCACCATCGCTCTCGGACCGCAGAGTACTACTGGGCCCAGTCTCATGCGGCCATTAGTCGCGATGGGAAGTACGTCGCGTTCGACAGCAATATGGATATCAGCAACTCGGGCTTCGTCAGCCCCAATCAATATAGTGACGTCTATCTGATTCCAGCTATGACAACTCCTTCGTCTCCGTTGGCAATTTCACCCTCTGCGGTAACTCTCAACATTGGTGGAACGCAGACCTTCAGCGCGAGTGGCGGCACAGCTCCCTACACCTTCAGCATCGTAACCAATAATTCCGGGGGAACGATTAATGCGTCCACTGGAGCTTACGTCGCTGGTTCCAAGGGAGGCGTTACCGACGTTGTTCGGGTAACAGATGGTAGCGCGAATACCAGCAACGCTTCTGTGACCGTTCAGACACCGGTGGCGGCATTGGCGATTTCCCCAGCGTCAGCTTCAGTAAGCACCGGAGGATCGCAGACTTTTAGCGCAAGTGGCGGCACAGCTCCCTACACCTTCAGCATCGTAACCAACAACTCCGGTGGGGCTATCAATTCATCGACCGGAGGCTACGTCGCTGGTTCCAAGGGAGGCGTTACCGACGTTATTCGCGTAACAGATGGCAGCGCGAATACCAGCAGCGCTTCTGTGACTGTTCAGGCGCCGGTGGCGCCATTGGCGATTTCCCCAGCGTCAGCTTCAGTAAGCACCGGAGGATCGCAGATTTTCAGCGCGAGTGGCGGTACAGCTCCTTACACTTTCAGCATCGTGGCCAATAATTCCGGTGGAACGATTAATGCGTCCACTGGAAGCTACGTCGCGGGCCCAAAGAGTAGTGTAACTGATACTGTTCGAGCGGCGGACGCTGCAGGCAACATCAGCAATGCCACTATCGCGGTCAATGCAACGAGTGCCTGTGCGGCGATCGCGAAGGTTCAGGTTATATCAGCAGGAACCGCATCAACCACAAGCAAGTCGGCATCGCTTACCGAAACCGCGGGCAATCTACTGATAGCTGCTGTTTACTGGAACGGATCAGATGTTACCGTGATTTCCGACACATTGGGAAACACCTGGAAGAGCCTCCCTGTTCAAAACAACGCAACGACCGCAACTGACGTTCGCATTTGGTACGCAGAAAATATTAAAGGCGGAGTGAATACCGTTACGGTGAAACAACCGTGGACAGTCAACCTGGGTTTCTATTTGATCGAATATTCAGGTGTGGCAACCGTCAATGCTCTCGACGTGGCAACCGGCAAGATCGCTTCGGCGGCATCGCACTCCATTGATACTGGCAATATGGCAACGACCGGGTGCCATGATCTGGTTGTCGGGTTGTTCGCCGACACCTGGGGAACCGGCACTATGACTCCAGGAACCGGCTGGATCAGTAGAGGAACAGACCCCAATTTCAACTCGATGGTCGTAGACAACGTGCCTGGGGGAGTCGGGACACTCGATCCCAAAGCGAATTTAGCCGGTTCAAATTCGGACCCTGCCTGGGCTGCCACTGCTGCTAGTTTCAAGGCCAAGCAATAAGACCTGAAAAAAACAAAACCCCGCAAGAGCGGGGTTTTGCAAGCAGGGAGAACGGATTGTTAGATTAGCCCTGACGATGTTGTCCGTTTTCTCGCCAGCGTAGCACAGTCATGATCGAGATCAACAGCTAACAGTGAACGATTTTGGGCGAACAGATTCCGTGGGTTGCATTTCTGGTATCGACTACTAGCTGTGATTCGCTCACGATGCGCTCGTAGTCATAGTCCGAGTGATCGGTTACGATCAACGTGCAATCGTACTGTTCAAGATTTTTGAGTTCAGCACGGTCCATGTTCAGGTCATAATGGCGTCCCCGTCCTACGTGCACGAAGTACGGGTCGTGGTAGCTGACCTGTGCGCCTTGTTTTTGTAACAGCTCAATGATGGTCAGAGCCGGCGATTCACGCAAGTCATCAATGTCTTTTTTGTAGGCAACGCCAAGCACCAGGACGCGCGCGCCGTTCAGTGTTTTCTTGCTCTGGTTCAGGGCCGAACTTACCGCTCCAACGACGGAGTACGGCATCGCGGCGTTAATTTCGCCCGCGAGTTCGATGAACCGTGTATGAAAGTCGAACTGTTTGGCCTTCCAGGAAAGATAAAATGGATCAATCGGAATACAGTGGCCGCCCAGGCCTGGTCCAGGATAAAACGGCTGGAAGCCGAACGGCTTCGTGGAAGCCGCGCGGATTACCTCCCAGATATCGATTCCCATGCGCAACGCCAGCATCTTTAGTTCGTTTACCATGGCGATGTTCACGCATCGATAAATATTCTCCAGCAGTTTGGTCATCTCCGCAACGGCCGGAGTAGACACACGAACAACACGATTGAAGATCGCGCCGTAAAGAGCCGCAGCCAGATCGGAAGCGGTGGGGTTCAATCCACCAACGACCTTGGGAATATCTCGCCGGGCCACACTGTCATTGCCGGGATCTTCGCGTTCGGGTGAAAACGCTATGCCGAACTCGTCGGCTGCAGTCTCCTCTCCGCGCGCCGCTCTCAACCCCAGCGTGTTGCCTTTTTCCAGGATTGGCGCCAGCACTTCTTCTGTAGTCCCCGGATAGGTAGTGCTCTCCAGCACAATCAACTGGCCTGGGCGCAGGTGGGGAGCCACGGCTTCTGCTGTCGCTTTGATGTAACTAAGGTCCGGTTGGTGGAAATCATCGAGCGGTGTTGGGACGCAGATGATGACAGCATCCATATCGCGGATCCGGCCGTAGTCCGATGTGGCGGTGAAACCATGCTGTTTGGCCGCCTGAATCTCCGTGGGCGGAATGCGAACGATGTAAGAACTTCCCTGGCCAAGCAAAGAAACTTTGCGGTCGTCGATATCAAACCCGGTTACTACCAGGCGTTGCTCGGAAAACAGCAGTGCTAAAGGCAGGCCTACGTACCCAAGACCAATGATTCCGACCCGGGCCGTGCGGCTTTCAATCTTTGCGCGGATACTGTCTGAAGTTGCTGTGATGCTTTCCATATTTGATTCATCTCCGGTTTTTAGTGCGATTGGGCAAATATAAAGCTCAGCAGGAAGCATCCACCAATTTTGCACATGAAGTGGTGGATGCCCCTCGCTTGGGTTGTCACGCCATTCCGTAGAGGAAAGGCTCAGGCTTAACATCCAAAGCCGCTGGAAGCTGGTTTATGTTTGGAGCAGTCACCTGCCCCAGCAGTCCGATCACCGTCAAAGTTGCAGAGTTGGATGTGCCGCCCCCGGGAGCTGCGTTGAAGACAGTAATCGTGCGCGTCCCAACACTCAGTATGTCGCTATTGGAGATCTGGGCGGTAAGTTTAGTGGAGCTTACAAACGTGGTTGGGCGCGGAGAGCCATTGACATTGACTACGGACCCATCGACAAATCCAGATCCATTGACTGTGAGAGTGAAGCTCGAACCTAACGCGAGCGCGATAGAAGGCGAAATACTCGAGATTGAGGGCGCAGGATTAAGGACAGCCAAAGTTCGCGCCGCTGAAGTCCCGCCACCCGGCGGAGGATTGGATACAACAACGGACAGGTTGGCTCCCGTAGCCACGGCAGATGCGGAAATCTGCGCCGTCAGCTGAGTGCTGCTCACTAAAGTTGTAGTCTGGTTCACGCCGTTGACGCGCACCACCGAACCAGGAATGAAACCGCTTCCAGTCAGTGTCAGAGTAAAGGCGGCGCTACCAGCGGAGACACTCGCAGGTGAAATACTTGAGAGCGAAGGCAGTGGGTTGGCGATCGTGAGTGTCACAGCTGCCGAAGTACCGCCACCCGGCGCTGAGTTGGCCACTGTGATCGAAACGCTCCCCGATGAAGCAACGTCGCTGGCGGGAATCGCAGCAGTAAGTTGAGTGCTGCTGACAAACGTCGTGCTCCGACTGGAGCCGTTCACCCGCACTACAGAACCGGAGACAAAGTTACTGCCATTGAGAGTCAGTGTAAACGCTGCGCTTCCCGCGCTCACGCTGGCCGGTGAAATACTTGAAAGCGAAGGTGAAGGATTGTTGACCGCGAGTGTCAAGGCGCCCGAAGTACCGCCGCCTGGGGCAGGGTTGACTACAGTGATCGAGAGGCTTCCGGCAGAAGCAATATCGCCCGCGGAAATCGTGGCTGTAAGTTGCGTGCTGCTGACAAACGTCGTGCTTCGATTTGATCCGTTCACCTGCACCACCGAGCCGTTCACAAAATTCGAGCCATTCACAGTTAGCGTGAAAACTCCGCCTCCGGCACTGGCTGCGGTCGGAGACAGACTCGAGAGTGATGGGGCCGGATTGGCCGGGTTGCTGACAGTGAAAGGCAGAGATGCGCTTGTCCCAGCACCGGGCGTAGATACTGAGATGGAAAGAGACCCTGCCGATACAAGAGCGCTTGCCGGAATCGTCGCAGTCAATTGAATGCTGCTCACAAATGTCGTGCTTAGATTCGCACCGTTGGCCTGGACTAACGAAGTGCTGGTGAAGTTCGTGCCCGTAGCTGTAAGCGTGACTGGGCCGCTTCCTGCCACGGTGGAAGACGGAGAGATTGCGGTCAGTGTGGGATTGACAGTTGTGCCCGGGGTGATCGTGAAATTCAGAGCGTTTGAAGTCCAGCCTCCGCCTTCAGCGTTCGCCACGGTCAATGCTTCTTGTCCGGCTGTGCTCAGATCGCTCGCACTGAGTTGCACACTGATCTGTGTCCCGCTGATGAACGTTGTCGGCCGGGTGCTTCCATTGAATCGGACCTGTGAGTCGGAGAAGAAATTCGTGCCGGTCAAGGTGATCGTCTGGGCGGAACTTCCAGCCTGCAAGCTCGTCGGTGAAATACTTCGCAAGATCGGCATGGTGGAAGAACTCTGCACTAAGGGGTTCAGGATGGCTTCCAGTTGCGCGGCAGTGGCCTGCTTGGCGAGATACGAATGTCCAACGTTCGGCGTCTGCGTCCAGTTATTCGACCCGGCCGGCGACTGCGAGAAGCTATTAACGATCGTCTGACCGTTGAACCCGGGTACAGTGAAATTCGTGCCCATGCCACGAACCGCAAATAGCAACGGCACTTGGCCAAAGCCCGGTACCGTGCTGCCTCCATTGAAAAGCTGCCAGGCAGAGGCTACGGGATCTTTGGTGGGATCAGCCGTAGAGGACGGACCGGTAAACACATCCTGGCTCTCTTCAACTCCGACCGAGACAATCTGTGCTGGCGCTGGCCAGTTAGCAAACACGAAACTTGCCGCGTCAGCATCCACCCGTAAATTATGCTCATTGCCCGAAGGGAAAAATCCGGCGCCCATGACTAAACGCACCACCTTTTGCGCCACCAGTTGCATGCCTGTCAATGAACTGATGGAGTCGGACGGGCTTTGCAGCAAGCCTTGCAACGGTTCATAGTAGCCATTCGCCACAATGTATACACTGTGGTCCGGAGCCCCGGCCAGCGCCTGCCGGTAGACGGTCACGGCGTCGGGGTAATTGGCACGCGTATCTCCGGGCGTACCGAACTGGTTCGTGATTTGCTGCGCGTATTTGCTGGTAGCTGAACTCTCCAGATTTGGAGTGCTGCCCTGGTGTGCACCGATGGGAACTTCGGGATGCCCGTAATAATTCGCGATGGCTCGCATGGCGGGAGCGCTGAAGTCATTGGCCGACGAGCAGACCAACGCCAGCACTTTGACTTCGCCACGGTTGGCTAGCGCCCACAGGACGGCCTGATCGCCAACATCGTCAACAGAAATTGCGGTATCGGCATCGAGAATAACATTGACCGGAGCAACCGGTGTTTGCAATTGCGCAAGAGCGCCAATGGCGGAGAGCAGCACGAAGCTGGCAAGCAAGGAAATCGATAGCAATCGCTTCATCGGAAATATCCTCTTGTAAAAGTTAGGCGCGAGACGCCCTTCTTGCAGGTTGGCCCAGGGAAAGGCTTGAGCGGTATTCGCTCTCCTAATCCCAAAAAGTCTTTTGCAGGCAGATTCCCGCCGGCAAAACGATCATCTTTCGTCGATAATTCGTTCGAGCAACCGGGAAAACGGAGGAGTGGCGGACAACAGAAGGAGGGACGCCAATACGAGCGTCCATAGCAATTGCGTCAGCCAAGCGTGGAGTTGTCGGTGCGAAAACAAGGGATGTGCTGTGCGAGTTCTTCTCTCCGCCGTCTTCGCGAACATGATCGCCTTCATTTCAGTTGTCTTTTGTCCAAACAGAGGAGAGTTCACCCGACGCAGCGGGTGACGACGCGGAAGCAGTTTGGCGCTTGAACTGGAGACTCTCCGCTCGAGGTCTTAGATTGAGCAGCCCTTTCCACCGATCAACTCGTTGAAATACCGACTGCAACTCCAATTCAAGCTCCCATCGATTCGGGTAAAGGTTCTTTCGAAATAGATGCGGCAGGTTGATCGCCTTATTTGGCAAATTTTCTCCATCCAGGCCCGACGCAAAATATGAGTACATAGATGCAGCGATTTCGAGTGCCTGCGCGGACAAGTTCTCTCGCTTGCCGAACGGAAATGCGAAGAACTCAACAGGCGCGCCCAGGCGAGCTTCCATATCCTCTCTGGATCCACCAATTTCCTGCTCCAGAGTCGTGCGATCCGCTGAGCCACAGTCGACGTGGGTTTGTGTATGACTGCCAAACTCCGCGCCTCGAGGGGCCCAGTAGCAAATTTGGCTCCAGGTCAATGGCAGGTGTCCTGTGCATCCATTTGCCAGATCATGCTGAAACTCTGCTTGAGAATCCACCGGCTTGGTGGTAATAAACAGTGTAACGGGGACCTCCACTTCATCGGCGATGGCCCGCAGGTTCACAAAATTGTCCCGATACCCATCATCAAAGGTAAGCACCACGGTTGGCGCAGTCACATTCCCGGAACGCAACAGTTCGACGGCGTCGCTGAGGCACACAATGCGATAGTGCCTCTGCAAGAACCTGAGCTGGCGCCAAAAAGATTCTGTGGAAATACCCATGCGATGAGGACGGTCCGATACCAAATGATGCGTCAGAACAAGCACAGGATATCGACCACGGCATCGTCTATACCAGGTGCGCGCAACAAACAGTGGAGAACATAGCAGGAGCGTATCCAGGCACAATTTCCAAGTTGATCTATAGCGCTGCTGAACCGGAGCGACTTGTGCTCCTTGGAGAGAACGCCCCTCAAATTGCGCAAGATACGGCGAGTAGATTTGATGCACCCACCGTGCCACTTCTTCTGGTCCCTCTATCGTGCGTTCCTGCCGAAGGACTTTGGCTGTTTCCACCAGCAGATCATCTGCTATCAAATCATTCTTTAGCGTAAGTCCCAGCCACCCGTCGTAGGGCTGAGCTGGGAGAGAAACACAAGCTAGTGTGCGACCTGCCTCAGCGCCTTGCACGAAGTATTCAAGCCGAATTTGGATGCCTTCCTTGGCCCTCGCAAAATCCTCCTCTGTGCGCACTCGGACCAGACCCCGCGCCGGTAGACGCCATAATTCTCGGTCCAGCTCTACTTCGCCCAGCACAATCACCAGGTTGCCGTGCTCCTGGATGAAGTCCAAGATTTTTGCATCATTAGTGTCGCGAGCCAACAGAAGTGGACACCCGGCCTGCCAGCACTTTTCCGCCAAGTGCGTGGTCGTAAACCTCTTCACCACATTCAGCCCACGGGGGCAGCCGTGGATGCACCATACCAGCCAGTGCACCAGCTTTTCCAGGACACAACGAAACCAAAGCCCTGCTTTGGTAAGCGCAAGCCCGGGAAAAAGCTCCTGGTCTGCGTTTCCTGCAATGACCAACTGTTGCGTCAAAGGCAGACGAGGCAAGGCCTGTTGGATGATCCCAGAGATTTCAGCCTCCGGTATTTCCCGCTTGATGCGCTCAGCGATTTTCCAGGTGCGGGAAGGCCGGCTAGCCGACAACAGCAGAATGCGAATAGATTCCATGGCGTTGCTTGTTAGACTTCGAGGAAAAGAGTTGCCGCACTTGTTCAAATGACACGCCCGTAAAGTCGGGCAGCGTGTCGACAGCCCCTGCCTGCACAAGGGATTGTGCACGGTGCTTGTCTGCAATTCCTACAGACTTCATTCCGGCCGCCGCCGCTGCCAGAATCCCTGAAACCGAATCTTCGAACACGAGCGACTCGGCAGGTCGCACACCCAATTGTTCTGCAGCTTTCAGATAGATTTCTGGATCAGGTTTGCCCTGCGCAACGTCATCACCCGTCATAACAAACCGGAAGTACTGGTTGATTCGCAGCAGTTCAAGAATGCGATATACCCGTACCCGTCCGCCGCATGAAGCCACTGCCATCGGCACGGCAGCTCGGCTGAGTTCAGGGAGCAGTTTCTGGACTCCGGGGATCGCTGTCAGGTTCCCCATCTGTTCCTGGAAAAAAGCATCTTTTTCCTGGCTGCAGACACGGATTTGATCGCTGGTGAGATCGCCCAGGAACCATTGCAATAGCTCCTCTTTTTTTCTTCCAGAGCGGACAAGTTCAACATGCGATTGCATCATTTGTTTGCCATGAAGCAGCAAGAGCTTTCGCCAAGCCGTTGTGTGGCTGGGGTGGCTGTCCACCAAAACCCCATCCATGTCGAAGATCACTGCTTTCAGCATAAACAGACCCGCTGGACGACGCTTATTGTTTCCACGGCCCAGTATGGATCTTTTCATCGAGGGAATTTGGTCTCAGAACTCTGCCCACGGTCGAATTGGCTGCTTTCTGCAACTAGCCACAAGAACTAGACGAGGGGATCTACATACTTGCTTCAGAAAAGCGCAGCGTGCGCAGCTTAGGCCGCAGCAAAGCGCGATCTTCCCGAGTCAACCAAACAATCCACGTAGCGGCAGATGCAACTATTGTTGTAGAAAGACCCATAACCGCCCAACGAACCAGCACAGGGCCCGGAATCACGCTGTGCACCAATTGGCCAACCGCCAGAACCAACGCGGCAACCATCCCAAAACCAATCCAGAAACGCAATGCGAAGGCAGCATATGGTTCATCGATGATCTGGCACGTTGCCTTGATTACAAAATGGTAACAACCGATCGCCTCGCCCAGGATCAATCCCAGGGGAACAGCCCACGTGCCGAGTGAGCGTACCAGAACGGCCGCGACAATGATGCCGACAATTGCTGCAACAAAGTATCCAATCGCCTGAGTTTGATGGCGATTTGTGGCCGTCGCAACCGTAGAACTTGCGGCCCAAGGTGTTTGCAATGCCAGCAGCACCAGAAAGAGACGCAGCAGAATGGCATCCGGCGCAATCCGGCCACGCGTCCAGACAGTAATCATCTGCGGGCCTTCATACCAGACAACGGCAACCAGCGCGAGCGTTATCGCAGCAGTGGCCACTACGGTGAGTCGATGCACAGTCCGCAATCTCCCGAACTCACCCAGAGCTTCCATGCGGGCGAAATCAGGGCACAGGGCCAAACTGATGCTGTAGAGGGCCTGACGAATGACATCGATGATTGCCCTGGACAGGGAAAGTATCACCACCGCTACGCCACCCAGCGTAGTGGAAACCAGCAGAGTGCTTCCCTGATATGCAATCAAGTTGCCGACCAAAAGCAGCCCGAACAATAGACTCGGGTTTGCTAGATTTCGCAGAACAGAAAACTTCGCTTCCCGGATGCCTGGAAATACTTCTGGAGAGCGACTGCGGACTTCAAAAACCACAAACAAACTTACGATCGCCACTGTGACCACTTGGATGACAGCTATAGACATCATCCCGCCCCCTAAAGCGAGAGCGAGACCGGAGAGGAGTAACACAAGGATCTGCTGTGAATTAGCGATCCACTGGGAGCGTGTCAGGTTGCCCATGCTTTGGTAGGTTGCGGTCACGAGGCGGCCCGGCATGGACCACATTACGTAGACAGCGAGCAAGACGATGACGACGTTTGCTGTTGCTGGTGGCGTGATCTTCAATCCCACCCAGCGAGATAGTGGTGCGACGCACACAAGAGCCGTGGTAAGCAGGGTCACACCAGTCGCAAGCAGCAGGTAAAACAACAAAGCTGTGTGCTGGACAGACCTATACTGCGCGAGGTCCTTGCGCGCATAAGACTGGGTCATACGGTTGATGGCTGCCTGTTGCATTCCGAAATCTAAGCTTGTGAGATAGCTCACTGCGGCAAAGAGCGCCAGATATTCTCCGTACAAGGGAGCTGACCAATACTTCAAGCAAAGCGGCACGAGAATAAAAGAGCCGAGCCGAACGATCACATGTGCAAAGAAGATCGCGTTCGCGGCTTTGAGGACACGCTTGAGCATTTACGTCTCTTTTAATTCCTGATCTTTTTGTCGCTCAGTATTTTCTGTCCGGACTGGGTCGACTCAGTGCTTACCGTTATTTGCGAAAGAGCGTTAGCGGCGATGACGCGAACGCTCTTCGCATTGAACGAAGCGGTGTCTCATCGGCGGCGTTCAGCAATGACAGAAACAGATTCTTGCCTTTGGGCCACGCAGCCTCAACTGATCGGCAACGATCGCAGTCCCCACCATGGGGATGCGAGATTTGTCGAGCAATCTGCAACAACCCAGGTTGATAAGCCCGGCTGGCAATCCAGCAGCGAAGCAAACGGGCCTCACGACGGCAGGAAATATGCCCTGGAGCAAACGAAGAATGGGCAACCCGGAACATCGCCAAGTCCGGCTCCGAATCGCCGATCGCTACCGTGTCTTCTGCCGGCAACCCGACGAGCTTCAGCAACTGCAGCAGGCCAGCGCCTTTGTCAGTTTCCTTGGCAACGATGGCCGTGTCCAGACCAGTGTGATGTGCTCGAAGACGGTCAACCCCCAATTTGCCCAGGAGATCCTGCACGAGGACAGGCGGAAGCGGCGCTGTTCGACCATTGTGATATGTGACCGCTCGCAGAGAATACTGGTAATCATCATTAAGAAATACACCAGGAATTTCCTGAAGAGCCTTCTTGACCCGCTCCATTTGCGCAAGCGCGCAAGAGTCGACCAGTGCGAATTCACGGTGATTCACTGCATCCCAGATAACTGCTCCGTATTCAGCCACCCCTCCGGCGAAGCCGTAAGAAGAACAATACTGTTTGACTTCCTGAAGAGAACGGGCTGTATTGACCGTCATACCAAAGTTGTGGGTATGCAGAAGAGAAATCGCCTTGATACCGGCAGCAGTGGCGCAAGGGAATCCAAACACCATCCTGTCCAGGACTCCATCGATGTCAGTAACAACAAGAGGGGTCTTCCAGAGTATCTCTGCTGGGTGGAGACATAACTTGCCACATTGTTGGATTGCCTCCATCACCAGGAAGTTCCAAGCTGTTGTGTATTGTTGATGGAACTCGTTACGCCGGAACAGCAACTTGCCGGTCTGCAGTCCAAGAGTCGCAAGGTTCTGCTCCCAGAGACCAACCAGCATCTTGTTCAGAAACAGACGATCCGCCACGTTGACGTCGCCGCTCGCTTCGACATAGGTCTTCACAAGCTGTGCAGACTCTCGCTCGGAAAGCCCAAAATGAAAGACGGCGCCGGCAAGATCGTATGCGGGATCGGTCATCCCCAACTCGTTCTTTCCCTGGGCATGGTGTTCAAAATCCGTTTTCAGAAGCCTGGATCCCGCGACAATCCACTCGTTGGGCGACATCTTACTGTCTGTCATTACTGCTACCGGACACCCCTGGTCCGAAAGTACACGCTGAATGTGCCTGCGTTCAAACGCTGCCGTCGCCCTCGAGTTGTACGCGCGGGCCAAGGCGCTGGACAACATTTCTAAGCCTTTGTGTCTGGACTCGCGGGTCAAATCCAGCGCAGGGTCTGCGCTGAGTCGCAAATTGCGGGCGCGAGCGGCTATGTAGCGAGCAAGCAACTCGGTAACTTCATCTCGACTCTGAGCTATCACGTCAGTAGCATCTTTTGCCTCAGAAATCCATTCTGTATAAAGAATTCCATCGCGTAAGCCCAACATCGGTGGTACGAGCCCTTGTAGTCCCTGAGCTGCAAGGAAGGCATGGTAGCTCAGCCATCCCCACCCCACGCTCTTGGCGAGCACATAGCGGGTGTCGCTACAACCCTTAGAATCCTTAAGGTCCACTTCATAGATTCTCTTTAGACGAACATCTACACGCTCTGGAGGCTTTTGCAGGTATACCGATGCGGCTTGCATTCTGTCTGCGACCGCAATATGAACCTCCATGTAACCGCGTGCTTTGAAATACACATCCAAAAGCTCTTCGACTGCCGCTGGTTCAAGCAGGCGTTGCTTGAAGCGCTCCTCCGGTTCGAGCGCAATCGTATTAATTTTTGGAAGAGACCGCAGGATGCGTGAGTCTCTCCAGTCCGGAAACGCCGGCTCCGCAGGGTTCAGGACTAACACATCTTCATCAGCAAAACCCGATTGGCGAAGCACTTCGATTGTTTGCGCCAGCGTTTGCCCAGAATGAATTGATTCATCCACAATGACGATTCGCGCCTTCTTGTGTGCAGCTTGCCGCAGCTCGCGATTTTCCTGCGCTGTCAGCCCTTTGCTGGGGCGAACTGCAACCCAATCCACATCGAATGCTTGTCTGGTCAAGAAGGCCGACAATAGGGGAGCCAGGAATGACCCCGCTGTGCGCAATCCCAACACCATTACGGACCGGGTGTCTCCAGACAAAACGGCGATAAGCTTCCGGCCGAGTTCAAGACAGTCGTGTGGCGCAAAGTCGCGGGAACGAAAAAATGCTGGAATTTTCGCACGACGTCTCGTCACGGATTCCGGCAATTCCCTCCGCAACAGGAGCGTAAGTTGATTGCGCTGTTCAACCAAGGTCGCTCTATCTGGAGCACCGGCGACAAAGCAGCGCTGTAACAATTTTGTGACTGCGATCTTCCAGGCTTCTTTCCATCGGCGCAAAGACGACAGCCGCCTTTCGCGCATCCGGCCTGTTGCACGCAGGCAGGTCTTTAAAGCGTGGATCCCAGGCTTGGCCAGCGGTAGGGCCTGTTCTAGCTTTGAGAAGTCGTAGGTGTTGCCAAGAAGATAATCGTCGAGAGTGTCCGTGATGCTGCAGGAAAGCAAGAAAATGTTCGTGATAACTTCAGACTGCTGCCAGCCTCCCTGACTTTGATCCAGCTTGGCCAACTCCTCAGAAAGATGGTTCCATACGTCACGCAGAACGGGACAGGCATCAAGGCACCAGAGATACTGGTTATAGAAATCAGCCTCTGCCGGCAAGGGGGCGTCCGATAGAAGTTCGTGAGAGGCCCGTTGCAGCCCGGTGGTTTCGCCGACGACTCTGTCCAGGATTCCAGCCTGCACACTGTCGGCCAGCGGCTGTCTACGTTCCTGCGCGGGCGTAAGACGCCACATCGCTGAGTCACCTTTGCCCAGGCCAATCTTTGGGTCAACCGCGGCTTCAGTAAGCCCTTCAATTTTGTGAGATTCTATTCTCATAAGTCTCCACGCTGCGCGGTATTCGTTCCAGCCTGTGCTGCCGATGAAGGCTGAAGAAACTGACACGAAGATGTCTCATCAGAGTACGTGGCAACAGCTAGTCGGGTTGCCGCGTGACGATGCATCGCATTGATTCGCTGACGAACCACCTGCAAGAGGCGCTTCTGGTCGCCCACGGAGCTAAAGGTATGATCGGCTCCACGGATGATATCCAAGACCACGGCACCGCTTGCGCACAACTGCTTGAGCGCACGACCGCCGGCTTCCCGCAGGTCCCGCAACCGCGGATCGCCATCCGAGCACACAAAAATAACCTGTACTCCACGCGCAGCCAGGCTTTGCAAACGCCCTTCAAAATGTGTTGCGCTGCGCTGCTCTCTTTTCTTGAGCTTAAGCCGGCGTTCTAGCTCAAACCATAAGACCCGGATGACTTGTCTGTAGTCAGTCTCTCCGGTGAGCAGATTGCGCCAGCTTTTCGAATCAAACAGCGCATATTTCCAGTAGTAGTGGGCTGCATTGCGGGTAGGCAGATCAGGGGAAGTTTCCTCATTTTGGCTGTCGGCCGTTTGAAAGTTGATCAGGACGGCTCCCATCACTCGTGGGTCACAAGATGCCGTCTCAAACGACGCGAGGGCCCCCGAGCAGCCTCCTAGAAACAAGAAGTGCTCGATGCCTTTCGTCGCATGCAAAAACTCCATGGCCTCTTGTGCCTCAGCCACGGAGCTTCTATCGAATCCAAGATGGTCATGACGTACCACGCTGTCTCCAATGCCGGAGAAGTCGAAGCGCAGGACCACGAACCCCATCGTCGCCAATTCTCGCGCAATCTTTACGTAAATGCGCCCTGGGCCGACACGATGTACGATACCCGCGTTAAGTAAAATCACGGCCTTCGTAACGCGTGCGTCACCGGCGATCACCGGTTCAGTCACAATTCCGGCCAGAGACTGTCTTGCACCAAAAAGAACAGCTTCTTCTGTCATGAATGAATTTCACTATTCCAGGAAACCACGGCTTGCAGAACCTGGGCAGGTACAAGCAAGCTGCCGTCAGCGGTAGGCAGCCAAATCTCAGGGGCCTTCAAACAGCGATGTTCAACGCGAGCTGCCAGGTGAACGACGCGGTCCTGCCAATTGTTGGCACTACCCTCGGAATCGTTTCGCAGCAGCAGCAGATTCTTCGTGATGCTCTGAGCAATTATTCCAAGATTAATGTCTTTAATCTCAGCGATGAAGGCATGGGACCAAGGAAATCCCAGGATTTCAATCTGGACGTCAGATTTTTGATTGTGCCGTTGCTTAGGGCGAAAACGCAGCATCTCCCTCTCCAGCAGCAGGAGTTCGTCGAAGTAGTTTTCGCCCTCCGCTACCGGGCCCCAAAGAACCATGCTTTCTACGTCGCCCCGCTGCGCGGCGGCCAGAGTTGCTAACGTGGCTCCCAGTCGAAGGCCGACCATGCAGATACGGAAAAGACCAGAGCGGCGCCTCAATTCGACAACCGCTGCGGAAATATCTTTCACCCATTGCGCTACGCTCGCGTCTTCACTGTTGCCTGAAGAGTCACCACAGCCGTAGTAGTCAAATCGCAGGACCGGAAATCCGGCCTCAGCAAGACGGGCCGCCAGATGACGCAGCGCACGATGCGAGTTGACGTATTCATGCCCTACCGGCTGACAGATTAAGATGCCGCATGATCGCGGCCGACTTGTGGAGGGCTCATGGTAGCAACCGAAGAGGGGCTTGTCGGAAAGCCGGAAGTAAAACGGCAATATCTTCTGCACCGAATTCATTGACGTTTTAGTCTCTGTTTGCAGCTTGCTGCAAACTGCCCTAGAGTTTGAAAAGCCAGCTCTTTCGGCTTCATCCGCAAACCGGTCTCTTTCTCCAGCCGGGAAACCACCTGAGTGGCCAGTAAGGAATGGCCGCCCAAATCAAAGAAATTGTCATATGCGCTGATGCGTTGCACCCTGAGCAGGTCTTTCCAAATCGCGGCCAAGAGCTCCTCGATTGGGTCCTGCGGCAGTCCATCCTGGCATTTCTGGTTTATCTGTGTGACGTCAGGCGCGGGAAATGCGAGCCTGTCTAACTTTCCGTTTGGAGTCAGCGGGAAGCTCTCCAGCACAACGAAACTTGGGACCATGTAACCTGGTAATCTTTCTTTCAAAAAATTGTGAACATCAGTCACGGTAGAAGCCTCTTCCTTCACCGGTCTTAGGTAAGCCACTAACCGCAGGTCTCCAGGAATGTCTTCCCGAACAATGACACAAGCATCTGTGATTGCTGGATGGGCGCGCAGCACCGATTCAATTTCTCCCAACTCAATGCGGAATCCGCGGATCTTTACCTGGTTGTCCACTCGGCCTAGACACTCAATGTTCCCGTCGGCCCGGTACCGAGCGAGATCCCCTGTCTTGTAAAGCCGTGTAGCGGTGCATTGACTAAATGGATTAGGGATGAATTTTTCAGCCTCTAAATCAGGACGGTTCAGATAACCACGCGCCAGACCGTCACCGCCTATGTAGAGCTCTCCTGTTGTCCCGCTTGGTAGTGGCTGAAGATTGTGGTCAAGCACATAGATTTCGGTGTTATCAATTGGATGCCCAATCAGGACCGGCTCTTTGACAGAGGCAGCATGGTGGAGCGCCGACCATACTGTCGTTTCCGTCGGACCGTACATGTTCCAAAGAGAAGAACCTCTAGCTAGCAACTGCGCCGCCAATTCTTGTGGCATCGCTTCACCACCGCAGAGGACTTTTAGGCCAGATTTCCCAGTCCATCCCGACTCGAGCAACAGCTTCCAGGTGGAGGGCGTCGCTTGCATTGCGGTGATCTTCAAGTCCTCAAGCATCTTCAATAGTTGGTATCCGTCGGCGGCAGCTTCGCGACCAGCGATTACGCAACATGCGCCTGCCGTAAGCGGCACGTACAACTCAAGCGCGGCAATATCAAAGGATATAGTAGTAACCGCTAGCAACTGGTCATGCTGATCGATGCCTGGCCGCCGCTGGATCGATTTCATCAGATTAACCAAAGCCCCATGAGAAATCTGTACTCCCTTAGGACGGCCGGTTGACCCCGACGTATAGATCACATACACCAGGTTCTCCGCACAAACCTCATCCGAGAAGTTCTCCTTTTTCTCAAGAAGAATCGTTGGCCAGAATTGATCAATGCAGATGAGTTTCCCGGCAAACTCCGGCACGCTTGAGCGTGACGCACTGTCACAAATGATGAACTTGAACCCGGAATCGGTAATCATGAACTCAAGGCGCGCTTTTGGATAAGCTGGATCGAGTGGAACATAAGCTCCTCCAGCTTTCATGATGCCCAGCAAGGCAATCATCATGTCCAGCGACCGGTCCATGCAGACGCCGACCAGGACTTCTGGCCCCACGCCTAGCTTGCGAAGGTAGCGCGCCAGTTGGTTGGCGCGGGCGTTTAAATCGCGGTAACTTATCCGCTCCTGTTCGCATGTTGCAGCGATTGCGTCTGGCGTACGCTCAACCTGGGCTTCAATCAGTTCATGCAGGCAAGTGTTTTGCGGATAATCCGCATGGGTATCGTTCCATTCGATCAGGATTTGCTCTCGTTCACCGGCGGTGAGCAACGGCAGGTCTGCGATGCATTGCTCCGGATCCGAGGTTGCGCTCTCCAGCAAAGTCTGCCAGTGTCCGATCATTCTCTGGATAGTCCCGGAATCGAGCAAGTCGGGGTTGTAGGTAATGGGACCGAAGATGCTGTCGTCGCGATTGTCCACCACAATCATCAGATCAAGCTTTGAGCCTCCGTTACAAATCTCTTCTGTTGCAAGATCCCATCCAGCTGGAAGCGCAGGCAATTTAGGCTGTTGTGAGAGCGCCACTTGAAATAAAGGATTGCGGCTGGGATCTGGCCTGTAGCGGATCTCTCTCACCACTTCTATGAATGGCAGTTCCTCATGAGCGAGCGCATCCAGAACAACGTTCCGCACGCGAGCTTGCAACTCACGGAACGTTGGATTACCGGAGAGATTGACTCTCAGAGCCAATGGGTTCACGAAATAACCCAAAAGCGTTTCCAGTTGGGCCAGTTTGCGGCCCGCAGTAAAACTGCCTAAGATAATTTCGTCTTGGCTGGTATAGCGGTGCAGCAGCGCTGCCATTCCGGCCAGCAAGTTCATGTAGACGGAGATTCCCTGCTGCCGGCTAAGTGCGTTGAGCTGCTGGACCAGGCTGGGATTTAAGTTGAACCTTTCAACGGCTCCGCAATGGCTTTCAATCGGAGGCCGACGACGTTCGTTCGGCCACTGAAGCACCGGAAGATCGCCCGCCAGTTGTGTACTCCAGTAAGACAGATGCTCTGACCAACTTTCGCTTTGTCGCATTTCTCTCTGCCACTCGGCAAAATCCCCATATTGCAGGCAGGGTTCCGGCAAAGGCGTTGGCTTATCCGCGGCAAACGCATCATACAAAGTCGTCAATTCTGGAAGCAAAACACGGTAAGCAGTAACGGCGTCAAAAACAACCTGGTGAATGGTCATGTAGAGACGATGCTGTTCATCGTCTATCGTGACCAGCAAGGCACGAACCAGCGGCCCTGTTTTCAAATCGAAGGGCTTTTGTGCATCGTCGATCGCCAGACGTACTGCCTCGGCTGCGCGTTCGTTTTCAGGCAGACTGCGCAAGTCTTCCACGACAAGGCGGAATCCAACTGGATCTGAATGGACGACCTGCACAGGCTCGCCAGCCCAAGCTGCAAATGTCGTGCGCCAGATTTCATGACGCCGAATGATCTCCTGTAAACATTTCTCCAGGACGTCCGCATTTACGGGCCCTTGCCGGTAGATGGTTACGGTTTCGTTATAGAACGGGATGTCGCCCGTCATTTGTTCATGGAGCCAGACCTGCTGCTGCGAAAACGATAGCGGAGTCCCTTTGGCCGAACGAAGGCGTCTGACAAGACTGGTTTCGTCTGACTTCCCTCTTTGACCGCTGAGATATTGCTGGAGCAGCCGCCGTTTGGCTTCGGAAAGCACTGCGCTGTCCGAGCGCTCTGTATTATCGATTTGCATGACTTGTCAGTTTTTGTACTCGGTTGATCCAGATTATTTTCACATCTGGGCGCGGTTCGGCGTTATGCGTCTCTGCGAAACCTGGCGTATCCAGCGTTTCCGCCTGCACTGAGTTCCACTTGCGACAGGCGTTTGGAGGGGTTTGCACACATGAATGCCAGTACGAGCTGGTAATCGTCCAGCATGCGGGAAATGCTGCTCGCTTCAAACAGATCGGGATTGTATTGAACTCGAACCGCCATCCCTCCAGGCTGGTTGATGAAAGCGATATACAACTCCCAGGGCGTGCCGCCACTGTCGGCATCCATGGAGGTCACGTTCCACCCTACATCCAGCGAAGGCATCTGCGGTTGAAGAGACAAAGCCACTCTGAAGAACGGATTGCGAAGAGGATCGGCAGCTGGATGCGTTTCTCCAGCCAACCATTCAAGGGGCAAATCGTCATTGGAAAGCGCTTCGAATGTTAATTGTTGCGTATGTCGCAAGAGCGCGCGGAAGCTCGGATCTCCGGAGAGATCGAAGCGCAGCGCGACCGGGTTGAGAAAATGGCCTAACAGTTTCGCAACTTCGAATCTTTTGCGGCCAGCTGGGGACGGCGTGCCCACAATAATATCGTCCTGTCCCGTGTAGCAATGCAAAAGTGTCGACAAGCCAGCCGCCAGCATTGTGAACGTGGTAGCGCCTTCCCTCTGGCCCAGCTCTTTCATTTTTTCGCCAATAACTTTCGGGAACGTCGCCCGGCGGAGTGCTCCACGAAACCTTGATGCCCAAGGTTGCGCGGGACTATTCGGCCAATTGAGGACGGGAAGACTGCCAGCAAGCTGCCTTTGCCAGTAGGCAAACTGCCGTGCCTGTTCCTCCCCTTGCAGCCACTGGCGCTGCCAGTACGCATAGTCTCCGAACTGCACGACCAGGGGCGGAAGCGGCGAAGATTGCCCAGCAGAAAAGGCCTTGTATATAAGCGCTAGCTCGGATGGAAACACCTGATAGACCGAAACCCCGTCAATCACGCTCAGGTGCGCGCATAAGAAAAGCCGGTACTCGAAATCTCCCATCCGTACCAGTCTGAACCGCAATAGCGGACCTTGTTTCAAATCAAACGGCTGCCGGACGATTTCACCAATCACCCGTTGTGCTTCTGCCTTGCGCCTGTCTCCAAGAAGGTTCCTTAGATCAAGCAAGGGCAACCGGACCTGTTCCGGAGCAGGCTGAATGATCTGGATAGGCTGGCCATTTCTTGTGTCATAACTTGTTCGCCATATTTCATGCCGGCGAATGATTTCCGCCAAGCTGCGCTCCAGGACAGGAACCTCAATCGATCCCGGCATTCGCACGGTCACGCACTCGTTATAAAGCAGAGGAATGCCGGGCGTGGTTCTTTCCCGAAACCAAAGCTGTTCCTGGGACAAAGACAACGGCACAAGCTCGCCCGAAGGCCGCGGAGGGATGCTAACTCCTTGGCCCGCTGTCTTGGTGCGCCCCTGGCTAAGATATTGTTCCAGCAGCTTACGCTTAGCTTCGGAAAGAGGCATAGCCTCTGGCGTGATACGCATACTTCTGTCCATTTCAGAAAATCAGATCGTTGGATGAAAACCTTCATCGGTCCGCGAAGAATCAAAGCGAATCGGCAGAGCAGTCAAACCTCGCAAGCCCAGGTTTGCCCGCCACGTTAGGGGCTTGGGATCAAGTGTCCAATTGGGCAGCCGGCGCAACATCAACTCAAAGGCGGTCTGACCTTCGATCCGGGCCAAGGCCGCGCCAAAGCAAAAGTGGGCCGCCCAACCGAAAGCTAGGTGCCGGTTGTCTGTGCGAGTAATATCCAAACGATCAGGGTCGGAGAACCTTTCGGGATCACGATTACCCGCCGCCATTACCGCAATCACCGCCTGGCGTTTGCGGATTCGCTTTTCTCCGAGAACCGTGTCCGCCGGGGCCAGCCGGGCCGTGTGCTGGCTGGGACTTTCATATCGCAGCAACTCTTCGACAGCGGTAGGAATCAGCGAAAGATCAGAGCGGAGTTTCGCAAGCTGGTCAGGGTTTCGCAACAGCGATAGCACACCATTTCCAATCAGGTTTGTAGTGGTTTCCTGTCCGCCCACCATGGTGACGATGCAGTTCGCAATCACTTCATCCTCGCTGAGCCGGTCACCCTGAATCTCTGCATTCATCAATGAGCTTATGAGGCCTGCGCGCGGGCGAAGACGCTGTTCGCGTACGGCCGAACGGAAGTAATCCGTCATCTCTCCGACGCTCTTCAATATCCGTGGAGCCCGCTCCGCATTGTGCTGAAAATTACCCAGCATCTCAGCAAAATCCTGTGACCACAGCTTCAATTGTTGATGGTCTTCCACAGGAACGCCAAGCATTTCGGCCGTCACGATACAAGGTAAAGGTTCAGCCAAATCGCCAATTACGTCCATGTGTCCAGAGCTCAACACTCGATCCAGCAAGGTATTAGTAATGTCCCGTATGTGCTCGCGGAGAACTTCTACCCTGGCGGGTGTGAACGCATACGCAGCAAGACTGCGCAAACGCGTGTGCGCCGGCGCGTCAAGGAAGAGCATTTGTTTCACCATGACCTGTGCAATGGGGTTGAGAGACTCAAGACCCATTGCCGTAAGCTGTTCCGGAGTAGGCGTGCGACCCGCCGAATAGTGATACAGCACCGTGACCACATCCTTGTAGCGTGTCACGACCCAGGCATGAAGAAAGGGGTCCCAATGCACAGGGTCTTCACTGCGCAGACGGTGAAAGAGCGGGTATGGGTTGGCAAGGACTTGCGGGTCGAGCAGTTGATAGAGACTCAACACCTCATCCGCACGAGAGTGAAGTTGCGCTGTCGTCATTTTTACACCTTATGCCGCGTCTACCGCGGTCTCAAGAAGCCGTTGCGCTTCGTCTTCACTCATCGCTTCCAGCTTGGCAAGAAGCAGCGCTTCCACCCGCGCTGAAAGCTGTGTAATAGTCGGCGCATCAAATAAGCTGCGCAGTGTGAGTTCCACGCCAAAGAGGTCGCGTACTCTGGCAATCATCTGTGTGCCCAATAGAGAATGCCCGCCGAGAAAGAAGAAGTTGTCCTCCATACTGACTCGATCCAGTCCTAGAAGCGGCGCCAGCATGTCGGCCATTCGTTCCTCAATAGGGGTACGCGGCGCTACGAATGCGCTGTCGCGCAGCGTATTCTCCGTGCTTGGCAGAGGTAGTGCAGCGCGATCGACTTTGCCGCTTGCATTCATTGGCATGACCTGCAACTGCACGAATGTCGCTGGAACCATGTACTCTGGTAAACGTGCAGCCAGGAAATTACGAAGCTCAAGATGTGTAACGTGGCCCTTGGGTATGGAAACGAAGTATGCAACCAAGCGCTTGTCACCCGCTGCGAGTTCTTGCGCTACAACGATACTCGCCTGCACATCCGGGTGCTCGTCCAGGACTTTAACGATTTCTGCCGGCTCGATGCGAAATCCGCGGACCTTAATTTGCTCGTCGACCCTCCCCAGAAACGCGACCTGGCCGTTCGTCAGACAACGCGCCATGTCGCCAGTCTTGTAGATGAATGAGTCAGGATCGGAACCAAAGGGGTCAGGAATGAACCTCTCGCGTGTCAGATCCGGTCGATTTCGATACCCACGGGCTACCCCAGCGCCTCCAATGTAGATCTCACCAGACTCGCCTATTGGAACTGGCTTAAGATTTTCATCGAGGATGTGGATCTGGACATTGTCGATTGGCCGGCCGATGGTGGGCAATTGATCTGTGAGTTCGTTGGAAAGTATTGGACCCGAAGTTGCTACCACTGTGCACTCTGTAGGTCCGTAGTTATTGACCAACTGGAACCGCAGGTTTCGTGGCGGATAGTGGTGAAGAGTGTCCGCCCCGGTCAACATGATCCGCAATGCCGCACTGCGGGGCCACTCAAGAGTCATGGCTCGTTCGGCGAGGGGCGTGGGCAAAAAGCCAATCGTGATTCTCTGGGAGACAAGCCAATCGCGGACAGATTCAGGCTCATTGATGGCAAGATGCGCAGGCAAATGGATGCTCGCGCCGGCGGCTAGATAAGGCCATATCTCCCAGACGGCAGCATCAAAACCGAGAGCCGCGATTTGGCTCGCCCTATCAACCGGTGTCACATGAAATACGCGCTGGTGCCAAAGAACCAAGTTGAGCAGACTTCCGTGCGTGATCTCAACGCCTTTGGGCTGGCCTGTCGATCCCGATGTATAGATTACGTAAGCCAGATCGGTTCTTGCTGTCGCTCTTGGCACAGGAGGCTTGATAGTTGGTCTGCTCTCGCAGCGTCCTTCCGGATCAACAATGACAACGCTGGCCGTATCCGCGGACAAAACGTTCAACATGCACTCGCCAGTCAGCAACACTGCGGGCTGCGCGTCTTTCACAACGAACTCCAGGCGCTCCGCCGGATAGCTTGGGTCAAGCGGCAGGTACGCGCCGCCTGCTTTGAGAACAGCCAGAGCGGACACAACCATCGCCGGAGAACGATTCAGGTAGATGGCGACCAGTACATCCGGCCCCACCCCGAGTGACTTCAAAACTTGAGCCAACTCGCTGGCACGCTGTTCCAACTCCCGGTAGGTCAGCGATAGCTTGCCCTGAGTTACTGCCAGCGCGTCGGGTGCTGCCGCGGCTTGAACAGCAATCATCTGGTGAACATACAGATCCTTCTGGTCATCCCTTTGGGAACAACTCTGCGCGCCAGAATGGTTCCTGTCTACTTCTGCCACGAAGGACTGGCTTGCTAAAACACCTGCTGAGGTATCGGTCATAAAGAGTTTCCCTTCTTCAAAATTGCGCAAGGTATAGTTGAGTTCAAAAAGGCCGGCTGTGCGGAGTCAATAAAGTGCTTTTTGGATCATTGGGCGAGGACGGGGGAAAATGTCCAGCGCATGCCGCATTTGTCATCGTTGTCGATGAACGGATCGTTTGTCACCACTTCGGCGCCGTGCGCATCAAAGCCAAAGGCCATCTCCCGTAATTTCATTTTAGCAACGGCTTCTCTGACTCGTTCCTGATAGCGCTCCTCACAAAACAAAAGCAGGAATCCCCCACCGCCTGCCCCGGTGATCTTGCCGCCCAAAGCTCCGTGCTTCCGAGCAAGAGCGTAGGCCTCATCAATCAACGGATTTGATATCTTGGCGGAGATCCTTTTCTTCGCCTCCCAACCATCATGCAGGAGTTCGCCAAAGGCACGAAGGTCGCCCCTCATCACAACACGGCGCATTTGATCGGCCAAGGCTCGGATTTGATGCAGCGATTCAATCGTAGAACCGGTGGTGTGTTTTGCAGACTCTTCTTGTTCGTGGAGAAGATGCCATGAGTTGTGTGACACACCGGTAAAAAAAAGCATTAGGCTGCTCTCAAGCCTGTGAAGATAATCGCCGCGCGGCGCGAGCGGCTCAACAAGAACGCTATCGTCAGGGTTAAAGGTAATAAAGTTAAGTCCGCCAAAAGCCGCGGCATATTCGTCCTGCTTGCCAACCGGCTTCCGGAGCAGCTTGCGCGCGACATGAAAGGACCTCTCAGCCAGGTCGTATTTTGAGACTGGAAGGTCAAGATAGGTCGCCAGCGTTTTCAACACTCCGACGCAGACGCTCGCAGACGATCCAAGGCCCGTACCGGCAACGATCTCAGAAGCCAGAAAAAGGTCAACAGAGATGTCGCACCCTAATTCTTTTATCACGGCCAGGGGAATCGCTAATTCGCTGTGGGTCATGTTCATGCGAGAAATGTCTTGCCACGTCTCCATGATCCGCAGGTCTGAGGAGATGACCTGTATCCTTTCGTCATTGCGCTTTTGCAAAACCGTATAGAAATATTTGTTGATAGAAGTGCTTAAGACCGCTCCGCCGAATTTTTCATAATACGCAGGCAGGTCAGTGCCTCCGCCGGCAAAACTAATCCGCACTGGACTACGTACGATTAACATGCAAACCTCTGTACCAGAAATGACCTATGGGGCCGCGTTGAGATTTTGGGAGTTGGTTATGGGGCTGCGTTGAGACTCTGAGGCTACTCGGAATGCGTTGTGCTCCAACCGGACCAAGAGGATCCACACCGTCTGCACCAGAAGTGAAAAGTCCAGGAACAGAGACCAGTTCAAAATATACTGCAAGTCGAAATGGGCTTTTTCCTCCGAGGAATGCCGCTCGCGGAGTCCGTGGACCTGTGCCAATCCTGTCAGGCCGGGAGTGACGCTCAGACGTTCACGCTGCCAGGTTGAATAATGTTTCACCCTGTCTGGCGACTCCGGCCGAGGCCCTACCAGGCTCATTTCGCCTCTCACTACGTTCCAAAGCTGCGGCAATTCCGTGAGACTGAACTGGGCAAGAAATCGTTCATACGCAGGCAAATTGCTCGCGTCTCGATTGACATCCAGACGGTACATCCAGAAGGGGCGCCCATTCTTACCGCAGCGACGTTCTTTAAAAAATACTCTTCCCTTGTTCACGTACAGACCAGCAGCGACAAACGCGAGCACTGGAGCACTAAGAACAAGAAGCAACGAAGCCCCAATCATGTCCATTTTTCTCTTCAGTTCCATGCCCAGCGCGGGCAAGGACTGCTGTTCCAGTGAAAGCAGAGGAATACCGTCGATCTCGCTGAGCTTTGCCTTGGAGACATAGAGTTCGTATCGCTGGGGAACAAGATGAACTCGAATTCCCTTTTGACGGCAGTTGGCAATCAGTTTCGAGGTCTCTGTTCTGGGCGGCAGCGGTTCCACCACGATAAGCTCCTGGATTTTTCTCTCCTGCAAGAAGGTCAGAATGTTGAGCGTCCGAATGTAAACTGCTCCCGAAGACAAATGGGGGGCCGCTTTGCCTAGCTCAGCACCAGAAGGAGATAGGATGCCTGCTATCTCCATGGACGTCTCAGGATGGCGTGCAATCTTCAGGACCAGCTCATTGGCAATACGGCCAGCTCCGAGAATGATCACACGCCGTTTCGTCCCGGCATTCGATGTAGAAACAACCAGCCGACGTACGAAACAACGAATGCCGATCAATCCGACAGGCAACACACCTACCAGCACAAATAGCGCCCGCAGTAAATGAAACTGCCTCAAAGAGAGTGCCAGTAGGAGCAGCGATCCTGTGAGACTGAAGACGGCCACCATCACCTGAGCGCAGACACGGGGGAAATGCCAGCCGCCACGAAAGCCTTCCAGCTTTTCACTCACGCTCAGTACGAACCAGATTGAAAGCGCTGCGAGCACATAGACCCATTGGAAGAACCCTGGCAAGCTGCCGGTTGGTTTGTCTTGCGTCCAGTATGTAAAGCCGCATGCGGCGGCAATCCACAGCAGATCGGCAATGAGAATTGAATACTGAAGTCTGCGATTCATGCTTCCTCACTTCGCATTCAGCACCGCGCTGGAACTATTTGATTGCACCTGTTCCCACTCCCAGGCGCCACGGATGATCTCGCGGAGCCCTGAATGCTCAGGTTTCCAGCCAAATTCATTCATCAGTTTTTGCGGGCAGGCGCACAAGATCGCAGGATCGCCGCGTCGTCTTGGGCCTTGGTGGACCCGGACCTTCGTGCGCGTAATCTCCTCGACTGCCCGCCACACCTCTCGCACCGAATAACTCCAGCCGGTACCGATGTTGTAAACATGAAATCCAGGTGTATCCAACTTCCGTAAAGCGAGAATGTGGGCCTCGGCAATGTCCATAACATGCACATAGTCGCGAAGGCATGTACCGTCCGGAGTCGGGTAATCATCGCCATACATTTCAAACAATTCCCGGCGCCCCGAGGCGACTTGCAAAAGAAGAGGAATAATATGAGTCTCTGGATTGTGTCTTTCCCCCCAGGACGATCCTCCCCCGCAGGCATTGAAATAACGAAAGGCAACCACGCTCCAACCATAAGCCGACGCATACCACTGCAGAATTCTTTCCAGCATCAGTTTGCTTTCGCCGTATGCGTTTACAGGCTCTTTCGCGTGGTCTTCCGGGATCGGAACAACAGTAGGCGAACCGTAAACTGCGGCAGAAGACGAAAACACGAACTTGTGAACACCGTGCTTACGAAGCGTTTCCAACAAAGTGATCGCAGAAACCAGATTCGACTGAAAAAACAACCCGGGATTGACCACTGACTCCGCGATAAGCGCCTTCGCCGCAAAATGGAATACCACATCGAACGTCTTCGAACTGAGCAAACGCTCGAGTTCGACACGATTGCCGATATCAAACTGGTTCAACGTCACGCTTGGGAAGAGTGCTTCAGCGTGGCCGGTCGATAGGTCGTCCACCACTTCCACCGAGTGCCCTCGATGCAGAAGCTGGGCGCAACAAGCAGCCCCTACATACCCGCAACCTCCAGTTACCAGAATTCTTTGCATTTAAAATGCTCCTTCTCGCTTGAGGACTTTGAGCGGCGTCTCCGCCAGGATCTTTAAGTCCTGGGTTAAACTCCATTGCTGAATGTAATGGATGTCCATCGCGACTCGTTCTTCATAGGGGACATTCTGCCTGCCGTGAATCTGCCAGTATCCGGTGAGGCCCGGCCTTACTGAAAGCAAAAGCTCTGCATGACGCCCGTACTTCGCAACTTCCGGTGCCGTGATCATTCGTGGCCCTACCAGGCTCATCTGGCCTCGCAAAACATTGAATAATTGGGGCAGCTCGTCAAGGCTCAGTTTCCTGAGAACTGCTCCCACTTGGGTCACACGAGGATCGTGCTTCAGCTTGAAGTTACGTTCAAATTCAGCTTTCAAATAAGGATTAGCTTCCAGAACACTATCCGCGTCACGACGCATAGTGCGGAATTTGAACGCGTCAAACTCCCCCGCGGAGCTTACGACACGCCTCCGGTAAATGATCGGCCAGCCACTTTCCAAAACAATCACGACTCCAATTGCAACAAACAAAGGCGAAAGGAAAAGAACAAGAATGGAGGCACCGAGCCAATCCAAACAATATTTTGCGCAACGCTGTACTCTCAAGTGCTTTGTCTCCTCAGATGAGGACTGGTTGCTGCCGAATGGAGTATCCACGAAAATACTGTTTCTCTTGAGCACACAGGCAACTCATGCCGCCGTCGGCCCCGTTCTCTGCAAAGAGACGTAACCCTCGATTGCGGAGTTTGCGATGCGACGACGGAGCACGGTAAACAAAGCATGAGCCGTACTGAGATGATAATCCTCAATGATCTGCATGTTGTTGGAAGGGATCACAATGCACACGTCGCAAAGCTCTTTCATTTTCCCGCCCTTGAATCCCGTCAACCCGATGTTTGTGGCGCCTGCTTTTCTTGCCGCCTGAAGGGCCAGCAGCACATTGGGTGAAGACCCGCTACCGCTGATGGCAAACGCTACATCGCCGCGCTGAATGAAATTGCGAATCTGTTCCGCGAACACATGTTCGTAGGAAGTGTCGTTGGCCCAGGCAGTAATGAGCGCCATGTTATCGGTAAGCGATAATGCGCGAAAACGCTTCTCGCTGTTGCCTGCAGTTGCCGTACCCTTGCCAAGGTCACATGCGAAATGCGAAGCCAGGGCTGCGCTGCCGCCGTTCCCAAACAGAAACACTCTTCGCTCTTCCTGATAGGCCCGATAGAGCTGGTTCGCGGCCTCTTCGATTTCAGCATAAGGCAGATGTGAGAGCACTTTCGCCGAGTCGCCGAAGTAACTTCGAAAACCGCTGCCAGGTGTATCGAAGTGAAGCGGCTCAGCAATGCAGTCAATGGAATCCACGTTGGACATTTTTCATGTCTCCTTTTAAAGACGAATAGGCGGTTGGTGCCGGGTTATTTCAATGATCTCCTCTAGTCTGGTTCCAGAGCGCCTCAGTCGCGATTCTTGGAGTAGCATTCCACGCAAGAGTTTGCCGACCGCTGAGATATCGGACCAAACCTAGAAACAAAGCAAGATTCATAGAGCAAAAGTACAAAGGTGCAGCCAGCAGCCGGGATCCCTTGTTATGCTTTCTCAGCCAATAACCAAGTCCGGCCATTCCATAGAAAAGGCATTGAACCGCAAGTGGGAAGGCAAAACGCTTGGCCAAAGGAATACTGCACACAAAAGCCACTATGAGCAAAATTGGAACGAGCCAGCGGAGAACCCTGTGTGAGAAGAATGAGAAGCTCAGTAAGCCCCGAAACGGATTGAGATATTCTGGATGATTGAATAGGGCCTGGTAGTTTCCCGCTCCGATGCGTATCCGACGCGCAAATTGAGCCGCAAACGTAGGAGCTATTTCTTCAACTCCAACTGCCTCCGGATCATAGATGACATGGTAGCCTTTAAATCGTATTTCCATGGGGATTTGAAAATCTTCAACAATAGACTGCTTTTGCGGATTGAAGAGCGACCGCCTCACGGCCAAGGCAGCTCCGTTTCCTCCCAGAGAACAATTCAGACGGCTCTCAAGCACTTTCAACGCTGATTCATAACGCCAATAGAGGGACTCCGCACCCGGATCCGTGCCGGCAGATGCTACGCGGATTTCTTCTCCGCTCACTGCACCAACGCGTGCGTCGGCAAAGTGGCGTACCAGGTTGCGAACACAATACGGGTCGAGCATGGTATTGGCATCGGTCAGGACAAGGATTTCCGCCGATGTCCGCTGCACCAAATCACACAATACCGCTAACTTCCCGCGCCGGCGATCAAAGTGATGTACGGACAACCGGCCCGATTCCGCCTGAGCCAAGAGCTCCGGTGTGGAATCGCTCGGCGCATCCAATCCAAAAAGAAATTCCAGATGGTCAGGTGGGTAATCAATTTGCAAAGTGTTGCTTACCTTGGCTTGGATTACCGCGGCTTCGTTATAGGCCGATACCAGGAGCGCAACCCGCGGCAGGTAGTCAGGCCGCAATACGCAACGACGGGACCTGCGGTCAAACAAGTACAAAAGATCTGATTTTGCTTGCGAGAATACCGCAACCAGGAAAAGTACGAACGGATAGCCTGCGTAGTGATAAACCACCGCGGCCATGCAGACGCCGACAATCACTTCCAGAATAGACGTTGTCATGATCAGTTCATCCAACTTGCGGTAAGCTGCTGCTCGCTTGAATCGGCCTGGTGCGTAGAGCGCGTGGTGAGTACCGCTCTGCAACATGTTGGACGCCCACGGCCACGGCCAGAGGATAGAAACAGTAGTACTCATAGGCCAAGTGCGCAAAGACTGCTCCAAACGCAAATGACAGCAGGCTTGTTTTTGTTGCTTGTGCTATTAGCTGCAACTCTATGCTTTCGAGCCCCTGGACCGGCAAAGCACTTATTCTCCCGACATTGCGCATTGCGACAACGATTAGGCCGAGAAAGAGCAGCAGTGCGGGAATACCTGCTTCGGACGAAATCTCAGTAAAGGTGTTGTGTGTGCCCATCCATGCGCTGGGCTGGCCAAGTTCGGTCCCGCTTGCAACTTGAAAATTCCCCAAGCCCAGGCCAAAGACAGGGTGATCAAAAGTGTATTGAATCGAGCGGACCAGCACAGAAAGATGGTCCTCCTTCGATTCTGCTGCAGAGGCTGCCACTTGTCCGGCATAGATATCAGGGTCTCCCCAGATCGTTCCAAGGCGCTGCCAAAGAACGCTGGGCGCCAGGCAAACCGCAAGGACCATGGCCAGTACGATCCCGGCGCCGATGATCCTGCCGCGAGCGCTGCCACGCAGAACGAAAATCCAGGTTAAGACCACGGAAAAGGCGACATTCAATACGCCGCCACGAGAGGCGGTCAGCATTAGCATCCACATCATTGAGAGAGACGCGGCAACCAGCAAGGCTGACTTAAGAGCTGACCGCGTAAGTATAAGGATCGCAGCGATGTAGGGCAGCGTGACGGCAGCAGCAATTCCCAGAAAGTTCCAGCCAAGGATCCCCTGATTGAAACCGAGCATCCGTTCTCCAACCCAGGTGACCTTGGAAGATTGGATGATCGAAAAACTCGTTACAGCTAGTTCGCTCAGGATGATAGCCCACAACAGTCCACGAATCCTTTTCATCGTCACCAATGTTTGGGTCAAGAGAAAAAATATGAAAAGCGTTTTTAGCCATACATTGGTAAATATCTGAAAGCTTCCGCTTCTCCAATATGCAAAGGGTATCCCAACGGCGTACCACGCTGTGAGGAGCAGTGTGATTTTGAGTTCTTGTGTCCAAAGGAGACCCATACGCCCGGAAAGAATCGCTCCAAGGTATGCCAGACCGGCGCAACAGCCGAAGATGAAAGTCAGATGCAATTGTCCGAGAGAAGCGAAAATGTCTTCCGGACGCGCATAGACAGCCACCGTGAAAAGCCAAAGCGACAAGAAAACCCACTTGCCACCTTGCTCAGGAACCGGCCAGGGGGCCAGGTCTTCCCTGGGAACCTCGGTCCCCATCGTCAGTGCGATCGCTTCGCTCATAGCTTTATCGAATTGCAGACCCTAAGCAGCTACCCGGTTGCCCAACAGAGACACACGCTGCAGAACATTTTCCAGCTGTGAAACAACATGGATCCAGCTGTGCTTGATCGCTGCCTGGCGGGCCGCAGAGCCAATCGATGTCCGGAGCGAGGAGTTCTTTAGCAGTTGCACTACGGCCTGGGCAAATTGATCGGGGCTTTCTGCGATGCAAATCTCCTGGCCAGCTTTGAAAGGCAGCCCCTCGGCGCCAACCGGGGTTGAAACCACTGCCTTTCCCATAGCCATGGCTTCAGGAATCTTGATGCGCGTTCCTCCACCGACTCGCAACGGGACAACCACGACCTCTGCCTGAGAAACATAGGAGCGTACGTCAGGCACGCGGCCTGTAATTTCTATTCCCTGCTCTTGCCCGGCAATCGCGCACAGACGTGAAGAAGGAGAACGGCCAACGATGGTGAATCTGGCGCCTGGAATCTCTCCTCGAACTCTGGGATAGATTTCACGTACGAACCAGAGAACGCCGTCCTCATTTGGGTCCCAATCCATGGATCCCACGAAGACTATCCGGCCGTGATCACTTTGGCTCTCCCTTGGGGAGAAGAAGTCGGTATCTACTCCCGCGGGCAAAATCGAAACATCTTCGATCCCAAATTCATGCTGTAACACTCCTTGATCCTCCGGGGATACCGCAATTACATGGTCAAACGATCTGCACACCTCAGCCTCGATTGTCCGCGTTTTCCTCCACTCTGACCCGAATATGAACTTACGCAATGGATTCCGTTCTACCTCCCATTTGCGCCTGCGCAACAGAAATTCAACATTGTGCTCAAAAACCACTCTGGGAGTGAATGCACAATTGAGAAGCGGAGCAGCAGTTTGAAGAAAATCACAGAAAAGCAAATCAAAATGCTTGCCACACAAGAGTTGCTGTACAACCGAACGGAAATGTGAGTGATTACATTTGGCTAGAAAGTATGGCAAAGAGGCAAACTGGTTAGTCATCACTTCTCGGTAAAACCTGAGGGAGTATTTCTTTACTTCACTTCGGAAAACCGGCGTATAGCTTGCGAACATCGCCCTCATGGTAGCAATGCCAGAGGTATCCAACAGCGGATCGGCAAAAGAAACCGCGTGAACTTCAGCGCTCTTTGCCAGGCGTGAAAAGATGTTCAATGTGCGTATTTTTCCGCCCGTATCTGCGGGAAACAACGGTCCGGGCAGCGCCAGTAAGATTCTCATGCTTTTTGCGGTCTTTATGCTGGAGAGCGTAGCCTTGCTTCACACGCGGAGAACAGCGGCCTCGGGATCAAATGCTTGCGCCGAGATCGAGCTGCGGTCGCGGTCCAGAAAGACCCTGTTCCACAACTCAAAGTTCAGAAGCCGCCAACAGCCTTCCGTGGCGCCGGAATGCCCGTTCTGATGAGCACTGAGAAGTTGCCGGACGTACGCCGGCCGGATGAGTCCTCGCTGCGCCATTCGCCCATCCAAAAGAACGTTCCGCAGTTTGTCAAATAACTGATGCCGCAGCCATGGCCGAATAGGCGTCGGAAAACCTTTTTTGTTCCGCTGCAGTATCTCCCCAGGCAAGAGGTTTTCCATGGCCCGGCGTAAGAGATATTTACCCGAGAACAATCGTGCCTTGTAGCGAGAGGGGACCCGTGCTGCGAACTCCACTAGCTTATGGTCAAGAAAAGGTACGCGGCTTTCAATCGAATTGGCCATGCTCATCTGGTCCTGCTTCATCAAGAGTTCGACCAGATACGTTTTCATATCGAGATAGAGGAGACGGTTCAGCACGTTGCCACGCGCTTCAGGAACAAAGTAACGCATCGAATTCGCGTAACCATTCGTTTCTCTTAATTCATCACTCACTTGTTTGGTAAGCAATTCTGGCTGTTGGTCCTGAGGAAAGACGGAATAGAAGTTATCAAAATAGATTTTCTCGAAAGACTGCGGATGATACAAGAACGTATGCAGGAGCTTGCGTCGTATGACATCAGGCAGTAAGTGCGATGCTACTGTATCTCGCAAAACTCGCTGCAACCCGTCCGGGGTCAATTTGCTGTAAAGCGCTCCTCCACGAAGATTCCACAGCGTGACGCGATATTTCAAATATCCTGCCCATACTTCATCCGCGCCCTCGCCGCTCAATACGACTTTAACTTTATGGCTGGCAAGGCGCGAGACATAATATAAAGCCACACTCGAAGGCCACACCAACGGTTCGTCTTCATGCCAAATCAGGAGAGGCAGGCTGGCAAAGAAATCTTCTGGCCGCAGGATGATTTCATTGTGCTCGGCGCCGACATGACGCGCCATCTGTCGGGCAAAAAACAGTTCGCTATACTTTTCTTCGGCAAAGCCGACTGAAAACGTCTGAATCGGGGACTTTTGCAGGTTCGCTGCCACGGCCGCAAGGGAGCTTGAGTCAATCCCACCACTCAAAAAAACCCCAAGCGGGACATCACTCCTGAGATGAATCCGGACTGTATCGCTAAAAAGTTCGCGAAACTGCTCTACATAATCAGATTCACGGGTGCCGCGCTCTTCTGGTCCGACGCTTGCGTCCCAATATTGTGTGATCTGCGGTTTTGGATCAGCGTCGCGTAAATCGATGCGCAACCGGTGCCCGGGCAGGAGCTTGAAGACTCCATCAAACATTGTGTGCTCGGAAGAGATATAACCCAAGGCGAAAAATTCAGGAAGAGCGCACCGATTGAGACGTGCGTGAAAGTTCGGAAGTTCAAACAGGGCTTTGATTTCGGAAGCAAATGCAAACCGGCTCCCGTCCATCGTATAGTAAAACGGCTTAATTCCCAGCCGGTCGCGTGCACAGAACAGGCTCGTATTGCGTACGTCCCAAATCGCAAACGCAAACATCCCCCGGAGGTGATCGACACAAGCATCGCCATATTCTTCGTAAAGATGCAGGATGGTTTCCGTGTCGCTGTTTGTTGCATATCTGTGACCGCGGTCTTCCAGCGTAGCGCGGAGTTCCAGATGATTGTAGATTTCTCCGTTGAAGACGATCCAGATTGTCCCATCTTCGTTGGCCATGGGCTGATGTCCGCCGGCCACGTCAATAATACTGAGCCGGCGGAAGCCCATTGCGATTGGGCCGTAGTTAAGGCGGCCACCATCGTCTGGCCCACGGTGATGAAGAACAGTCGCCATGGCCTCCAGATTTTGCCTTCCGACCTCACAGCCGTTCAGGCTGAGGACTCCATATATGCCACACATGTTCTGGCTTGCCTTTGTGAAAATCGAGATTCGTGGTGTAGGTATCAGTTGCCTGTAGCGATTAACAGTGTTGAACTGTCAACATAGAAGGCTGGAGCACCACGGCTGACTCATCCGAACAAAAAAACTGGTGGCCGCCTGCCTGGGAAAGCCATTCTCCACGCGCTACCACTGTGCTTGAAGTAAAGATGCGTTGGCCACAAAACTCCAGATAGCTGCCATCGCAAAGAACGAACTGGTCGAGATTCTTGCCGGCATCCATCGAGCAGAGCACAAACTGCGCGTCACTGGCCCAAGGCCCGATTCGCCAGCTTCCTGATTGTTCCGCAAAGAAGAAGTAAGTCTCACCACTGGTGCGCGACCAAACATAGGTGCGCACTTCGATGCCGCTGTGTTTTCCCTCAAAGGGTTGCAGCAGACCGGGACACTGTGCGAGTGGGCCGGAAGGGACAAGCAGAGTTGCAAACTCCACGGGCACATGAGCGCGCGTACTCAAGCGGAAGGTAGGCGTTGGTTCTTGCCGTCCGTATACCGCCGAGTAATGGTCCTGAGATATTTCACCCGCGCAGTGGCCTGTCGACGCAAACAGAAGTGTCAGATCGGATCCGCTGTTATGAAACTTCACCCCGCCGGAAATGAGAGAAAGTACGCCTGGTGCAAAATGCCATGCAACTTCGGACCGGTGGCCCCCCTGACCTGACAAGACATCACGAATAAACCAAAAGTGTGGCTTCAAGTAAAAAACATACCGATGATGCCAAACTGGATCGGACAGACGCGTATATCCACTGTGCGACCCAGCAAAGAAATCAAAAGTCTCTCCGGTCAACCACTGATTCACCTTGACTTCAGGCAGACGCTTCCAACCGAAAGGTCCCGCCGGATCGGCTTGACTTACCTCATCGACGTTCAAGGTGTTGTGCGCAGCAGTCCCGCGGAAGCTGTCTCTATGATTATTATCCACGCTAACATAAGCCGAGGTACCGGGATCGATGAGCATAGGATGCCCGTCCACAGCTAGTTGGACGCTCAGCGCATCAGCATGACTATGACCTATGCGGCCAGAACTCTGAGGGCCAGCATCGATGACGAGTTGTTGCGCGACCGGTTTTGCACTACGCATCACGTACGTTCCGCTGGGTCGGAGCGCAAATGAAATAACAGGTTTGGTCCGCACTTGCAGTCTTTCAAAGCGCAGCACGCCTTCGAGACCAAGTAACCAGACAGTCTCTTCGCAAATCCTGCCAGCGTTCTTGAACTCACCGCGGCCAAAAAGTACTGCTCCGGTAGAAAGCGGGTCAGTCAGATGTTTCGTGCCGTTGCGGTGAGAATTGAACACTCTCCCTCCGTCGTCGTCCCCCAATCGGGGGAGCGGGCCTGCGTTTGAGAGTTCCGACAAAACCTCCAGCATTCTTTCGATCGTCTTGTCGAATGCTGCCGGGATGGAGATGCCATTGGCATGGGCAAGTGTTCTCGCGTGAAGGAACAAATCGAGCGCGTACACGTGATAATAAATTGACTGTTCAAAGTGCATACCGTCCGCCTGCACTTGACGCTGCGTTTCTTGCAGTACGATGCGCCATCCATGCTCTTGCCAGCGTTGACTCCGGCCGCACCGGGGATTAAGAGTACCGATAAAAAAGAGCGCGACGCCTTCACCGAGTAAGTGCGTATTCGGCGAGAAGTAAGTGGAAATGAATCGCTCTATGTGACGTGCATTCGCGCTGAGGGCTTCAGCAAGGTCAGATGGAAATCTCTGCGGCACGATGGAACATCCCTGTAACAGTTGCGCAACCCATATCCAGGAAAGGCTTCGGAATGCAACTTCCAGGCTGCTGGACCAATTGATTCCGATCCCGTAAGGATTTTGTTTCTGCCACTGATACCACTGTTGGAACAGCTCGCACGCATACCGGGCATGTCCGGTGAGGCCATAGGCCTTTGCCAAGGTGACCAGATGTTGGTGCCGGTTCAATTCCCAGGTAATCTTGGAATCGCCAACCTGTTCAAAATCGAGATACGGTATCCGGAACCATGGGGACCTGGGTGCCCGCTTTCCATGCACAGCGTCGAAATGCCAATCAAGCTCTGTCCCGTAATTCACAGCTTCGTAGCCGAGCAGGTCAAACCGATGGCTGCAAATCCGCTCCGCTCGTGCAATGATGTCTTCTACCACCTCCGGAAGGTGATCGCGCAGACAATCAAGAAGAACGGGCACATCGTCGCATGAAAAGAAAAAACGTCCTGTACTTGCTGGCAACAAACTGTACCCTTTTGCCTGCAAATGGCTTCCAATGCGGCCTACCGCCAGGTCCCAACGCTTCGCCACTTCCTGCCGAGTACGCACGCGCAATTCATCCCAGCCCATGCCGGCCAGCCGCCGACAACGGTCCCACAAGGGGCCTCTAGGCAACATGCTCAAAGCTCTCTTCCCTGCTCTCTTCTTCAGCAACCGGACCATCGAGCAACCAATCAACGGTTCTGGAGACGTTGTCCCCCGAGCCTTGCAGATTGGTCTTCGCTTTTATCAGGTTATAGAACTCCACTAGATGTTTCAACTTTGCGCACAAATCTCCAGCATCTCCCGCGCGATAGGTGAGCACACCATCAGGGCGATGGCCGTTCTCACTCGCGATAACAGGAACCCCCAAAGCAAGCGATTCAAGCACGGATGAAGACACGCCATCGCAGACAGGCGTCCTGATATAAGCAAAGCTGCGGCTCAACAAGGTCAAAAATTCATCATGACTGAGGTTCCCGAGAAGAAGCAAGCTTTGACGCTCTTCCGCCGGCCAGCAACCTGCGAATTCATTCACAAACGGCTGCTCGTTGAATGGAAAACCAAGCCAAACAAAGCCTGCGTGTTCATGCAGCTGTCGGAACTGCTTCATGGCTTTCCGCAGCACGCAAAGCTGGTATTCAGGACGAAAACAAACATTGCAAAAAAAAACCGGCCAGCGCCTGCTCAGGAAAGCTTCGGCCACTTGAGACAATGGCTCCTGACGAAACTGCAAATGCTGCATAGAAAATGCCGGGATCGCGGCTACGTATTCCGGATCGACGCCATATTGCTCAATGGCTTGCCGAACCGGCTGATTGTTACAGGAAATCTGGCCGCTTAGCCGAAACAGGACCTGATATGCCCATCGCGTCCAACCGGGCCGTATTCGGGGAAAATATTTCTGCTGCAAACCGCCACGCCAACTCAATGCCACAGGACGACCGGCCGCTCGGCCTACCAACGCAGCCATCAGCGCCAGGATATATCCAGTCCCCGATTGCCCGTTAACATGTACTTGAAAATGATATCCTCGCAACGCAAATGAAATGAGTTTAAACAGGTAGTCGAATCCGTTTTGAACGTCTGTGTACTCGGGGCTTTTCTTCGCATGGTTTGCGCTTAGATTGAGAACGTCGCAAACGTACCCACGGCGTCGAATCTCTTCGACCAAGAGCTTTGTCTGAACAGACCAACCGCAGAAGGGTGGCGGATAATTTCCGATCTGAAGGATTTTTTTCTCCATAACCTGATGGTGCGCACGACAAATGGGGTCAGTTGTGATGCTGTTGATACCAGAGCACGACAAGGTCTACGCGGCGGCCAACACCGAATTTCTCCAAAACGTTGGCGACGTGGAACTTTACCGTCCGCTCAGAGAGTTTCAGCTTTGCGGCGATCTCCTTGTTAGAGCGGTTATGCAGGAGATCGTCCAGCACCTGCGTTTCTCGCGGACTCAGTCTTGCCGACCCGGCGGAACCTCTTCCTTTGAACCCAGAACGAATAATAGAATCGATAAACTCTGAAAGCAGAGTGCGCGGCACCCAAAAACCTCCCGCGACCACCGTGTTCAAAGCATGCACCAACTGGGTGCTGGCATCGGAATAGCTTAGTAATCCTTTTGCTCCCAACCTCAAGAAAGAAAACGCGCTTTCTTGGTCAAAGTTCTCCGCTACCAGGATCAGATATGACTCTGGATAGCGTGCGCGAATCATTGCTGCCATCGCTTCGGTTACAGGGCGCGGAGCGTGGGCATCCAATACGTAAACAGTTGCTGGCGATATTGGCATCTGCTGCAAATCACTTGCCGTCAGCGCGCCGCCGAGGCGCTGCGAGCGCACGTAAAAACTGGCTTGGTTGGCGAGCAAGCGCCGCAGTGCCTCAAGGACCAAAGGGTGCGGAGATATCAGGCAGACCCCTAATCGAGGTTCTCGAGAAGTTTGACTGGCCATAGAATCACGAAACAAGAACAGGCCGGCTCTTCGCGAAGCAACGGCGCTTTCAACGTCGCCCGTCACCGGACGCCCAGGAATTCACGACAGAGACGAGACCGTGGATGACAGAGCCCGCTCGGCGATCAATATTGACCGCATCCATCTACAGAAATCATGTTACGGCTGTTCAGGTGCGTCGATAGTTAGTACAGGTGAGCCACCCTGTCCTTTATTGGTCCTTCTGACCAGATGTTTTTCTTGCGCCCGTGAAATAGACTGAAGCCTGTTCCCACAGATACTACTTTTGGACGTAAGGTGTCCTTTCACGGAGGCAGTGTTGACTCTTTGGCATGCGACCCACAAGTTTGCTCGTTTTATGGCGATCACAATTGTTGCTCTGAGCATCGGTTGTGTCGGAATTGTCTCAACCTCTCCGCAAAATCCCACGAAGGGCCAGCTTGCTCTAGCTTCGGCGGTCACGGACTTTGGCAATGTGCTGGTTGGAAGCAGCGCCAGCCAGTCAATCACTATCACAAATCAAGGGAATACAAACGTAACCGTGTCGCAGATCAATATTTCGGGCTCCGGATTTGCCATGACCAGCCAAAAGCTTCCCCTGAGCCTTGCTTCGGGGCAGAGCATAACCACGACGGCGCAATTTACGCCGTCTTCTCTGGGCAGCGCTTCCGGCCAAATCTCATTTGTGAGCGATGCATCGAACAGTCCAACCTCAGCGTCCCTTATGGGCATGGGAGTTAGCGTGGCTAGCCCTCAACTACGCGCAACACCGAGCTCGCTGAACTTTGGAAATGTGGTTGTAGGCAGTACTTCAACCCTGTCTGGTACTATTACCGCTTCTCAAGGGACAGTGACAGTCTCGGCAGCTACAGTTACTGGTAGCAGCTACTTTCTGCATGGACTGAGCTTTCCCCTGACGCTTACGGCAAATCAGAGCGCCACATTCAGTGTGGACTTTGCCCCGTTGACAGCTGTAGCACTGCCAGGCTCCATCAGCTTTGTCAGCAGCGCCTCGAATTCCCCCGCTAATGTTTCTCTGTCCGGCGCAGGAGTCAGCACCCCTAGTCCTAGATTAACTGCAACACCGAGCTCGCTGAACTTTGGAAATGTGGTTGTAGGCAGCACTTCAACTCTGTCCGGTACTATTACCGCTTCTCAAGGGACAGTGACAGTCTCGGCAGCTACAGTTACTGGTAACAGCTACTCTCTGCATGGACTGAGCTTTCCCCTGACTCTTACGGCAAATCAGAGCGCCACATTCAGTGTGGACTTTGCCCCGTTGACAGCTGTAGCACTGCCAGGTTCCATCAGCTTTGTCAGCAACGCTTCGAATTCCCCGGCTAATATTTCTCTGTCCGGCACAGGAGTCAGCACTCCTAGTCCTAGATTAACTGCAACACCCGGCTCGCTGACCTTTGGAAACGTGGTTGTGGGCAGCACTTCAACCCTGTCCGGTACTATTACCGCTTCTCAAGGAACCGTGATAGTCTCGGCGGCTACAGTTACTGGTAACAGCTACTCTCTGCATGGACTGAGCTTTCCCCTGACGCTTACGGCAAATCAGAGCGCCACATTCAGTGTGGACTTTGCCCCGTTGACAGCTGTAGCACTGCCAGGTTCCATCGGCTTTGTCAGCAGCGCCTCGAATTCCCCGGCCAATGTTTCTCTGTCTGGCACAGGAGTTGCTGCACCGCCACCTCCAGGGGGGCTCTGCGGCAAGCAAGACGATGGATTGGCCCATCTGCCGCCTAACTATAGCTGTGGCTTGCTGCCGTGCACAACGAGTCCTTTTCCGCCACCCGCCCGAGGTAGCACGTATGTCGACCCGCAATACGGATGCACGGTTCGCCGCCTGACTGACGCGGTCGCCGATGGACTGGGTACGGCAGCGCATCACAATTACGGAACTGTTAGCCCAATCAACGCTAACGATACGTTCGTAATGATCAACCTGGAAAATGGAAGCAAGGAAATTACCGATGTGTCCGGCCAAGTGGTTGTGCCTGCGTCCAACATTCCCGCAACCAACTCCCAGCAAGTTCCCTGGGACATCTCCAATCCAACGCGCTTCTATTACACCGCCGGCCCCAAAATCCTGCGCGCAGACATCTCTGGACTCCCCAGCTGCGCTTCCACTCATAATTGCAGCGTCAGCACCAGTACACTCCACGACTTCACGGGCACGTATGGGAGTGTCCAAATCCCCGATCAAGAAGACATCTCCGATGATGGTGACCATTTCTGGCTGGTGGGGGACACAAAGGCCTTTCTCTATACCATCAGCGCAAATGCTGTGGGCCCTGCAATGACGGTGGGAGCAAAGGACAACGGCAACGGGTGGCACAAGATTCAAATCATGCCGTCGAACCGGATGCTGATGACGTGGAGCCCCAATGGCCCCGGTCCTGGAGCCGGGCAGGAGATTTACAACACTGACGCCACGCTGAACTGGCACATGTTTGACAACACCATCCACACTGACTGTGGCAGAGACTTGAGCAACAACGAAGTTTGCGTGGTGGCTCGCATTCCCGATAACGCCGGCGGCATCAATCCCGCCAAAGCGTGTTCTACCTGGACAGGCACCCAGGATGGCGGAATTGACATCATTAATATGTCCTCGCATGCGGCTCAATGTCTTGTAGATGTCAATTGGGCAGACACCGAAGTCAGCTTCAGAGATGGAAACGCATCGGCTGGCTGGGTGTTCATTACATTTTTCAAATCGGGAAGCTGCAACACCTATTCGTGCTTCGATACGACGCTACCACCCCGTTTGGATATTGCCTGGGCCACACACTGGGTACATTTTGCGGAAGAAGGCCTTCTGGTTCGCATCGATAACAATAACGGCCCCAACAAGCAACGGCTGTTTCATACGCGGTCTCGCTCGTCAGAATATTATTGGGCGATTCCCCGCGGGGCCATCAGCCGCGATGGCAAGTATGTGGTGTTTGACAGCAACTTTGACATTTCCAACAGTGGCCTGTTGAACTACACAGACGTGTATATCACCAGGATCCAATAGAACTTTTTGGCTATCGCTTAAAAAGTCGCCGGTTCGAACTGCGATAGCGGCGCCCGCGCACCGGAACTATTTAGCGCTGTAGTGTGCTCTGCCACGGGCAGTGCGTTCATGGGTATGACCGGAGAACGCAGATCAACGATGATTTGGCCGGGCCGTCTCAGGCTCAAGAGTGTTCCTGTATCGATTGTCTTGGCAATAATAACGACTAATTCAGCGCCAGCAATGACTGCTTCCAAATCGCTCGAGAGCAAAGCCCCAATGTGCGGTATCTGTTCTTCGATGAACTGCCGATTGGAACCCACGAGCTGCCCAAGCGAAACCTCGCGGTCCCAAATTTGTACTTGACGTCCTTCCCCAAGAAGCCGTTTGACCAGTTGTACGGATGGACTCTCCCGCAGATCGTCTGTTCCTGCCTTGAAACTGAGGCCCAGGACGGCGATTTTTCTTCGATTCATTGCCAATACAGTCTCCACGGCGCGGTCCAGGTGCGCCTGGTTGCTGGCCGTGATCGCCCGCAGAAGGGGCGTGTTCAGATCGAACTGCTTCGCACAATAGGTAAGCGCGCGGAGATCCTTCGGCAAGCAGGACCCACCAAACGCAAAACCTGGAGTCAGGTATGCAGTGGATATGTTCAGGCTGGTGTCTGCCATAAAGATCTTCATCACAGCCTGGCCATCTACCTCCAGACGCCGGCAAAGCGTCCCGATCTCATTAGCAAACGTTACCTTCAAAGCATGAAACGCGTTACATGCATATTTCACCATCTCGGCCACTTCCAAAGACGCTTCCAGGATTGGCCCCGAAATGTCATGATAGAGTTCCCGCAACGGCTGAAGATGTGCGGGATCATCTGCGCCAAGAACCGTCATTGAATTCAAAAAGTCTGCGACCGCGCTTCCCTCACGCGTGAACTCGGGGTTAACGCACACGGCAAAATCAACTCCTGCTCGCTTGCCGCTGGCCGCTTCCAGGGTGGGAATTGCCAGAGACCTCGCCGTTCGCGGCAACATCGTACTGCGGAGAACGACCCAATGGAATTCATTCTTTTCGCGCAAGGCTGCGCCAATTTGCTCGCAAGTAAGCCTGACGCTGCTCAGGTCTAGTTGCCCATTGGGCAAGCTCGGCGTACCCACACACACAAAAGATATCTCAGACTGGCTCACGGCAAGAGCGTGGCTGGTTGTTCCATGCAGTCGGTTGGCTTCGCGGCTCTGAGCGATAATCTGCGCCAGACCCGGTTCCAGTACGGGCGCCCGGCCCGAATCCAACATTTCAACTTTGTGCGGGTTAACATCCACTCCCAGCACTCGATGGCCGGCCCGGGCAAAGCAGGCCGCCGTTACAGCACCAACGTATCCCAGTCCGAAAACACTAATGCGCTTCATCATGTATATTCCTTTTGCAATATGGTGCAAATCCCGCAATACGACACAGAAATCTAAGTGCTAAGCTGGATTGACGCAGCAGGCCGACGCGATATGCTGTCAGGAAGTTCGTAGAGCTGTTCGAGTTCGACAATGAGTCGATCGAAGCTGAAATGACTTCGCATTTTCTCTTGCCCCGCTCTGGCAAGCCTGCGGGCCATCTGTGGTTCCAGCAAAAGCTGGAGAAGTGCTGCAGCAAGAGTCTGTGGATTTTGCGGCGGCACCAGCAGACCGTCAACCCCGCCATCGATGATCTCAAGGGTTCCACCGGTGGAGGTTGCGACTACTGCCAGACCAGCCGACATCACTTCCAGAACCGCGTTCGGAAGCGACTCCGTTTCCGAGGGCAGCGCTGCTAGCTGGCAGCAGGCCAGCAACTCGGCAATGTCTTTGCGACGGCCAAGAAACAAGAAGTGTTTCTCCAGCCCTAGCCCTCTTACTTGCTCTTGCAGTCGCGGACGCTCTGAGCCATCCCCGATCATCAGGAACATGACTTCTGGAATGGAGAGACACAGACCGCGCGCAGCAGAGATCAAATGGGAATGGCCTTTCGTCGAACTGTACATGTTGGCCAGCACGGCAATAAGCCGACGATCACTCGCCATGCCGGGGAAGAGTCTTTCACGTGCCGGCTTTGCCGCGGCGAAATGATCAACATCTACTCCGTTGTAGATGACATGGATCTTCTCTGCGCGCAGGCCACGATATCGATTTACGAGAAGAGTTTTTACGGCGTGCGAGTTCACGACGATGAACGTTGATAGCTGGTAGATTACGCTGAGGATCTTATCTTTCCACGGTCTATACCAATCCAGATCAGCCAGATAGCGGCGGCTGGAGATAATGACCGGCGTGCGAGCGAGCCACGCCGCTGGTACTCCGAGCAGGTTCGACCACAGGTCGTGCGCGTGAAGAACCTGAAACTTCCCCTGGCGGAGAAAAAACACCAAGCGAAACAACTGCACGAGACCACTCGGAGACATGAGGGTCTTCTTCTTGCGAAATTCAATCACTGGAATACCAGCATTTTGCAAAACCGACAGCAAAGGTCCCTCTGCTCGAAGGCAACCGACAGTGACATGATAGCCAAGCCTGTGTAGTCGCACGGCCGTTTGCACCATCTGATTTTCCGTGCCGCCGATGTTCAACGTGTCCACCAGATGCAACAAGCGTGTGCTGCTGCCGGCCAACTGCCTCGGAGATGACGACACCGTTCGCGGCCGGGCGGCCTGTTTCCTCGATGGTCCTGAGTAGTTCGCAGTTACGACAGCAGAATCGTGGAGTGAGTCTGGCATGGCTTGGTATCAGGCGGAGAATTCAATTTTTACGGCATCAATGCGGCGTTGCCGGCTGACTAATCGAGCATCGGACTATGGCCTGCGATAAACGGAGTACAACCTCTCACAAGCGATTTCAGAGTAAAACCTCGTCTGAAGAATATATCGGGATTTCTGGATGTGAAGTTCGCCCATGCTATGTTGACATTGCCGCACGAATCTAGTGCGATCAATGGCTCCAATCCGACCGAGCCAGGTCTTCTACTATTGTTCGAGAGGTTCCGGGGCGCAGAGAAGGTAACGCCACCGTCACTCGACTGGCTATAGAAAATGTCGCTGTTGGGTTGAGGGCCTGTCCAGACAAGATGGATATCGCCGTTGGAGTCAATAGCGATCTTCGGCGAAATGCCGGTATGCGAGACATCTGTTCGAGAAAAACTATTACCACCGTCGCTGGACCGAGCAAAGGTGATGGTAAAACCCCGAGTGGATCCATCGTCTTCCCACACAAGGTTAATGTTGCCGGCCGAGTCGGTTGCAATTTGCGCACAGCATGGACTGGGGCGGGGCGGGAGGTCCATCTGGTCGTGCGAAACATCTGTTCCCGAGAAAGTAGCGCCACCGTCCATTGAGCGGAGCAGCCAGACTTCACCGAAGGGAAGGGTGTTATAGACAATGTGGATGTTATTTGCGGAGTCCAAGGCCATCCCCACCACGGGAAGGAAGTCGAAAACTCCGAATTCTTTCTGGGAGAAGGCCGCGCCACCGTCAACGGATCGGCTGAACCAGATATGACAGTCACCCGTGCAATCATCCCAAAGTAGGTTGATGCTACCCGCTGAATCCACCGCGATTGACAAAGGGCGAGGGCTGCCGATTGGCGGCCTGTTTGACACTTGGGTTGGGACGGAAAATGTGGCGCCTCCGTCCATCGACCGGCTGAAAAACATGTTATGGAACCGAGAAGCATCGTCCCAACTCAAGTAGATGTTGCCGCTGGAATCGACCGTCATGAGAGGAGTGGAAAGTACGCCGTTCGCGATGTTAACGGGCGCCGAAAACGTGGCGCCTCCGTCGACGGAGCGGCTGAAAAATCCGCTCTGTTCGCCACTGAGTGCCACCCAAACAATATTGACGTTACCAGCAAAATCCGTAACAATTTGCGGCTCCGATGAGCCGCCTGGGTCATTCGATAGATTTTTGGGGACCGAGAACGTCAGGCCGAAATTGGCAGAGCGACTGAAGAAGACAGCAGGGTAACCTGGACTATCGTCTAGCCAGACAAGATAGATGTTGCCTTCCGGGCCTACGACAATGCTGTGGAAAAATGAGCTTCCTGCATTGTTGGAGATATTCTTAGCAGGGAAAAAAATAGTGGTGTTCACCGGCAGGGGCTGAATCTGTGCCTGCACAGCCACGGCCGGCGCTGCCAGAAGTAGCCCAACTAGCGCCCAGCACAAAACGGATTGTTTACGAAAAATCTTTCGCTGAATCATATTCTTTGCCTCCTGCTGCCAGCTGGCCTCAGCTTGCCGCTCTCACTTGTGCAGCAGATCTACCCGGCAGCACCGGCGCTTGCAGACGTGCCTGCTCGGAACGCGGACTACCCCAATGGGCGGCCGCAGAATTCTCTTGGATCGCCCGCTCCAGAAAGTTGCGGTGCCAAAGTTCAAAGATGAGGAGATGCCAGAGTTCCCAGGAACGGTCCCTGATTCCCCGGCGATGTTCCTGTATTCGACGTTCAAGTTCAGGTCGCTTGAAATATCCTCGTTGGATGGTCCTCGGCTCAAGAAGGACCCCCAACAAGGCAGGCATTGGATCAGTTCTGAACCAATGCACCAGCGGCATGGAGAAACCCTGTTTTCTCCGGTACAGCGCCTGGCGGGGAACACCGAGCCTTTCCGCCAGCCGCTTGAGGATGTACTTGGACTCACCGTGACGGATCTTCCAACGCGGAGACAAACGTGCAGCCCACTCAACAAAACGATGGTCCAGCAAAGGAGCACGCACCTCCAGAGAAGTCGCCATGCTCATGCGGTCGACCTTGGTCAAGATGTCCCCGGGCAGATAGGTCTTGGCGTCAAGGTAGAGCAATTCGCTCAACGGGTCGGACACCGTCCTGTCTTCAAAATAGCGCCGGAATCGATCGTAAGGCGACGCCTGCGTGTCAGCCCATTGCAAAAAATCTGACGTGAACAAGGAACGTTCCCGTGAACATGCCGGCAGCAAGGAGACACAATCGAGATAACGGTCCCGTGATGACAGCGAAAGGTTGAACAGAAACCTGCGGCCGCGCCATCCGGTTGGAACGTGGGGGTGAACGTGACTGCGATACCAGCGGCCGGTCCCGGGAGGAAATAGGCGAATGGGGGAACGTTGCAAATGGGTTTGATAGCGGTCATACCCGGCAAAGAGTTCATCGCCGCCATCTCCTGCCAGAGCCACCGTTACATGCTGGCGGGCCATACGGCAGACGTGAAATGTCGGCACCATGGATGAGTCACCAAAGGGTTCTTCCAACGAGCACGTTAATTGCTCGAGAGTCTGCTCGATATCCGGCTCGACAACAATTTCATGATGTTCCGTGCCAAAATGCCGCGCCACAGCACGCGCGTGGTCTGCTTCGTTGAAGTCCTGGTTGGCAAAGCCAATTGAAAATGTCCTGACTTTGTTTGGGCTCAAGCGCGCCATCATCGCAACCACGACGGAGGAATCTACTCCCCCACTGAGCAACGCTCCCAACGGTACATCACTGGCCAAACGACAATGGACCGCGCTGGCCAGGCGGTACTCAAGTTCGTCGAGACACTCTCCTTCCGACTTGGGTTCATAAATACCATATTTCGGCAGGTCCCAATATTGCCGTACTCGAATTCCGCCCCTGGACAGCTCTAGTAAATGTCCCGGAGCAAGTTTGTGAATCTGATTGAACGCGGTCAACGGATCCGGAATGTATCCGAAGTGGAAAAAATTGAGCAGTCCGTAAGCGTTGAGATCGGCCAGATCAGGATCACCCGCCAATACAGCTTTGATCTCAGACCCAAACAGGAGACGGCCTTTGCTGATCGCATAATGAAGGGGCTTCTTGCCCAGACGGTCCCGTGCGATTAACAGGCGTTGCTGGCGCTCGTCCCAGACCGCGAAGGCAAACATTCCGCGCAAACTGTGCACACACTCGGGTCCATATTCTTCGTAAAGATGAACGATGACCTCAGTGTCAGTATTGGTGTAAAAGCAATGGCCACGGGCCTGGAGGCGCGATCGTAGTTCGGAAAAGTTATAGATCTCGCCATTAAAAACGACCCAAATCGTTCGATCTTCGTTGTGGATTGGCTGCCGGCCAGTGGAAAGATCGATGATGCTCAGCCGACGCATGCCCAGACCAGCTCGACCATGGACATAAATCCCCTCGTCGTCCGGTCCGCGATGCACGATCGTCTGACACATGCGATGGACATCCGCCGCATCGATTGCGTCGTTATCTTGAATACCGACAATGCCTGCTATTCCGCACATAGTTTGCAATCACCAGAAGAGCCATTCAGGAACAATGCTCTTGTCATTCCGCGTGCCGAGTTCGCGTCAATGAGACTTGCGGCTTCATCTCGCGAAGTCCGCGAACCTTCTTCGCAAATATTTCAAGGATGCCTATGGAGAGCCAGCCTCTGCTTTCGTGCGCGACGCGGAACATCAGCAGAAACAATGTTAAAACGTAGATCGATGCCGCAAGCAACAGACTGCAAATCAATGCAGGCCAAGTGTCCACGGTCCAGAGCGAACGCAGAAACAAAAGCGCCACCGCGATTGGCAATGCTGCAATGCATGGCTTCAAACATGCTTCTTTAAAATAAACACGAAACGGTAATTCCAGGATGCGGCATAAGTGCCGAGGAAGGAGCACCAGGCTGGTAAGCATCAATGTTGTCGCAATCACAAAAGCAAATCCAACCAGACCCCAGACTCGCAGGCAAACGCTTCCGATCAAGACAATACTTAGACCTTCTCCCAACCGGTACCAAACAAGCTTCTGGTGCCGCTCAATGCCAAACAACATGGACTGCGCGGAACATTGCGTTGCGGATGTCCCCAATCCAAGAGTAAGAAGCACAAGTAGAGGATAGGTCGATGCGTATTGCGGGCCTACCCAAAGCGAAAGAAGGTTCCCGCCAAAGATGAACAGAAAAACGGCCAGCGGAACAAGAATCAGGAAGCTGCTTTGTACGCTCATCTGGATCAATCTGCGCAGCGTGGCAAAGTCATTGTGTGCCTCCAACTGGCTTGAAACGGGATTGACGATTTCGGTCATGGTGCCGATCCCCTCCAATAGCGGGGAGAGCAACTTTGCTGGAAGTGAAAAAATAGTCACTGCGGCCGGCATCAGAAACTTGCCAATCACAACGGGGTAGGTGTAGTTCCTCAGGTTCTCTCCCGCCCCAACGGCAAAGCTCACAAGTCCGTAGCGAAACATATCGCGCAAGACGCTCTTCCGTACCAATCTTGGATGGAGACTGATCTCAGGAAACGCTCGCATCGCCAGTGGGACCTGGGCGACTTGAAACACCAGGTTCGGCAGAAGTGCGGCTGCTCCTATCAGGAACAATCCACCTCCGGCATGCAACGCCGCCACGATCGCGCCGACCCGCACCAGCATGCTGAAGATACGCAGCATGTAGACCTGATCGTAACGGGCCGCGGCCTGTAATGATGCTCCGAACAGCATTAGGGGAAAACTCAGACCTTGTATGATCCCCGCGAGCAGAAACAAATTGCGAAAAGGGTCTCTAAGATTGCTGTCAACGGTAAAGAACCTGGGCAAACTGGCGGCCAAAAGAAACGACAAGCCAATGAACAGTACACAGAGGCCTCCGTAAAAATAAAAAGCAGTGGCAACAACGTTGTTCACGCCATCTTTGTCACCTAAGGCATTCTGGCGGGAAACGTATCGCAAGACTGAAGCTCGTACGCCGACGTCGCCAAGCCCATAATAGTTGACGATCGTTGTCACCAGGACCCATAAGCCGAACGCTTCGTCACCAAGACGTCGCAAAATTACTGGCGTAAGAACGAATGCAACGGCCGCATTGGCCAGTACAGCGATCCAGCTGGTAGCAGCCGCCCGTAAAAAAATACCTATTCGTATCACGGCTTGCGATCTTGCTTCGACGACACTGCGACTGGAATCCTGCCAACGATGTCAGACAAAAAACGGCCTATCTCCTGCTTCCGGCCCAATCAGGTAGAGACGGATTTTCCGGCTTGGAGATCTGCTGCTTTCCCACACGGCTCACGCTGGCTTGTTCCATGTTCGCGTAATATTGGGAATAGTGGTGCCGCTGGGGCTCTTCAGAAGTGTTCATTACAACCCCCACGAGCCTCAGGTTCTCAACGCTCTCCAGGGTCTTTTGTAGCAGCTTTTTCGGCGTCTTCCCTTGCCGGACCACCAGCAGAGTTCCATCTGCATGAGTGGCCCAGACATGGCCGTCGGCTACTGGCGCAAGAGGCGGGGAGTCGATAATGACCCAATCGAAGGATTCAGCGATTTCCGTCAGCATATCGGACATCCGCTGCGATTGAAGAATCTCGAGCGCCTGTCCCTCTGCCTCGCCTGCGGACAAGTGCCACAAAGAGATCCCTTCTACCCTTGTCAGATAGTTGCCGATAGGTATGGTCCTCTGCCACCAATCGGTCAAGCCACGCATGTTCTGTGTGCCAAAAAGATCTTTGAGCCCTGACCGGCGAAGATCACCGTCGATCAACAACGTCCTTTGACGTCGACCCAGGGTGATGGCGAGGTTTGCCGAGATCAGACTCTTTCCTTCTCCCGCAACCGCGCTGGTGATCACCAGCCTCTTAAGGTCATCCTTGTTCTGAAGATAGCGCAAACGCGCGGCCAGCGTGCGAAATTTTTCAGCGCCCATACTCGATTGGTCGGTCAGAGCCACCAGACGCGTCGCTACGACCGTCAGCAACGGAGTTCCAGCAAGCCGGCTCAGGGCCTCGGGTGTTGCGTCGGCAGCCAGGGAAGATCGTCTCACCGCTGCCGGCAGGTTGCCGCTTATTCCTTGAATATTTTTGTCCATTGATTAATTCCGATAGTAGGCAAACAACGTCATCGCGGGTATTGCGGCTAGAAGGGCTGCTGCTGCCCCTGTTTCCATCTGCTGATACCAGTGTGTTCTACGCTTTTCACTTTCAGATTGAAGAAGGGGGATTCCACCGAGAATCGGCGCAGATGTGATCTCGCGCAGGTCCCGCTCGTGGTAGATACGAACATCAATCGCTTCCACCAGAGCAGTCACCGCGAGAGCCAGGAGCGTTCCGAAGGCCAGGCCAAGCAAACTGAAAGTAAGATGGTCAGGCTTATAAGGTTTTTGTGGAAGATTAGGAGGATCAATGACCCTGAACAGTTCTCCTCCCTGCCGTTTCTCCAGGCTGGACGCCATTTCCGATTGGTTTTTTTTGGCCAAAAGTGATTCATAGCTGGTTTTCGCCTGGCTGTAATCACGGGTAATTTCCGCAAGTTCCTGCTCTCGGAGCGGCATCATGTTCAGGTGGCTCTGGTAGGCCTCAATCTGCTTTTCGAGCTTTTTGATTTCTCGCTCGCGGTAGGCGATCTTGGGGCCGGAACTTCCGAACTGGCTCCCAGCTTGCGGGACATGCGAGCTATCGTGGTTGTCTGCGTTGGCCACGGATGGTTGCGACTTACCGGAAGCAGCATCCGCTTCCAGGCGCTGTTTTAAGAGCTCTGCCGCCGCGATTTTTTCTTTGACACGCCGAACATCCGGATGATTCGGTGTGTACCGGCTACTGAGATCAGCCAGCTGCGCATTCAGCTTGCTCAACTGTTCAGTTACAGCCGCCGGAGTCGCAGCCTCAAGATTCTGGTCCTCGCCTGTGCCGGCTTGATTGCGTGGCGACAGCGTTGCCATGTAGGTCCTCTCCCGGTTGGCTTCGTCCAAAGCGTCTGATGCCGCCTGCAGTCGAGTCTCCAGCCCGGAGAGGATCTGGGCGTTAATCTCAAGCTGCTCCGGCAATTCACCCAGATGCCGGGATTTGAAATCGCGAAGGCGCTCTTCCTGCTGGGACAGGTCTTTACGCGCGTTCTCCACTTGGCTTTCAAGAAACTCGGTTGTGTTTTCCGACAATCGCTGCCGGCTGTGCGTGTTTTCGTCGATGAACAAGGAAGACAGCTCATTCGTGACCTGCTGGGCCACAACGCCACTGGGCGCGGAGTACGAAATCTTGAACGCCGAGAGTTCTCCTGGTCGTCCAGAAACCAGGTCAATCTTGATGTCCCGCCGCATCTGTTGCACCAGGCCGTCAGGATCCACCGGCCCACGAGCGGAATCGTACAGACGAAAATGGCTGATGATTCCCTGCAGCCGGGTTCGGCTCAAAATCTGCTGCATCATGCTTTGCAGCCGTTCTTGCATGTCGGCGGAGATGTTCGGGGCCACGTACTGTTCTGCGACTCTTTGTGGTTCCACAATGATCACCGTCTCAGAACGGTACTTCGGAGTCATGAAAAAACTAGCTATCAGCACCAGTGCCCATCCTGAAAACAGGGGGAGGATAAGCCACCAACGCCGGCGTCGAGCGATGGCCCAGTAATCTTCAGGAGTTCGCAAAGGTTTTACAGAGAGCTGATGCATTTTTATTCTTGTTTACCTGTTAAGCCGGGCCCGCAAGTCATATCCCAGCGAGATTGAAATACGATTGTGGTCCGCGACCAGACTTCCTATCCCGAAAGTGTCGGTTGACTGATGGACCCGCCAATACTTGGCTTCGACTGAAATATCCTGCTTTAAGGTCCGGCTAAACCCAGCCGCAACCCAAATAAATGAAAGAGCATTCCGGGGCGGCTCCAATGTTTTGTTATGGTCGTAGGCGCCGGCAAGGTCAGCGGTCCAGCGTGATGCAATTCGCTGGTGCCACTCAGCCGTAACGCTGGAAAGCCAAGCAGCACCCAACAGGCCACTTTCGCTGCTGACCTTGCGGTAGAAACCAAGCACGACCTGCGTGCCTTCCGTTTTCCAAGTGAAAGTTCCACCGCTAGCCCAATGCCACGTTGTCTGCGATGTAGAAAGAGGCCCTACAGACGAACGAACGGCGCCGGGCAGATCGCTGGTGGCGCGTTCCGGGCCGGCAAAGATCGAAAACATAGAGGCCGACGAAAACGCTGCCGTGTGGGTGTAGAAGAGATTCTGCACCAACGATGAACGTCCGCTGAAAACCATTCGCTGGATGCCGTAGTCAACCCGCGCCCATTGACGGCGGCTCACGTGGCGCGAATAGAAAACACTCCCGCCCGTGGAGCTTTCATTGCCCAGAAATTGGAAAGGACCCTGGTTTGCCGTTGCTGCACCGTACCGCAGGATCGAAAACGCACCGTCGACGCCTACAGTACTGTGACGGCTTAAAGCATACGTTGTTTCTGCTCCTGCTTGTTCACTGGTTCGGTTGGCGGTCGCAGTCAGAAGGAAATCGTTCGGCTGGCCAGGTGTAGCCCCGCCTGGGCGGAAGAAATCAAATGGATTTGTACTCTTCAAGAAGCTGTTGGTAAGAGAAAATTTCAACCGCTTGGTCTGTCTGAACCCAAGCCGCACGTCCAGAGAATGTGACTGCGAATTGTAAACCGGCAACTGCTGGCTAAAGGCAAAACCATTGGTGAAGTGCAGCAGCCAATCCAGACGAGTGCGAGACCACTTCCATGTGACCTGCGGTTCTACCACGGTCATGAGATTGGGCTGCTTGTTCCGATTGTCATTCAAAGCGTTGTCATCAAATTCGTTGGCAAGACGCAACCCCAGCATCAGCGTGTTCGATCGATCCGCATCGACGATCGCCGGAGCAGATTCGTCAGGCAGCCCTGAAGGGTTCTTTGTTTGTGCATGGAGTGCAGTCACCATAAACAACAACATGAGCACAGTTTGATGAAGATGTTGGCCGCCCATTACGCCCTTATAAAACTACGGAACTACAACAGTATCGTGCGACTGCAGCTCTGGACTTTGATTGAGCGCCGTTCCACGAATCGCTTCTTTGTAGTTGAACGCAATACGTGTGTGGGACCCGTCGGGATTGGCCCTCAGGATGAAGATCTTGGTTGTTTTGGCAAACTCACGAAAGCCGCCTGCCATGGCGATGGCGTCCAGCACAGTCATCGATTTGCTGAGGGCGTACGAGCCCGGGTGTTCCACCTCACCCAGAATATTGAATTTCCGGCTCCGGGCCTCCTGGACAATCACCGCAACTTCAGGGTCGGACAGGTAACCTCGCAGTTGCAGTTTGATGTCGTCCCGCAATTGCACCGGCGTACGGCCGTTGGCGGGTAAGTCTCCGATGAGAGGCAAGGAGATTTTGCCGTCGGGGCGAACCAGCACACTTCTCGAGATTTCCGGTTCCTTCCATACATTCACCACAAGGAGATCATCCGGACCAATCACATATTCCTCTGGTGCCGATGGCGGCTGCGCGGCTGGTGTTGACTTCGCTTTTGACGGTCTGGAAGACGGCGCACTGACCCCGCAAGTCAATGCAAACGCCAGAGCTATGATCGCTGATTTGTTCCATGAGTTCATTGCCGTAACACCTTGCTATGGTTGTCGTCTCGTTTAGGCCGGCTCAACGTCATAGCCTTCAAGACTGATCGAGAATGAGGCATGCACGCTCTCTACCGAAACCACGAGTCGCCGGTCGCCTTTGGTCGACAGGATCCCTTCCACGCCGTCCAGTGCGCCTCCGCGGACCCGCACTCTTTGCCCGATTTTGAGCAACGGATATGGCATCAGCGGCACATTGGCCGCCATCAAGGTTCGGATACTCTCAATTTGCGCGTCAGGGATGGGAACGCCTTGATTGTTCGGCCCAACAAAACCCAGTGCGCCTTGGGCCCCGTAGAGCGCTAAACGAAGACGCATGTCGAAGATCGAGTGGACAAATGCGTAACATGGAAATAGCGGTACCTGTATCGTTTTGCGTCGGTCACTCCACCGGCGTACTTCCGCCAGAAGAGGCAAGTAAGTCACGACCCCTTTTTCTTGCAGGTCGGCCGCTACCTTCTTCTCATGCCGCGGACGGGTGCGCACGGCATACCAGTGGGCTTGTTTTTCCGGACAAACAAGGGCCATGCCGCTGGCCGAAGATATTGCGTAATCTAATTCTACTTCCATTTGATATAGCTTCGCCCTCTGAGTCCCATCATCTCCGGCTCTTGGAATCCGTTTGTTTTGCTGGTACCTGGTTTTTTAAAAATCGTGGGAATGCTGGAGGCTGTCGCAACATTCCCAACGATTCAAGCGACCAGTTGGAACTCGCATTAGCAAAGTAAGCTGGCCGGCGCCTTCCAGCAATCCAGACTAGGCTGCAATTTTATTAGCGGGTATTCCGTACGAATGTACAGAGAAATACGGACTGCTCGATCAGGGACGAATCAAACCCCTGCGGATTGCATACCTGACGAGGCCGGCAGTTTCATGAATATTCAGCTTTTCCATAATGCGGGCCCTGTGGGTTTCGGCTGTCTTTGGGCTGATGTTTAAAAGCTGCGCACTCTCTTTGGTCGTCTTGCCTTCGGCGACGAGCTGAAGGACTTGCCGCTCTCTGGGCGTGAGCGGGTCCTGCATGACATCCTTGTTCGTCTGAATAGCCTCGAACACGGCCTGCGATAATTCAGGACTGACGTAGGTCATGCCTTGCATCGCCTGCCGAATGGCCAGCAGCAGGTCTTCCGCAGCATGGGTCTTCGTCACAAAGCCCTTGATGCCGATCCGAAGCCCTTCCAGCACATATTTGCTCTCATCATGCATGCTGAGCAGTATGGCTTTGGTGCTGGGCAAGTCATGCAGGATCTCCCTTGCAGCATCCAGGCCGTTAAGAATAGGCATGGTGATATCCAGCACCACCACGTCCGGCCGGAAGCTCTGCGCCAAACGGACTGCTTCCTGTCCGTTCTGGGCCTGCGCATTCACGTTGTAGCCCTCTCGCTCAAGGAACACCTTCATGCCATCACGAATGATCTGATGGTCGTCAGCTAGCAGAACGCGTATTGGCATAATCATTACTCCAGCGGTATTCTGACGTTCAATTTCGTTCCCTGGCCGGGGGCGGATTCAACCTCATAGTTGCCACCCAGGACTTGCAACCGCTCCTGTATGCCAAGAAGCCCCAGGCCGCGAGGGGCCTTGCCGGAAGAAACCGCATCGTAGTCAAAACCGACCCCGTCGTCTTCCACGGAGCAAGCGGCACAACCTTCACGGCACCAAAGCCGAATTCTTACGACGCTGGCGTGCGCATGTTTCGATGCGTTCTTCAGGGCCTCTTGAGCAACTCTGTACAGCACCGACTCAATCTTCAAGGGAAGGCGCGCGGGCATAGTGCTCTCTACAGTGACGAGCAGATTGGTCCTCCGCGAAACGGCTCCTGCGAGACCCTGGAGGGCCGGCGTCAGACCCTGATCTTCCAAGACCGGCGACCGCAACTCGTGCGACAATCCCCGCAGCTGATCTTCGATCTGATCTAGAACGCCCCTCACTTCCTGCAGCCGTTCCCGGAGATCAACAGGCAGCGTACGGCTGATGTCTTCCAGCTTGATATGTACCACCGCAAGGAGTTGCCCGGCATCGTCATGAAGGACATGAGCGAGTCGTCTGATTTCCGCCTCCAGAGTATCGTTGAGGTGCGCCAGAGCTGTATTGGCCTCCCCAAAAGCCCGGTTTGTCATCTCATACGGCGACATTGCTTCTTTAAAAAACATGGATGCTGCTTCAACTACTCTGACGTTGTCTTCTAAACTGTCTGATAACGACAAAAAAAGCAGGCAGGCCCTTTGGTGCATTTCGACCATTTCAAGAATGGACTTCCCTTCCCGAATGGCCCGGCGACCCAGTTCGTAAGAGCGATGAAGACAGCTCTCGTCACCTTGCCGCAGATAATCCTGTAGCGCTGAGGCATACATCGCCTCGAGATCGCTACCGATGCGTGGACCCATTTTTGTGGACATATCGAGCCACCAGCACAAGACCGTCATCGAATTTGCGCCAATGCTGCTCGATGATGTGTTGCGCTATTTCTTGCGTTGAAGCATTAATGTTCAAATTGTCGGCGAATCCGCCCCGAATACCGTCGGTAGCGAAGATCAGCAAGTCCCCATAACTCACTGGAAGCACCGAAGCCGAGATAGAGGGTAATTGAGCGCCCACGACTCCCCCCCGGAGGAGCAACGATTCTTGCCGGGCGCCCCCATACGGCTCCCTGCGAATCAGGACTCCTTCAACGTTGCCCACTCCCAGCCAGGTCATTGTGTCGTCGGCTTCACTGAAGAGCGCCATGCTCAGTACGGCGCCGCGGGTGCCCTGCAACTGTTGTTGGCAGCACCGAAGCAGCGAGATAAGAGACCTTACATCCGCACTGCTGAGCGCACGCACCGCCAGTTCAGCTGGAAACGCAGCGTCCTCGCCGTGCCCAATGCCGTCAACAACCGCCACCAGGACGCCTGATGGCAAATCCTTCACGACGTAACGGTCCCCAGACTGCATCTGCCCGGGAAGCGTCTCTTCTGCGACATTCCACTCGATCAAGGACATGAAATAGCTGTCCATTTCTTGGTTGTCACTACGGTCCCCTGCCCAAGCTGAGATTCAATCTCAAACTCATCCATCAATCGCCGAACTCCGGGAAGGCCAAGACCGAGACTGCGCGAGGTACTAAAACCATCCTGGAGTGTCAGCCGGATATCTGCGATGCCTGGCCCATGGTCACGCGCGATGACCACGATTCCCTGCTTTTCTTTGGACCGGACAATGCGAACGACGATCTCGCCCTCCTTTGCATACATGACGATATTGCGGGCCAATTCGGAAATTGCAGTGGCAATTAACGTCAAGTCTGTCGAAGAAAAACCCAGCTTGGCCGCTTCGGTGCGTCCCGTCTGCCGTGCCCGAACAATATCCAAGTCAGAGGCGATAGCGATGCACGTTTCATGCGCATCGTTATTCGACCCCTTTCTTGGACCTAAACCCGGACGTATGGCGGCGCTCATAGAAGTCAGGTTCCTTAGTCTCCGAAGCTAGTTTTTTTGCGTACTCCTTGACCCATGCGACTGCGCGTTTCCTCCGCCTCCTTTGATTTGACGGTCCAAGAAAGCAAGACCTTCTTCCAGGTCCAACGCGGTAGCTACACCGGCCAGGTTGGAGCCGAGCCGGACCAAAGAAAATGCGACTTCTGGTTGGAT
>WNGQ01000047.1_pt1 | contig 147945 bp, 138 predicted proteins | sample 5407661 | NCBI WGS metagenome assembly WNGQ01 (sample SAMN13153382, study PRJNA577476) | soil metagenome | isolation source: 60 cm soil or saprolite under Garry oak tree replicate 2 | place: USA:California | collected 2016-06-15 | reverse complement strand
GCCGCCACCTAGTTCCAAGAAAATCTGTGACCTCCCTGTGACCCCCCGCGCGCTAGACGGAGCAGGCGAAGACCTCGATTTGAATACGATTTTTGGTCGGGGGCCCGGGATTTGAACCCGGGGCCTCACGGTCCCGAACCGTGCGCGCTGCCAAACTGCGCCAGCCCCCGACGTGAGGTGATTCTATCGGGGCCCTGCTTCGGACGCTGGCACCAGGAGCGGGGAGGGGAGGCCCGGGAGCGGCTGGACCTCCGTCACGCCTTTGGTTACGGGTGAGTGAAAGAGAAGCCGCACGCGGAGGCCATTGCCTTCCACAGCGACTTGATCGCCGCGAACTCCGCCTGGTCTTCCTCCCAGTCCGCGGCTGTGCGCTCAGTTCCTGAGTTGGCCTCGGTGGCCTCATGGGCCTTCTCCGCCACGAGGGCGTTCTTCAGTGCGGCCTTCGCAGACACGCAGCTGGGTGAGGCGAGTGTTGCGGCAGTGGGCTTGGTCACGACCTGAGGTCCGCACGCGCTGACCGCGCTGGTCCAAAGAGACTTCATGGCGGCCCGCTCGGTCTGGTCTTCGGTGGCGTCCGTGGCGGACGGCGTCTCATCCATGTCTTCGCTGCGATCGGCTGCTCGCGCCGAGACGATTGCCTGCCGCGCGGCGACGCATGCCGGCGACGGCGCGGGTGCAACCGCAACGAAGGTCTGCGTACCCGCCTCTCTTGGTAGAGGCCGCGGCGACCATTCCGCGAACACAGTGGCGGGCGCAAGAGCGAATGCGACCACCGCAGCGGCTGCGGTCGAAGCGATCCCTACCGGAACAAGCTTGCGAATCGAGTTCATTCGTAGCCTCCCGAGTTGATTGGGCCAGCCAAAGCCCGTTGGGTGTCTAACGCTGCGAACCGAGAATCCAGTCGTGCCAGGCACGATCAGGCGTTCTACGGGGCACCTGTCTCTATCGTAGCCTCCGCCTGCATCAGGGTGGCAGTGGCGTCGGCGATGCGTGAACGGTCGTCGCGGTTCTCGACATATGCCGACGTGTAGACGAGCGACCTCCGCACGTTTTCGACCTTGCCCACGATCTTCAACGGCTCGCCCAGCCTCAGCGGCCGCCTGAAGCTCACCTGCAGACGACCGGTGACTCCCGGATGTCCCGAATGCCACGCCGCCCAACCGACCGCCTCGTCGAGAAGAAGCGCGACGACGCCTCCGTGCGCCATTCCCGACCAGCTCTGAAATCGCTCTGGAACCACGTACTCGGCCACCGCACCATCGGGCGTCGGCTCGAAATGAAGTTGCAGGCCCTCCTCGTTGAGCGGGCCGCACCCGAAGCAGTGGCCGTCGAACCGAACTTCCAGTGCTACTCGCCCCCGTGCACGACGACCGGGCCCTGCCACATCTCGAGGAACTCCACGTCCAGGTCCTGCAGGTTGGAGCCGACCCACTCCGCGCTGGCCTCTGCGGCCTTCCGGCCGGCCGCTTCCTCGATGAAAGCCGAGACCGATGTCAGGTGGCTCTCATCGGCCCGCATGACGAAATAGCTTTCGAATCCCTCGAGCTTGCTCAGCCTGTCGAGCCAAAGCTCGTCGACGCGGCGCACAACCTCATCCATCTTGCTCGGGGGCACGCGGTAGTGCCGGATCGTCATATACATGCTGTCTCTCCTTCTGCTATCGAACAACTGCGTCTGTGCGCGGCATGAATGAGTAGACGAGGGCGGTGGCGGGAGCGATCAGGACCAGGATCGTAGACGACAGCACGAATGGATCCGGGCTGTCGCTCAGCACGATAAAAGCGACGATGGGGCCCGCGACACTGATCGCTGTGCATGCGCCGAGGACGATTCGCCAGGTGGCGTCATTTCGCGCAGCCGAGGTCGCCGTCACTCCGGTCACCAGCGCTCCGGCGAGGATCATCAGCGGCAGCAGCAGCGAAACCGGGATGTACCAGTCACAGGCAGGGCCGCTGCATGCAGTGGCCGCCGCGCGTGTCAGGTGATAGACGACCAGCAAGGCGATGGTGACGACCGCCGCGACGCGGACGCTCACGCGGTCAGACGCTGTGCGCCAAAGGACCGCGGACCGGCCAGCCGGCCGGATCGAGCCAGAGCTCATCCACGTAGCACCAGCCCCAGTCCTCGCCCGGTTCGAAGGACCTCATGATCACGTGATGTGAGTGATGGAAATGTTTAGTCGCGTGCTTGTTCTTAGAGTTGTCGCAGCAGCCCACGTGCCCGCAGCTCATGCAAAGCCGCAGGTGGACCCATGAGTCGCCGGTCTTGAGACAGTCCTCGCAGCCGTCAGCGCTGGGGGTGACCTCACGGATCTGGTCGAGGTGTGTGCACTCTGGCATCGCAAGCTTCAGCCTACGACGGTTTGGCAGATCGCTGACAATCGAGTTGGAGCATGACCGGACCGCTCGTAGTCCTGATCACCACGTTCCTGGCCTCGTCGGTCGAGGCTGTCGAGATGGTCACCATCGTGCTCGGAGTCGGCGCCACGCGCGGCTGGCGGTCGACGCTCATCGGCGCCGCGGCCGGATTCGGCGTGCTCGCTGTGATCGTGGTCGTCGCAGGACTGGCCCTCAGCCAGGTACCGATCGGCCCGCTGAGGCTCATAGTCGGCGCCCTGCTGCTCGTGTTCGGCCTTCAGTGGTTCCGCAAAGGCGTCATGCGTGTCGCGGCCCACGGCCTCGCGGGCGTGCGCATACGCCCGGAGGATGAGCCTCCGGAGTGGGATGGTGTCGGATTCGACTGGACCGCCTTCGTGCTGGCCTTCAAGGCGGTTGTGCTGGAAGGCCTCGAGGTCGCATTCATCGTCGTCTCGTTCGGGGCCAACGCCAACCAGCTCAACGTGGCGGTGGTCGGCGGCGTGGCGGCGGTGGTCGTCATCGGCGGTGTCGGCGTGGTCCTTCAGCGCCTCGTGACGCGAATCCCGCGCAGCTTCCTGCAGCTCGTGGTCGGGATATTGCTCACCACGTTTGGAACCTTCTGGTCCCTCGAGGGGCTTGGCATCGACTGGCCGGGGAACGATGCGGCGATCCTCGGCCTGCTCGTCCTCTATATGGCGACCGCGGGGACGTACATCACGATCGAGCGGCGCCGGGCGCTCGGTTTCAGCCCGGGGGCCTGAGCGTGGAGCGACTCTGGAAGTGGCCGGTCGCGTTCGTCCGCTTCTGGTACCACTTCATCATCGGCGACGACTGGACGGTGGCTGCCGCGGTATTCGCCGGACTGGTCCTGACCGCGCTCTTGAACAGCGCCCATATCACCGCCTGGTGGCTGGTGCCGCTGATCGTCATCGCCATGCTCGGCCTCAGCCTGAGGCGCGCCGGCAAGGCCTGACCGTCGGGGGCTGGTGACAACGGCCAGGTCAGCCGGGCAGCGGCGTCCTCAAGCCGTCGTTGACGCGATTCGTCCAGTTCGCAGTCGCGATGGTGAGGACCAGCTCCACGATCTGCATCTCATCGAAATGAGCTGCAAGGGCCTCGACGTCAACGTCGTCGATGTTGCCTGGATGGCTGGTCAGAAGATCCGTGAATCGCAGCAATGCTCGCTCGGCGGGATCGAACAGGTCCTCGTTCCTTCGGCCACCCGGCTCTTTCAGCGCGGCGATCTGCTCGGCGCTGACACCTCGCCGCCTCGCCGAGGCGGCATGCGAGCGCGTTCAATACGCGCAGCCGTTGTGAATCGATACGCGCAGGTACGCCATGTCTTTGAGCTTCTCGGGCAGCTTTGAGTCCGCCGCCCAAAGCGCCCCGCTCAGCTGGTTGTACGCGCGCAGGACAGCGGGCTTGTGGGCGAGCATTCGAAAGAACGGCGCGACCTTTCCGCCCGGTGCGAGTGCCTCGAAGATGCGTTTGACCTCGGGGGTCGCGGCGTCGTCGGAAACAGGCTCGATACGCACTGCATTCAGTCTCGCACGGCCAGGTCGTCGGCATTTGCGGAGCTAAACTTGGCCTTCGGTATCCGGCGTTTCATGTGGGCTTAGCGGAGGTTCGAAATGGCAGCTATAAGTCGTGCCGATGCGACATGGGAAGGCGACCTCATGAGCGGCAGCGGGAAGGTCAAGCCAGAAAGCGGCGCCTTCGCCGAGCTGCCGGTCTCATGGGCGAGTCGTGCCGAACGCCAGCATGGAAAGACCAGTCCCGAAGAGCTCATCGCTGCCGCGCACGCGGCCTGTTACAACATGGCCTTCTCCAACGGCCTGGCCAAGGCCGGTCACAAGCCGGAGCACCTGAGCACCCGGGCCGAGGTCGAGTTCGTTCCCGGCACCGGCATCACGAGCTCCACGCTCACTGTGCGCGGAAAGGTGAGCGGCATGAGTGCAGATGAATTTCAAAAGCTGGCCGATGCTGCCAAGGAAGGCTGCCCCGTGTCACAGGCGCTGAAGGGAAACGTCGAGCTGAGGCTGCACGCGACGCTCGAGTAGGAACTCCGGCGGCTAAGACTTCCCGCCCGTGAGACCCGGAAAGTCGACGACGCCCTGGAGGCGCAGCTCGCGGAGCTGACCTGCGACCCACCGGCGGGGGTCCTTGATCTGCTTCATCCCATCGAGGCAGTCCCAGCACCGCCCGCTGACGTCGCGACCGGCGAGCAGCAGGCAGCGAGGCTGGCTCGATCGCTGCCAGGCCTTCAGCACGGGGGTGAGAACGATGCGGCGTGCCGGCGCCTTTTCGGGCAGCGTCAGCTCTCCCGCGAAGAGGTCGTCGCCGTGCTGGACGATGACCGCCCCCGCCGCCAGCGTGCCGCCCAGGTTCTCGACGTCGACCTCGATCGGCTGGCCGGGCGCCGGCGCCGAGGTGAACGTGAAGTGGGGGAGGGGCCGGATGCTGTCGTCCCAACGCTGCCGCGCTTCGGATTTCGCGCCGCGGGCGGCGATGTCGGCCCGGGTGGCGAAGATGGCCGCCCACAACGCGAGCAGCGCCCCCGCGGCGCTCACCAGCAAAAGCAGCTGCTCCGTCCCCATCGCTCCCCCCGCTTGACGCCCGTTCGAGGGCGATCTGGCGCCGAATGGCGCCTCGAGATCGTAACTCGGCCTCGCAGGTACCGTTCAATCCGGCGTGCGACGCCTTGCTGTGATTGCGCTCCTGGTCGCTGGGGCGTGCTCGGCGGGGCCCACGTCGCAGTCCGCGGCATCGACCCCGAGCCGCCAGCCCGTCGCGGTCACGAAGGGTGGCGCGAAGACGCCAACACCGGTGGCCGGAGGCGGCGGTGGGGTGGTGCAGCCGTCACCTAGCGAGCTCCCGCAATCCGTGGCGGTGCTGGTCGACCTGTTCGCGGCCACGGGCGGCTACAACATCGCGCTGGTCGGGGCGGATGGCCATGTCGCTGCAAGGACCAGCGCCAAGACGCGGTCAGTTATCGCTGACTCCGTCGAGCTCCCGTACATCAGCGCATCCAGCTCGCGCGTCTATTACATGGATGGGGATCGCACGATCCGATACCTCAAGGCGGATGGTTCGACCGGTCAGGTGACGACGGTCGCCGCCGGAGCGACGGTGCACGCGGCTTTCGCCGTCACCCCGGATGACTCCCGCATAGCCGTTGCTCTTCTCGACTACTCCGTCAACCCCGTCCTACTGACCGTGTACGTGGAGGACATCGCCGGCACCCACCACGCGGTGATCTTCACGTCGAGCGATCACTATGTGTGGCCGGTCGCCTGGCACGCGGGCCAGCTCGTGGTCGCGTATCTGGGCCCTGGGGCCGTGCCCTTCAAGAGCAAGTTCGTGAACTATTCCGGACGCGATCTCACGCAGTACCCATACGGCCCGAACCCGTACGGCGGGATCAACTTTCACGTGATCAACCCGGTCACTGCCCAGCGAGAGGTCATCATCAGCGGCGGCGGCGCGAGCGGGCTCCTCACCAAAGCCGGCACGGCCGTTGTCCAGGGCGATGGCGTGGACTGGAGCGGCCAGCCGATTTTCTGGAACTCACCGTATGACTATGGCTCGTTCAGCGCCTCAGGATCGCTGTCGCCCGACGGCCGCATCATCGCCGCCTGCTGCCCTCAACCGGGCTCAGGCGGCCACCTGGTGCTGTGGTATCCGGGAGGCCGCACGGCCACGCTCGCGGTGGATGTCACCTCTGTCGACTGGGTCGGCTGGTTCGACAACAGCCACCTGGTCACCGGTTTCTATCAGCGTTCGGATGGAACCCCGAGCGTGGTCGACATCGCCACAGACAGCGTGACCGCGGTCGACGCTCACGGCATCGTGGCCGCGATCCTGCCGGCGAACCTGGATAGCTAGACCTTCTGAGCGGCTCGCCACACGCGCTCGTCGTACTGCCTGAACGCGGGCAGCGCAACCGCGCACAGAACGGTTCCGATCACGGTGAGGATTCCTCCCGACAGCACCGATGCGCGCACACTGAACAGGGTCGCCACGACGCCCGCCTCGAAGTTGCCCAGCGTGGGCCCTCCCGAGTAGCTGAGGAGCTCGATCGACGCCAGTCGTCCGCGCAGCGAGTCGGGGATCGTCTGGTTCCAGATCAGCCGGCGGTAGAAACCGCTCATCCCGTCGGCCGCGCCTGCGAGGACCAGGAAGACCAGCGCCCCAACGAGGCCAGGCGCCACTCCGAAGCCGATGATCGCGACGCCCCACAGAATCGCGGCGACGATGACCCCCAAGCCGTGGCGATGAATACGGTGTGCCCAGCCGCTGGTCGCGAAGAAAAGGAACGAGCCGGCCGGTATCGCGGCGTAGAGGATGCCCAGCACCTTGGCGCCGCCTAACCCCTGAGCGATGGCGGGAAACAGAGCCAGGGGCATACCGAAAGTCATCGCCACGGTGTCGACGACATACGTGCCCACCAGCTCGGGGCGACTGCGCGCGTAGCGGATGCCCTCCACGACTCGCCGCAAGCTCGGCCGCTCTGCGTCAACCGGTGGCGGCACCGCCTTCATCAGGACGAGGCAGGCGAGGCCGACGACGAAAGTCGCCACGTCCACGATATAGGTGAGCGGGAGCCCGATCAACGTGATCAGCACGCCGCCTAGCGCCGGACCGGCGACCATCCCGACGGTTCCGCGCAGGCTCGAAAGCGCTCCTGCGGCCGCCAGCTCGTCGCGATCCACCAGTCGGGGAAGGAGGGCGTCGAGCGAGGGTCGCTGTAACGCATCGAGCGCGCCCCACAACAGAGTCACGCCGAAGATCAGCCACAACATAGGCTGCGGCAGCCACGAGTTGGCCGCCATAAAGAGGCTGCCGATCATCAATCCGGCCTCGCTCAGCAGGACCATTGTCCTTCGGTCCGCGGCGTCGGCCATCGCGCCGCCGAGCATCGCAAAGACGATCAGGGCCGCCAGCTCAACCAGGCCGAGCGCACCCACCAGGAGCGTGCTGTGCGACAGCTGGTACACCTGGTAGGGAACGGCGACGAAGGTGATCATCGTGCCGAAGAAGGACACGAGCCGGCCGATGAACAGCAGGCGGAAATCGCGATGGCGCCGCAGTGGCGTGATGTCGACCGTGGCGAAACGCCACCACTCGCCGCGCTTTTCCGGCTCCGGTTCGAGCATGGCCGCCAATCATCTCGCCTCCCCACCTCGTGGGGAGGCCGGACTCGCACAGCGACTCCGGGTGGGGGTGCGCAGCGGGCCCGGGGTGGGGAATGAACCGTCATGTCCGTGGGTATGCTGAAGACGTGATGGAAAAGGCAACTTTCGCGGGCGGCTGCTTCTGGGGTGTCGAGCACCTCTTCAACGAGATTCCGGGCGTGATCGACGCGGTTTCCGGCTACACCGGCGGGACGCGCGACAACCCGACCTACGAGCAGGTCTGCTCAGGCAGGACCGGGCACGCTGAGGCGGTGGAGGTCACCTACGACCCGGCCAAGGTCACGTACGACCAGCTGCTGAACGCCTTCTGGAACATGCACGACCCGACCACGCTCAACTACCAGGGGCCAGACCACGGCCACCAGTACCGCTCGGCGATCTTCTTCCACAACCCCGAGCAGGAGGCGGCGAGATCGTCCCCGCCACGCATTTCTGGCGAGCCGAGGAGTACCACCAGCGCTATTTCGACAAGCACCAGGGGCACTACTCATGCCACTTCATCCGGGGCTGGGTTCCCGCTGAACCCGCCCAGGCCGGAACGACGTCCTAACCCTGGCTTAAAAGGCGGCGCTGCCGCCTATCCTTACGCACCGTGCGGTGCGACCATTGCGCCCAGGACGCTCCTGACGGCGTGTTCTGCACGCGTTGCGGAGCGCACCAGGGGACGACCCTGGAAAAGGGCAAAGCGAAGTCGCGCGTGCATCGCTATGCGGCCCACCCCGGCGAGCACATGGCGCAGCCGGCGCTGTTCACGACCCTGTTTCCACACCTCGGGCAGCACAAGATCCACGAGTTTCGCTGGGCGTTCATCGCGGGTCTCGTGGGCATCGCCGTCCTGTACGCGGCGGGCCTGATCACGGCCGCCATCCTGGTTTCGGCCTTCCTGGTCCCTGTCCTCTATCTGATCTATCTGTACGAGGCGCAGGTATATCGCGACGAGCCCGCGCTCGTGCTCGGGTTCACCATCGGCGGTGGGGTCGTGGTCGGCATCGTCGTGACGCTCTTCGAGCGGGTGATCTACAACCCGTTCCAGTACCCGCCCAATCCGTTTGGTGCCGCGAGCGTGAGCGTCGGCGCGGTGCTGGTCCTCGGCATCGTTGTCCCGCTGCTCCAGGAGGCGCTCAAGCCGATACCGGCCTTCTTCCTGCCCAACCGCGCGGACTTCCCCGAGACGGTCGATGGGCTTGTGTTCGGCATCGCCGCCGGGCTGGGCTTCAGCCTCGCGGAAACGTTGATTGGCTTCTCGGCCGTGCTGGCGAGCCTGCCGCCGCATGTCGCCCCCGGCAACTGGATCTACGACCTCGCGACGCTCGCGGTCTTCCAACCCCTGCTGCAGGGCAGCGCGACCGGAATCATCGTCGCGACGATCTGGCGATTCCGCCGCGGGCGTCTCGCAGGGCGCGAGCTCGGCGGGGTGGCGATCGCGGTCGCCGGGCACGTCGCATTTGCCACCGGCACCGTCGTCATGAAAGAGCTTGCGACGAACCCGTTGTTCGTCCTGCTCTGGCAGGCACTGGTCGTCGGGTCGCTGTTGATCTACATCCGGTACCTCCTGCACTTCTCGTTGCTCGAGGAGGCGGCGAACATGGGGTTCGCCGAGACCGTGTGCCCGAACTGCCACATGCACATCGTGGCGTCCGGTTTCTGTCCGAACTGCGGCATGGCGCTCAGTGCCGTGCCAGGGTCCGTCAGGCGAAGCCGCCGCCCGCGAGCCGAGCCCGCGGCGAAGAGCGAGTCGAAGTAGATGGCCATGACGTGCGCGCGGTGCGGGACGCAGAACCCGGACGGCAACTCGTTCTGCCAGGCCTGCGGCACACAGCTGGTGGCCACGACGTGGGCGGCCCCGACCGCGCCCCCGCCGAGCCCACAGACTGGGGGCCCACCTGCCGGGCCGCCGCCTGGCGCGCCGCCGATCTTGGCGCCCCCGCCCAGCGCTCCGCCACCGCCGGCGGTAATGGGACCGCCGCCCAGCGCTCCGCCTCCGCCCGCCCTAATGGGACCGCCGCCCAGCGCTCCGCCTCCGTCATATCAGAGCCCGTACTACGCACCCCCACCCGGCTATCCCCTGACGCCGGTGCACCGCACACCATGGATGCTCATCATCAGCGCGATCGTCGGGCTGGTGGTGATCATGGCCGGCTGCGGCACGGCCCTTGCGGTCATCAACGCGAGGAATCAATCCGGGACTGTGGGTTCCACCCTCCCCAGCCCGACGCCCGCCGGCACACCGAGCCCGGTCATTCAGCAGACACCGGGCAAGGGCGGCCCCACCACTGCATCCACGTCAGCGGTGTCTGTCACGGTGCCCGCGGGTTGGGTCGCCACGACTAAAGACCCGACGCTGCAGGTCACCAATCCCGCGGGCAACGGCACGGTCGTGATGAGCAGCGGCGCGCAGATCGCGCAGTCGGCACAGCAGATGAAGGACACGGCCGACCAGTCACTCACCAACCAGTTCCCGGACATCAAGACCTGTCCCAACACCAAGACCACCAACGGCACCGTCGGCGGGGTCTCCGGCATCTGGTGGGAGCTCTGTTTCACCAGCACGTCCGGCGGCCAGAGCTACGCCGGAGCGATGACGATATTCGCCGGCGTGAACGCGGGCGGCACGGTCGGCTATGCGGTGATCCTGCTCACCCTGGCAGCCCAGATGAACGCGTTCATCAACGAGGCGAAGCCGGTCCTGCAGAGCATCAAATGGAAGCTGGGCTAGTCCCGATTCGCTAGGCCGGCGCCTGTCGTCAGATCGTGTTGCCTCGGCTTGTATCCTGTCTCGCCGTGTTCGCGCGCTGGGGTCGATTCGTCTACCGGTTCCGATGGGCAGTGCTCCTCGCCTCCGCGCTGCTGCTCGGGGTCTCCATCGTGGGCATCTTCACCGGTGGCGTGCTCGTCGACAGCGGCGGGTTCGGGGCCGACCTGGCCGCCGGCCGTGCCCAGAAGCTGATCACCAGCGAGATCCACCCCCAGAAAAAGGTCACGGGCTCGCAGGTCACTCTGATCTTCGGCAGCCCGACGCTCACCGTCACGGATCCCGCCTACAAGAACGAATTGGAGCAAGCGCTGGCGCCGCTTGCGAGTGACCCGCGGGTGACCTCGGTGACGACGCCCTACACGGCGCCGGCGGCCGCGCAATCCAGCTATATCTCTCGCGATCAACACGAGGCGCTGGTCATCGTCGCTCTGAAGGACAACGCGTCGACGTCGAAGGGCTACATTCCCGCGGTCCTGTCCGAGATCCATCCGGGCAACCTCACCATGCTAGCGACGGGCGGCGTGCTCATCAGCCAGGCCTTCAACAAGACGCTCGAGGGCGACCTTCAGAGGGCGGAGTACCTCGCCTTGCCGATCACCCTGCTGATGCTGGTGCTGATCTTCGCCTCGATCATCGCCGCGTCGCTGCCGCTCGGAGTCGGCCTGCTCGCGATCGTCGGCGGTGTGGGGGGCACGTTGTTCCTCGCCCGCTTCACCGACGTATCGACGTACGCGATCAACATCATCACCCTCATCGGGCTGGCCGTGGCCATCGATTACTCGCTGTTCGTGGTCAATCGATTTCGTGACGAGCTCGCGGCCGGTGCGACACGCGAAGATGCGATCGCGAAATCCATGGCCACCGCCGGCCGCGCGATCACGTTCTCTGGCATCACGGTCGCGATCGGGCTGTCGGCCATGCTCTTCTTTCAGGGCACGTTTCTTGCGTCGATGGGCGCAGCGGGCACGATCGTGGTCTCGATCGCGGTCCTGTACGGGCTCACGTTCCTGCCCGCCGTGCTGTCGGTCCTCGGTCCCTGGGTCGACCGGCTCCGTCTGCCGTTCATGCGTCGGCGAAACGCCGCAGGCACCGGCGTCTGGCATTCGATGGCGCTGTGGGTGATGAAGCGGCCGGTGGTGGTCCTCCTTCCCGCCCTGACGCTTCTGCTGCTCGCGGGAACGCCATTCCTGCAGCTCCGTCTGGCCAACGGCGACGTCGACCAGCTGCCGCCTGGAAACCAGGCACGTCAGGGTTACGACACACTGGTGCGCGACTTTCCAGGCCAGGACCAGACCAACATCACCGTCGTCGTCTACTACCCGACCGGAAGCCCCCTCACCGAGGACCACATCGGCGCGATCTACGACCTCAGCCGGCGTTTCGCCGCCATGCCGAACGTGCTGCGCGTATCCAGCATCGTCGACCTCAACCCGAGTCTCACGAGGGCCGACTACCAACGCTTCTACTCGGGCTCGCCTTCGCAGCTGCCTGCTCAGATGAAGGACGCGCTTACTCTGGGAGCAGGGCCGCACCTCGCCCTGCTCGACATCGTCACCAACAAGCAGTACACGAGCGACGAGGCGCGAGCACTTGTGAATGCGGCCAGGGCGCAGCAGATTCCGGACGGACAAGTTCTCGCCACCGGCGGCACCGCGTTCGACCTCGACATCGTGAACTTCATCCTTCAGCGAACGCCGGTCGCAGTCGCTTCGGTGATCGTCATCACGTACGCGGTCCTGTTCGTACTCACTGGGTCGGTGGTCCTGCCCTTGAAGGCCGTGATCACCAACCTGTTCTCGATCTCAGCCTCGTTCGGAGCGATGGTCTGGATCTTCCAGGAAGGGCATTTGAGCGAGCTGCTCGGCTTCACACCGCAGTCCATCGACCCCAGCATCCCGGTCATCCTCTTCAGCATCGTGTTCGGCATGTCGATGGACTACGAGGTGCTTTTGATCAGCCGGATCCAGGAGGAGTACCGGCGCACCGGCGACAACCAGGCCGGGGTTGCTTTGGGACTCGAGAAGAGTGGGCGCCTCATCACGGGCGCCGCCGCGATCATGGTCGCCGTGTTTCTGGCGTTTGGCATGGCCAACATCGTGATCATCAAGGCCATCGGAATCGGCCTCGCCGTCGCGATCGCCATCGACGCTTCCATCGTCCGCATACTCATCGTGCCTTCGGTCATGCGCCTCCTCGGCCGAGCCAACTGGTGGGCTCCGCGTCCCCTGGCGTGGTTCCATCGATGGGTCGGGGCGGGAGAGTCGCAGCCACCTGCCCCGCCGCGAGCGGTGTACACCGGCAAGTAGGCCCTGAAGGAAATTCTTCGCCCGGCCGCGTGCGCGGTCCTCGTCGTGCTGGCCTGCGCCGCGTGCGCACCTGGGGACAGCTCCACGCCTTTACCGAGCGCTTCCGCCGGCGGCGACTGGCCGATGTATCGAGGGGATATGGCACGAGACGGCCATCCGGCCGGCGCCACGCTGACCGCCGCGGGCACCAAGCACCTGACGGCCGTGTGGCAGGCAGAGTTGGTCGGGCCGGTGAACGGAACGCCAGTGGTGAGTGCCGGCGTGGTCGTCGCGGCCAGCGCCGGGGGCGTGGTGGCGGCCTTCAGCCTCCGAAGCGGAGCGGAGGTGTGGCAGGTCGACGGCTTCGGGCGGCTCTCGGGCTCGCCCACGATCGCCGGCAAGACCGTGATCGTCGCGAGCCTTGACGGTCACGTCACGGCCATCGACCTGGACCGAGGCGCCAGGCTCTGGGATGCGAAAGCGCCGGGTGGGCAGCCGGCGATATGGTCATCGCCCGCCGTCTTCGGTCAGCTCGTCATCGTGGGCGTCGGCTCGCAGTACGGCGACACGCCGCTCGAGGCTGGCCGCGTGCTGGCGCTCGATATGGCCTCGGGAAAAACGGTCTGGACTCTTTGCGCGCTGTCGGGCTGCGCCGCTGGTGACGGCATCTGGTCGACGCCGGCGATCGACGCGGCCGGTCGTGCATACATCGGGCTCGGCAATCCCGACGACGCGGTGCTGGCCTTTGATGCGGCCAGCGGGAAGCGGTTGTGGATGACGAGCTTCCATCCCGACTCCGGTCGCGACGTCGACATCGGCGCTACGCCCATCGTGCTCAAGCTCGGCGGTCGCGACGTCGTTGCGGTCGGTTCTAACGCCGGCGTCTTCAAGGTGCTCGACGCCGCGACGGGCGCGCAGGTCTGGTCGCGCGACGTCGTCACCGGCAGCGCAGTACACGGACTGCTCGCCTCACCCGCGTATGACGGCACGAACTTCTACGTCCCCTCGGCTGGGACTCCGGTCGGCATGTTCGCGCTGCGAGCGAGCGACGGCAAGGCGCAATGGAGCTACGACTCAGGCGCGCCCATCTATTCAGCGCCTGCGGTCGGCAGAGGGGTGGTGGTGTTCGGCATCGGCGACGTGTTCGGCGATCCCAACGTCGGGGGAGTGGTGGCGCTCTCCACAAGCGACGGTTCGGTGCTGTGGATCGCGGACTTCCACTCCGCCGTCTTCAGCGCGCCGTCGATCGCGGGCGACACTCTCCTCATCGGCAACTCGCGAGGCGACCTGGTCGCGTATCGGCCCGGGTGATCTCGTAGTGGCGGGACCGTCCAGGCGCCTTTAGACTGCCTATGCGAAGCGCTGCTGCCCAGCGCGCAACCCGATGTCGGAGGTTGATGGGGATGAGGATCCGGGTGCTGGCTTTTCTTTCCGCGCTCGCTCTTGTCGGTCTGGCCGCCGTACCCGCATCGGCCGATAGCGAAGGCCACAACTACCTTGCCCTAGGGGACTCGGTTCCATTTGGCTTTAGTCCGCTGCTAAACCCGAACGATGCGAGCAACTTCATCGGCTATCCCGAGATCGTCGCGCAGGGCCTCGACATCAAAGACGTCAACGCGACCTGTCCCGGTGAGGCAACAGGCGGTTTTCTGTCGCTGACCGGAACTGACAACGTCTGCCGGCCCTACCGTGCCACATTCCCCCTGCACGTCCAGTACCAGACGTCGCAGGTGGCATTCGTCCTGCGGTACCTGACCGGGCACCGGAACACTCGACTGGTGACGCTGACCCTGGGTGCAAACGACCTCTTCCGCTTACAGAAGGACTGCGCTGTCGCGCTCACGTTCGGCACCTGCCCGCTCGGCCTGGGAGGCGTGTTCGCCACGATGCAGGCCAACCTAACCACCATCTTTTCTCTGATCCGCTCGACGGGCTACACGGGCCTGATCATCGGTGTTACGTACTACGCCCTCAACTACGGTGATCCGGCCAGCGTTGGCATAACGCTGGCCGGCCAAGGTGTGATGACTGCCGCGGGGAGCGGCTTCGGTGTGAAGATCGCGTCCGGTTTCAACGCCTGGGCGCCTGTGGCGGCGACCGCGGGCGGGGATTCCTGCGCAGCGGGTCTGCTCATCCGCACATCGACCACAGGCTGCGACGTGCATCCGACTCCGCTTGGGCGGGATCTGCTCGCGGCTGCGGTCCTCAACACGATCGCTGCGAGCTGCCCAGCCCAAAATGCGGTCGAGTGCCTCGATGTGAACCGATAGGGAAGAGGCGCGACCGTCAGGTGCCGGCGAGCGGGAGCTCGACCTCGAAGGTCGCGCCCCCGCCGTCGGTTTCGCGCACCATCACATGCCCGCCATGGGCCGTGACGACGGCGCTGACGATCGACAGGCCCAGACCCGCCCCGCCGCTGTCCCGACTGCGGCTGGGATCGGCGCGATAGAACGGCTCGAAGATCCGATCCACCTCCTCGAGGTCGAGACCAGGGCCGTGGTCGGTGACCGAGAGTCGCGCGACGCTGTCCTCGGTCGAAAGGCTGACGTCGATCGGAGTCTGCGGCGGCGTGTGCACGAGAGCATTGCGGACGAGATTGCCCAGCACCTGGCGCAGGCGCGTGTCGTCCCCGTTGACGATGACCGGACCAGGGGAGGTGAGCTTGATATCGCGTTGAGGCGCTACCGCGCGCGCATCGGCCACCGCGTCTGTCGCGATCGCCTGGAGATCGATCGGCGCCTGCTCCAGCGGCCGGCCCTGGTCGAGGCGGGCGAGCACGAGCATGTCGTCGACCAAGCCCGTCATGCGGATCGACTCCTCCTCGATCCGGCGGCGCGCGAGCTCTGAGTCGGCCGGCGATTCGGCCGCGCCCCTGCGCAACATCTCGGAATAGCCGCGGATCGAGGTCAGCGGCGTGCGGAGCTCGTGCGACGCATCGGCGACGAACCGGCGGAGGCGCCGGTTGGACGCGGTGCGTTCCGCGAAGGCGGATTCGATCTGGCTCAGCATCCCGTTCAGGGCGAGACCGAGCCGGCCGATCTCGCTTTTCTCCGTGGCGGGTTCGACGCGGCGGGTGAGGTCGCCGGCCGCTATCTCTCTCGCAACCCCGCCCATCTTCTCGAGCGGCCGCAGGCTGATCCGGATGATCAGGAGCGCGAGGAGCGCCGTTGCCGCCACGACGCCCAGGCTGATCAACCCCTCGAACTGGAGGAGCTTGTTCAGCGTCGTCAGAACATCGGTCATCGGAATCGCCAGCACCACGTAATTGCCTTGAAAAAAGTCCTCAGGCCAGATGGCGGACCTGTATTGGGCAACGCCGGCGGTTCCAGGCAGTGTCAGGACGGCAGGGCTCTTTTCAGACGCCGCTGGCAGCGGTTTGGGTAAAACAGGCGCGGAAGTAGACGAAGTCGAGCCGGGAAACTCAAGGATTTTCGCAAGCAAGACCGTGCCGCCAGGTGAGACCAGCTCGATAACCGTTCCAGCGGGTAGGCCCGATCCTGACGGGGGACCGGAACCCTCGTTCGGACCTCCAAGTCCGCTGATCGCGGCGTTATGACCGTTCGTGAGCTGTCCGTCGAGCTGACTGAAAAGCGAGCTCTGGAGTGCCGCATAAGTTGCCACGTCCGCGATGAGGAGGCCGATCACGACCAGCGAGACGACTCCGATCAAGAGCCGTCCGCGCAGCGACTGCGTCATCGCTTACGACCGAGGGGCGCGGAGCACGTAACCGACGCCGCGCACCGTCTGAATCAACGGCGGTTTGATCCGATCGACTTTTCGGCGGAGGTAGCTGATGTACGTCTCCAGCACGCTGGCGTCGCCGCCGAAGTCATAGTGCCAAACGTGGTCGAGGATCTGGCTGCGCGTGAGCACCCGGCCGGCGTTGATGAGCAGGTAGCGCAGCAGCCGGTACTCGGTGGTGGTCAGCTCGATGATGTGCGGTCCACGGCGGACCTCATGGGCCTCGTCGTCCATCTCGAGGTCGGCGAGCGCCAGCCGTCCGCCTTCGGACCCGGCGTTGCCGTGGCGCCGGAGGACGACCCTGACACGAGCCATGAGCTCCTCGATGCTGAAGGGCTTGGTGACGTAGTCGTCGCCGCCGATGGTGAGGCCGTGGACCTTGTCCTCGGTGGCGTCCTTGGCGGTCAGGAAGATGATCGGGACCTTCTGGCCTCCGGCATTGAGGCGCTTGACCACCTCGAGGCCGTCGATGTCGGGGAGCATGACGTCGAGGATCACCAGCGCGGGTGAGAACTGGGTCACGGCTGTCAAGGCGGCGCGGCCGGTGGCAGCGGTCTTGACCGTGAAGCCCTCGTAGCGCAGGGCCATGGACAGAAGCTCGGTGATGTTCGGCTCATCGTCGACCACCAGGACACGCGCCCCGTTGGCAGGCACCCCCGGTCTCGATCCGTCGCTCACACTTCCATGCTGCATCGGATGCCTGTGAGTTTGCTGAGAGCTTGCTGGGACGCTCCTATGACCTGAACGCAGGCCAGCCGGCCGTGCGGCGGACGGTGCCGTCCCGGTCGACCAGCCGGGCGGGCAGCCTGTTGGCCTCGAGCCACGGGATCGCGGCCTCGCCCATCACGATCGCCGCGGTGGCGGCGATGTTCGCGTCGACGCACGAGCCGGCGACGACGCTCGCGGTTCGCCAGGGTCCGGCCGCGGGCATCCCGGTGGCCGGATCGATGATGTGGTGAAGGACCACGCCGCCACGCGTCCACCGGCGCACCGTGGTGCTCGACGTGGCGATCCCGCCGGATTGAATTGAGATCATCTCTTCCTCGTCGTCGATCGGCGCGCCGCTGTCTTCGCTTGTCTGCACCGCCCAGCCCTCCGGGGGCCCATCGCCTGCCACTGCGATGTCGCCCCCCAGGCTCACGAGGACGCCGCCAGATCCGGCCGCCTCCAGCGCAGCCGCGGCGGCGAGGTCTGAGGCGAGCGCCTTGGCCGTGGCGCCGAGGTCGATCTCGACTCCGCGCGGCACGCACACGGTGCGCGCAGCCTCATCGAAGTCGACCGCCTGCCATCCGGGAACTCGACTGACGGATACCAAGATGGATGACCCGTCGGCTGGAAGCGCTGCGAAATCGCGGTCGTAGCCAGCGAGCCTCACCGCCGAACCAACAGTGGGGTCGACCGCTCCGTCCGTCAGACGCGCGCCGCGCAGGCCGGCCGCCAGCGCCTGGGCCATGAGCGGGGTGACGGCGACCCGACGGCCGGGCTCGCGATTGATCCGGCTGAGCTCGCTATCGGTGCGGAACCGGCTCGCTGCGTCGTCGATCGTCTTGATCACACGATCAGCAGCCGCCTTGGCGGCGCTCAGCCGATCCGGCCGCGTGACGATCAAGCGCATCGACGTGCCGAGGGCGCGATCGTCGACGATGCCGACGAGGGTCGTGCTCATTTCGAGGCCGCCGTGCGACGCAGAGCCAGTGCGAGCACCGGGCACGTGGTGACCGCTCGCTGGGCGAGAGGCGCCAGGTGGTCGGGGATTGGACCCGGCGCGATGATGGGGTAGCCCCAATCATCCAGGCGGATGAGCTCGGGCAGCAGCTCCGCGCACAGGCCGTGGCCATCGCATTTGATGCGGTCGATCGCCATATGGAGCTCGCTCGTCACGCCGGCTGTTGTCTCCAGTGCGCAGGGTGCGACGCGAACCCGTCGGCGAAGGTCGAGAGGGCGGAGCGCAGAAAGATGACCGCCCCATCCGGGTGCTTGCACGCGCCCCGGCCCTGCACCTCAACGGCCCAACGCTTGAGGCGCGCGAGGTCGTCGCGGTTGGTGCCGCGCTCGGCCACCCGGCCGCACGCGTCGGACAGCGCCCGCAGGCCGAAAAAGCACGGTCCGCACTGGGCCGAGCTCTCCAGGGCGAGGTAGCGCATGATCCGCGCGGTGTCGCAGACGCCGCATCTGGTGGCGGGCTGCACGCCGATGACGCCGCAGCCGAGGTTCAAACCGTGGGCCTTCAAGGCCGCGGCATCGAGAGGGAGCGCCCAGCCTTTCGCGGCCGGGACCCACGCCCCGAAATAACCACCGATCAACATCGCTGCCGCCGGCTCGGAGACTCCGCCCGCCATGGCCACGGCCTCCTCTATCGTGGTGCCGGTTTCGACCTCGAGGATCCCGGGTGTCTTGACCCCGCCCGCGATGGTGATGAGGATCGTCCCCGCAGCTCCGCGCCGTCCGACCGAGCGATACCATGCGTCGCCATAGCGCGCGATCAACGCGACATGCGCGAGGGTCTCGACGTTCTGCACCAGGGTCGGGGCCGAGCCCACGCCGCGCTCGTGCGGGTGTGGGGGAGTGGTGGTCGGCGTCGCGATGCCGGCCTCGACGAGGTGGACCGCCGCGCTCGATTCGCCGGCGACGTAACGGTGGGGCGCCGCGACCATGCGCGCGATGCGGCGGTCGGCCTCGGGCCGCTCGGCCAGGGCTCGCCCCATCGCCGCCCACGACGTCCCGTGCTCTTCGCCGACATAGACGACGACCTGGCTCGCCTGGAGCGTGCGGGCGGCGAGAAAAGCGCCGTCCAGGATGAGGTGGGGTCGGGTCCTCATCAGCAGGCGATCCTTGTGGCTCTGCGGTTCGCCCTCGGCGCCGTTGGCGATGACGACCGCTCGTCCTTTCGACGCCGCCGCCACGGCCTTCCACTTGGTGGCGACGGGAAAGGAGGCGCCGCCCCGACCTGTGAGCCCGCTCCGCCCAAGCGCGTCGATGAGCGTCCGCCCTCCCAGCGTTGCGGCTCCGAGCCTTCGCGCGTGATCGGCATAACTTTCAGATCCCGACGCGAGGCTCGGGCCGGCGAGCAGGCGCAGACGGCTCATGGGTTCGGCTTTCTCGAGACGCCCGAGCGGAACTCACTCCTCGCCGACGAGAGCGGATCGCTCGGCGGCTCGAGCAGCCGGAATACGACCGCGATCGCGACAGCCGCGATACAGGCGACAGACAGCACTATGAACCAGGCCGACAGGGCATCCGTGCCGGTGCCGAAGCCATGGAGGATCGCGACCGGCCATGAGGCATACGCGAGCCAGTGGACGATCCGCCAGGCCGCCTGGCCGATCAATCCACGCAGCAAGCTCGTCACGATGATCGCGGCCAGCAGCTCGAACGCGATCGTGCCGAGGCCGAGCCAGAGCGTTCGGTAATAGGACTCAAACGGGACGATCGCGGTCAGCCAGCCGAGGTGGGTGAAGGGATCGACGACCGCGGTGACGATGTGCAGCGCGAGGAACACAAGCGTGACCAGCGCGAGGTTGCGGTGCAAGCCGGTCGTGAGAAATCGAGGCCACGCGGCGCTCTGGACGCGCATCGTCGACAACACGCCGAGCACAACCACCCCGCTGAGCAGGATCATCGATACCGCGCCGGCGCCCCTGGTGGCGTACCAGAGAACGGTGTCGGTCACGAGACCGGCGCTAAGAGCCGGAGCCGCCGGAGACGGCCACGCCCGAGCTCGACGAGGAGCTCACAGTGCCGGATGACGGCTGCAGCGAGCTCGACGAGGTGCTGGCGGAGCTCGAGGTGGTCGAGCTGGACGACGCCGTCGCCGTGCTCGCCGCCGTCCCCGATGACGAGGAGGCCGCGGTGCCCGGGATGGTCAGCGCGCTGATGGTGCCGAAGATGCCGACCCCGGCCACGGCTGCGAACGCGACGCCGGCGGTCAGCCGGTTGAGCATCGCAAGCGCCTTGTCGCGAGCCCAGATCCTGGCTTCCGAAGGCTTTGTGTGTTCCATGCTCGTCAGGATGCTCCCACCCTCTCAGTCCTCTCTGTGAGGAACCTGGGAAGCGGCTGAGAAGTTATGGCCTCCGCGGCCCGTACAGAATCGTCACCGGCCCCGCCAGTAAACTCTGGTGGTCACCTTCGCCCCCGTAGCTCAGGGGCGCCGGGCGCGCGCAGGGCGCACTCTTATTAATCTTCCTAGGACGCCCCCGTAGCTCAGGGGATAGAGCAGGACGGTCCTAACGTCAAGGTCGGGGGTTCGATTCCCTCCGGGGGCACTTTCTGGCACATTCGGCCCCGTTGGCGCCAAAGGCATCGTTCAACGGGCATCGATGCGCCGGTCGGGCACCAAACGTGCGTCACCCCAGGATCAGTTCGTTGTCGCCGGCGCCACGGCCAGCGGGGTCAGGTAGCGCAGCGGGTCGACCACCTGGTCGTAGACACGCAGCTCGAAGTGGAGGTGGGGTCCGGTGGAGAGACCTGTCGACCCTTCGCGACCGACTCGCTGGCCGCGCGTGACCTTGTCGCCCAGGTTCACATCCGTCTCCAGGAGATGTGCGTAAAGCGTGATCACCCCGCCGCCGTGGGCGATCATCACGTAGTTCCCGTACCCGACGAGCGTGTGCGCCACCGCCACCACGATGCCGTCGGCTGCCGCCAGCACGGGCGTGCCCAAAGGCGCGGCGAGGTCGATGCCGGTATGGAAGTGGGCGTACTGGCCCAGCCTGGGCTCGAGCAGCACATCGGTCGGCCCGAACCCCTGCGTGATGTGCGCGCCGACCATCGGCCATGACAGTGTGAGTGGGGACAGATTCGTTCCCGGCGGAAGCTCGCGTGTCGCCAGCGCCAGGCCCGCGCCGACCTGGGCCTGGGTCCACGCTGCCTGGTAAGACTTGTTGACCAGGTCCTGCTCTTGCTGCTCGAGCAGCGCTGCCAATGCAGTGGTCACGTCGGCGGGCTGACCCTCGAGCTGGCTTTCCGCCGTCTGGATCTGCGCGATCAGGTCATCCAGCTCTGCGCTGAGGTCGTCCTGGCGGACCATCAGGTCGTCGAGGGCGTTCATGTTGGCGACAAGCTGGTCACGCAGGCCGTTCTCGCGATCGAGGTCGGCCAGGCGAGCGTTGCGATCGGCCTGCAGCTTGAGCAGGTCCGCTTCGAGCTTGGTCTGCAGCGCGTGCGCGCGATCACCGGCGACAACGAGATCCATGGTCGACACCAGTGCTTCACGCAGGCTGCCGGCGCTCGCGACGACCTCGAGCAGGGTCTTCGGCTGTCGGTACGCGGCACGGGCGACGGCCGCGATCTGGGCTCGCTCGACGTCGATGCGGTCCTGTGTCTCCTGGATCTGAGCATCGAGCTGCGCGACCTGATCCTCGAGGTCGGCGATGGTGGCCTCCTCCTGAGTGATCTGGTCGGTGAGGACCTGCTCGCTGACCGCCGTCTGGTCCAGAGCGACGCTCAACCTCTGCTGCGTGGTAAGTGCTCTCGCCAGGTCGCCGCCGAGGCGTGTACGGAGCAGGTCGTAGATCGTTGGCTGAGGATTGGTAGTCGCCGAGCACGTCGACGAGCCTTGTGCGGCGCCCGACGCGGTTGCGGTGCGAGCCGTTGATGCGGTCGACGAGCCGCACGTCGAAAAGGCGACGCGGGCATGGACGAGCTGGAGTGAGATGAGCATGGCGAGCAGGACAACGCCTGCCGCCGCGCGTCTCATACCCGGAACCGGCGAAAGCCCATGGTCGCGGTGAGCGTGCCCAGGAGCACGCCGGCCACGATGGCGGCGGCGCCGACGTATCGCATCGCGGTGAGGTCGACGCCGGGGAGCACCTCCGCGTCGGTCGCTGCCGCAAAACGCGTCGCGACCAGCCAGAATCCTCCGGCGATCGCGCCCGCGAGGGCGCCGGCAAGGGCGCCCGTCATGAGGCCTTCGACGACGAAGGGTCCGCGCAGCATCCAGCCACGCGCTCCGAGGAGGCGGGTGATCGTGACCTCGTCCTTGCGGGCCCCGGCGACGCCGCGGACGGAGTTGGCGCTGACGGCATAAGCGACGATCGCGAAGATCAACAGCAGGCCGGCGCCGATCCCGCCGAGCACCAGCGCGATGTGCCGGAGTCGCGAATACATGTCCGGGTCATACGAGGTCGGATAGGTGGGATCGACCGCCGGGTCATCTTTCGCCAGGCCTGCGATCGAAGCGACCTGGTTCACCGATCGAGCCGACACGTCGAGGCTCGCCGGGAAGGGGTTGGACGAGCTCAAGCTGCCCAGTGACTCCAGGCCGGGATGGCTCTGCGCTTCTTTCAGCGCCTGCTCCGCGCTCACGTACGTGACCGACGCGACTCGAGGGTCGGCCACCAGGCGGGCCTGCAGCGCGCTCACAGCGTCGGGCGTTGCATCCGCGGCCAGGTAGACGCGAACGACCGATGCCTGAGATGCCTCGTATGCCGCCACCTTGGCGACGGCGATGCCGACCATCGCCACCATCGCGGCCATCAAGAGCAGCAGTGCCATCGAGCCGAGCGCGGGCGCGGTGAGTCGCAGGTCTCGGCGCCAGCTTCGCAGCCCGCCAAGGACGACCAGGCGGAAGCTGTTCGCCACCAGCGCCACCGAGCGGCGCCAGACAGGGAGCCTGTCATGTCTGGTCCGCGCGCGGCTCGAAGTGGAGTGACCGTTCGAACTTCGGCCGGCGGTGTGGCCGTCGGCGTGTCCATTGAGGACGGCATGGCCGTTGTGGCCGTTGTGGCCGTTGGTCCCGTTCTGAGCAAGCAGCCGTCGCCAGATGGGTTGCGCGTCGCCATTCGCAGCAGTACGGCGCGCGCGGTTCACGAGCACCTGGCCTGCCGGTAGGCGCAGGACCCGCCCCGCCTTGAACGTCGGCTCATGCGTGGCGACGATCACAGTGGTCCCGGCCGCCGCCGCCTCTTCGAGCAGGCGCTTGACGATCTTTCCGTTTTGCTCGTCGATCGCCGCCAGCGGCTCATCAGCAAGAAGGACGCGAGGGCGGCCGGCAAGCGCGCGTGCGACCGCCACCCGCTGCCGCTCGCCCGCGGAAAGCTGGCTCGGGTACGCCTTGCGCCGGCCGGCGAGGCCGAACGCCGCGAGCGCCTCGAGCGCCCGGCGGCGGATGCGGCCGTAAGGCACGGTCGGGTCCACGAGCATGAGCGCGTAGACGAGGTTCTCCAGCGCGTTCAGCCGCGGCAGCAGGCGCTGCTCCTGGTAGATGAAGGCGACCTCGCGTCGGATGCGGCCGAGCCCCCGACGCCAGAATCTGTGAAGGCCTCGTCCTTCGACCCAGACCTGACCCTTGCTCGGGCGGAGCTGGCCGTGGATGAGACGCAGGAGAGTGGTCTTGCCGGCACCGCTGGGTCCGGTGATCTCGACGAGCTCGCCTCGGGCGACCGTGAAGCTGACGTCCGCGAAAACCGCGGTGCGCCCGAAAGATTTGGTGACGTGTGCGATGCGGACCGCTGCCGGCGGCGTCGCAGCGCCGTTGGTGGCCGGGCGTGAAGCGGTGGTCCCGTTGGTCGCGGGCCTATCTACCGCCGCCACGCGATCCGAATCCGTGGCGTGCACGCCGTTGGAGACTACCCCACGGTGTCCCACCCTTTCCCCGTCCAGATTAGCCCAACGCAGGCCCTCCAACCTAGGGACAAGCTGTGAGTCTGTCTGGGCGTCACCAGCAGAGGGGCCGGCCCACATTGGGCCGGCCCCTCGTCATGAACTGAGAGAGCGATCAGCCGCCGTTGGCGGCCTTCACGAGGTCGGGCACCAGGTTCGCCGCGTTGGGCGTACCGAGGCCGGTGATCGGATCCCAACCGGTCGTCGCCGGGTAGCCTGGGACCGTCGGGTCGGCGGTGTTGTTGCCCGTGGTGATGTCGAAGAAGTCGTTGGCGTAGCGGGTCGGGTCAGCACCGAGCTTGTAGAGGGCGGGGTTGATCAGCCCGAGCCCGCCTCCGTTGATCTGGTCGGCGATCGCGACCAGGCCGGCCCACTGCGGGCAGCTGAGCGAGGTGCCGCCGATGTCGAACCAGCCGGTGCTGCAGGGCGCAGAACCGCAGAACAGCCCGCTCTGGCCGTCGGGGGGAAGGCTGATGAAGACCAGCGCGCCGGTGCCGGCGCTGGCCTGGTAGGCGATGTCAGGAACGCCGCGCATCGAGCCGATGGCGGTGCTGCCGGTCGGCAGCGTGTTCTGGTAAGCAGGCTTGCCGAACACGTGGCTGAAGCCGCCGCCGCTGAACGTCCAGCCGACTTCGGCCTGGCCCGGGTTCGCCTTGCACTTGGCGGGCGGATTCGTGTTGTCAGCGACGCGAGACGTGGTGTTGGTCGCGTCGGTGCAGAGATAGGTGCCGCCGACGCCGGTCACCAGCGGATCGCTGGCCGGCCACTCGACGGTCGGGAAGGGGATGAGGGATCCGGCCTGGCCAACAGGAGTCTTGCGGACGTTGGCGGTGCCGGAGTCACCGGATGAACCCAGTACTGTGACGCCGTTCTGGGCGGCCGAGATGTAGGCGTGGCGCAGCGTCTGAAGGGAGGTGCTGCTTCCGAAAGCGTCCTCGGCGGAGGCAAAGCTCTGAGAGATGACGGTCGCCAGGTGATGGTCGACCACGTACTGCTCGGCGTTCATCATGTCGGGGAAACCCTGCACGCCGAGGGTCTCGGCCGTCGGCGTGGTGACGAGCAGGATGTTGGCCTGCGGCGCGGTCGCGTGTGCGGTCTCGACGTCAAGCGAAACTTCGAGCGCCCACGCGCTCTTGTTCTCCTGCCCCGTGCCCCTGGAGGTCGGCGGCGGGGCCGTGGTGGCCGGCGAGCCCTGCACGTGCAGCTGGCTGAAGGTCGGCATGCCGGCGGCGCAGCTCACGCCCTCTTCGCCACACATCGGCTGCAGGCCGAAGGCCTGGTCGTACACGTGAAGGTCGTGTGCAATCGTGTCGCTGCCGTACGAGTCGACGATGGCGATGGTCACGCCCTTGCCGTTCAACCCCTGCGCATACAAAGGCCCAAGGTTGTACGCGGCCGCGGTCGTTTGCGGAGTGAAGCACCGCCGGCCGGCGCTGATGCACTGTGCCTGTGTCGGCGGAGTCGTCGACGCCGTCATCTGGTAGTACTCCGCGACCGTCGGGTGAAATACCGCGGCCACTGATGGCGCTGCCGATACGGGTCCCGCAAGCGCCACCCCGAAGGTGGCGATCGAGCCCGTCACGAGACGCGCGACTCGACGCAGATGGATTCTTCCCACTACAGCCTCCTCTACGAATGGACGGCGGTGGAGCCGAGTGCCCCGCCGGATCTACTTAACCGTAGCCGCCCCGGGGCGGCCCTGTCCACCCCCGCTCGCGGCCTGGGCCCCTCACCAGAACGCGCCGCCGCCCAGGAGTACGTACAGGATCGGTCCGATACCCCACACGAAGGTCACGATGATCCACAACACCTTCTGCAAGCCGCTCAGTTCGCTCCGCCCCACGATGTTGATGACGCACAGGACCCACACCACCGGATGCAGAAAGATCGCCAGCAAAATCTCGACCAGAAGCTTCATGCCCCATAGCATGCCGCAGAAATTCGCGGAGGGGACAGTGTCCCCCCGCGGACCCACCCTCTCAATAGCCACGCTTGGTGGCGCTTGGAAGGTGACATGGTTGGGGGACGGCCGGAGTAAATCCGGCCTGAGACTCCACAGTGCACCATGAAAAAGAGACGCGGGTGAGTACTCCCGCGCCTCCTACGAAACATGAATACGGACGTCGCTACGCGCTTACCGTCCAGGTCATCTCTGCCACCTCCAGCGGCTATGGATTCGAGGCATCTCGGGCGGCCTCGCACGCCTTGACCTGCGCTTTCTCTGATTGGTCCTCCGACTTCTCGGCAGCCTTCTCCTTGGCGTCCTCGGACTTGTCGTCAGCCTTCGACGTGTTGGCCGACTTCTCCGCTGCGTTCTCGCTCTTGCTGCCGGTCTTCTCGGACGAGTCCTCGTTGGCGTCGGCCGCCTTGCACGTGTCGGTCGACTTCGCAGAGTCGGTGTCTTGCTCTGACTTGCTGGAGGCGATGGCGCTCACGCACTGGCCGTGGACCCCGTTGGGGCCGTGCGGGCAGGTGCGGGCTGCAGACGCGACCTCATCGCCGTGGGAGTCGGAGTTGGTCAGGGAGATGGCTCCGACGTTGGCCAGCACGCCCGCGCCTCCGAGGGCAAGGGCCGCACCGGCTCCCACCAGCAGATAGCGAAACTTCGACATTCAGGATTCCTCCAAAGGCTCGAGACTCCTTCCTCTGCGGCGAAGAAGAACCAAGCCGGCGACCCAAGTACCCAATCGATTTGTGACCCACCTCGGGTCTGTATCAGTCACACTAATCAGGGAGCCTCTGATTGTGCCCTTGACACGATCCTTCGTCGATTGAGCAGCCGTAAGTTGAGCCGCGTGAGGGCGGCACCGGATTTCGGCGTCGAGACGGACCCCCAATCGGACAGCAGCCTGGCCGAGCGGGAGCTCAGCTTCCTGGTCCGGCTGGCGCAAGCCGCGGCCTCCACCCAGAAGCCGGACGAGCTCCTCGATCTGATCATCGGCGAGGCCACCTCGGCAATGGGCACGGACGTGTGCTCCCTGTACCTGCTCACTCCACCCGGCCGCGAGATGCTGCTCACGGCGACCAACGGGCTCAGCGAAAAGATGGTCGGCAAGGTCGTGATGAGGGTGGGGGAGGGCATCACGGGCTGGGTGGCCGAGACGCGGCGCCCGGCGGTGGTCCCGGACGTGAGCAAGGAGCCGCACTGGAAGTGGGTGCCGGGCCTGGACGAGGATCGCTTCCGCTCGATGCTTTCGGTACCGATCGAATCGGGTCCTCGCCTGGTTGGCGTGCTCAACGTGCAGACCGTCGACCTCCGCGATTTCGATTCCGGCGACCTCGACTTCCTGCGGGCGATCGCGGCGCAGGTCGCCGGCATCCTCGAGCGCAGCGAGCTGCAGCGCCGGATGGAGGTCCAGCTGGGCGAGATCCAGCTCTCCCATGACATCCACGAACGCTTCACCAAGCTGTCCCTCGAGGGCGCCGGCATCTCGTCGATCCTCGAGGCCGTTGGCGCCCTCGCGGGCGGCCGGGCTGCGCTGTATTCGCCCGATGGTTATCGGGTCAGGGGAGTTGGGGTTGCATCCGACGGCATGCCGCCGCGCATCCACGTGCCAGTCCCTCTGGCGCAGGCCGGCGCGCGCGAGGTTCGTATCCATGCCGGCCGTCCGGCGCGAGCGCTGGATGTCGTCCCCGTGCGCGCCGGCGCCGACCTGCTCGGCATGCTGGCGGTCGCCGTCGACGAGCAGACGGTCGACTCACACGGAAGGCGTCGCGCCCTGGAGCATGGGTCGACCGTGCTCGCGCTGGAGCTGTCGAAGGAGCGCTCTGCCGCCGAGGTCGAGCGCCGGCTGCGAGGTGACCTGGTCGAGGAGGTCCTGGCCGGAGGCCTGGAAGGCGACGAGGCAGAAAGGGTGGCGCGGCAGGCGGAGCGTCTCGGCCACCGGCTGCCACATCGCGCGTGGGTCGTGGTCCTGGAGCCCGATGACGATGAGACCGAGGCTGCGCTCGCCGGGCGCGCTCAGCAGGACCGTCTGGACGCGGCGCTCAGCGGCCTGATCCGCTCGCGACTACCGGGCGCACTCACCCTGGTTCGCTCATCGTCGGCCGTGTTCCTGATTCCGGACGACATCGCCTCCGACCTGGCCGCCGTGGAAAAGCTGGCCGGCCTCATCCTCGCCGGCGCCGCCCCGGTGATGAAGCCCGGCGCGGCATCGGTGGGCATCGGGAACCTCGCCAACTCGGTCGGCGAGCTGGCCCGCTCCCACGTGGAGGCGCGCCAGGCGCTGCGTCTGACTCGGCGGGCGGGCGGGCGAGGCAAGGTCGCCTCGTATCGTTCGCTCGGCGCCTTCCGGTTGCTGCTGGAGGTGCAGAGCCCGGACGCCCTGCGCCGGTTTGTGGACGAGCTGCTCGGCACCTTGCTCAAGTACGCGCAGTCCCGCGACACGCCCCTCCTGGAAACCCTCGAGGCGCTGTCCTCCGCCCGGTGGGTGCGCCGAGCCGCGGCGCGCCAGCTGGGCATCCACATCAACTCGATGAGCTACCGGGTGGAGAGGATCGAATCACTGACCGGCTTGCAGCTCGACGACCCCGAGACGCGGGTGGCGATATCGATCGCCCTTCGCGCCCGCGCCATGCTGGGCATGTGAGCTAGGGCAGCCGGCTCGTCGGTACGCGCAAGGGAGAACGAATCCCGGCTGCGCGCTCGAGGCCGGCAAGAATCGCCACGGTGATGGCGACCAGCAATGCAGCGTCGTTGCCGCTTAAGCCGAAGCCTCTGCCCGCGGCGTGAGATGCATTCCACTCCAGCACTGGCAGGACGACCACCGTGAATGCGAGGAGGGCGCCACCGATAAGAGCCAGGCGCCTGATGTGCGGGATCAACCCTCGTGACAGTGGTTTGCCCAGACGGACGTCGCCTGCCACGACGAAGTAGGTGAACCCGATCACCAGCAGTGAAACCACAATCACGTTCGCGACGTCGGCCCAGGGATCAGGCCCGTACATGCTGATGTAGTCATTGACCCATCGGCTGAGGGCTGGGTTTGATCCTGAGTAGTTGACGGCGACGATCACCGGCACTGACCACAACGCCAGCGCGAACGCCGGCGGCCTCAACACGCCTGACATCAGGACCGACAGCTCAACACGTTCAGCGGGTTTGGTCTTCTTGCCTTCCGTGACCCTCACCCGCCGTACTGCGTTCAAAACGGCGATAGAGAGCGCGACGACGGCGATCGAGACCGTCACCCAGATCCCAAACGGCAGGTAAAGGGCCTGGATCGAAGGCGCGGAAGCGAACATATCCGCGACACGATGCACTTCGATGGCGAGCGGAGTGAGTGCGTAAATCAGAAAGGCGCCATTCCCAAGACCCAGGCCGAACTCGTCGAGAATGTCGGCGATCAGCACCAAGAGCATTGTGCCGGCCGCCAGCTCGAGGCACACCAACAGTCGTGGGAACAAATCCATCGGCGAGGGCAGGATCGAGTTGGATTGGAACAGGACGGTCCACCCATATGCCTGGCCCAGCGCCAGGACGACGGCGAGGGCTCGCGTCCAGCGCGTGATACGCAACTTGCCGTCGTCGGTGTCTCCCATCGCTCGCAAGCGACGTGAGCACAGCTCGAGCAGCCAAACGATGACCAAGGCATTGACGTAGGGCCCAATCCCCATCGCCACGATGCTGTATTTGTTCAAGACGATGCTTCCCGCGCCGATGGCATGTATCAGGCTGCTCGTGTCGACAGCCTCCAGGCGGGCTGCGATCATCGCTGGGTTGGCGCCCGGCAGGGTGACTTGCTCGAGGGCGCGCCAGGCGGCCAGGCAGAGTCCGGTCACCGCGAGCCGCCTCCAACCGACCACCCGCCACAGCTTCTCCACGGCTTGCGGGGAGTCTAGAAGCTAAACGGGCGCTCCAGGATCGGCCGAATGGGCTGGCTGGTTGTACTGGTCGTGTTTGGGAGCACGGGCCTGGGCCTCGCCTGCTGGATTGTCTTCCGTGAGCCGCAATGGGCGCTGCCGAAGTGGATGCGAGAGGACAAGCATCGAAAATAAACGGGCCCCGGCTTGTCGCCGAGGCCCGTGGAGGGTGGTAGGGAGCAGTTCTAAACGTCCGAGTAGAGCATGAACTCCCAAGGGTGCGGTCGCAGCGCCACCTGGTCGACCTCGCGCTTGCGCTTGTACTCGATCCAGGTCTCGACGACGTCCTTGGTGAAAACGCCGCCTTCGAGGAGGAACGCGTGGTCCTTCTCGAGCGCGTCCAGCGACTCGCCGAGCGAGCCCGGAACCGACTTGATCTTCGCCTTTTCCTCACCGTCGAGCTCGTAGATGTCCTTGTCCACCGGCTCCGGCGGCAGGATCTTGTGCTTGATGCCGTCCAGGCCGGCCATCAGGCACGCCGAGAAAGCGAGGTATGGGTTCGCGGCCGGGTCGGGTGAGCGGAACTCGACGCGCTTCGTCTTGGGGTTGGTCGAGTACATGGGGATGCGCACGCAAGCCGAGCGGTTCCGCTTCGAGTAAACGAGGTTGATCGGCGCTTCGTAGCCGGGCACGAGCCGGCGATACGAGTTGGTGGTGGGCGCGCACAGCGCGAGCAGCGCCGGCGCGTGCTTCAGAAGGCCCCCGATGTAGTAGACGGCCGTCTGGCTCAAACCTGCGTAGCCGCTCTTGTCTGCGAAGAGGTTCTGGCCGTCCTTCCACAGGCTCTGGTGCACGTGCATCCCCGAGCCGTTGTCCATGAAGAGCGGCTTGGGCATGAAGGTCGCCACATAGCCGTGCTGGGCGGCTACGTTCTTGATGACGTACTTGTAGACCATCATCTTGTCGCCCATCTTCGTGAGGGTGTCGAAGCGCATGTCGATCTCGGCCTGACCCGCGGTGCCGACCTCGTGGTGCTGCACCTCGACGTGCACGCCGGCCTCGATCAGCTTGAGCATGATCTCGGACCGCAGGTCCTGGAGCTTGTCGGTCGGCGGCACCGGGAAGTAGCCCTCCTTGTGCCGCGGCCGGAACGCCAGGTTGGGCTCCGAGTTCTTGCCCGAGTTCCAGATGCCTTCATCCGAATCGATGTGGTAGTAGCCGCTGAAGGCGTTCTGGTCGAAGCGCAGGGAGTTGAAAAGGTAGAACTCCGCCTCCGGGCCCCAGTAGCTCACGTCGGCGATGCCCGAGCGGCGCAGGTGCTCCTCGGCTTTCTTGGCGATGAAGCGCGCGTCCCGGCTATAGGGCTCGCGCGTGATCGGGTCGATGACGTCGCAGATCAAGAACAGGGTCTTGTGCGAAAGCACCGGATCGATGGTGGCCGAGTCCGGGTCGGGGATGAGGAGCATGTCGCTCTCATCGATGGACTGGAAGCCGCGGATGCTGGACCCGTCGAATCCGAGGCCGCCGGTGAAGCTGTCCTCCTCGAGCTCGCCGAGCGGCAGGCTGAAGTGCTGCCATGTCCCCGGGAGGTCGATGAACCTGACGTCGACGACCTCGACGCCCTCAGCCTTCGCGCGCTCGATCACCTCGCGCGGGCTGGTCTTGCTGCCTACTTTCGTCTCGATTGCCATTAACACCCTCCTGGACCATTGGTTATCTGACGGGCCCTAGGGCATCGTAGGAATTGCTGGACGCCCGGATCACGGTGACGTCTCACGAATCTGCCGCCTTCATTTACGTGTGAATGACACAAGACAAGATATCCACAGGCGGCGTTGTGTCGTGCGCACCGCACGAGCCGGCGCCTCCTAGTTCGTTGCAGGCGCACGTTTCAGGCGCGACCGCGCAGCACCTAGCCTGACTCTCGAGCCAACGGCAATCAACTCGGAGGTGACCTCATTGTCGACGCGCAGATCTGATCTCAGGACCGCGCTGGAGAAGCGCAAACCGGTACTCGTCATCGCCGCGAGCTTGGCCCTTCTGGCGGCGCTCATACCCATCGCGGTCGCGGCGGACGACCAAACCGCGACTCAGGCCGCGGGCGTCGCGGCCGACACGGTCTGGGTGATCGTGACCGGCTGTCTGGTGATGTTCATGCAGGCCGGGTTCGCGATGCTCGAGGTCGGCTTCAGCCGCATGAAGAACGTTGGCACCGTGGTCGCCAAGGTTGTCACCAACCTCAGCGTCAGCTCGATAGCCTACTGGGCCGTCGGGTTTGGCTTCGCCTTCGGCGCGGGCGGCATCTTCGCCTTCATCGGCGGCAGCGGATTCTTCCCGACCTTCAGCCCGGGCTCGCAGATGAACCTGCCGGCGATCGCGGCAAGCACGGCTCCCGCGGCGGCCAAGTGGTTCTTCGAGTTCGTCTTCTGCGCGGTGTCTCTTGCCATCGTCTGGGGCACGATGATCGAGCGCACCAAGTTCATCGTCTACATCCTTTTCGGAATCCCATTCGCGGCCTTCATCTATCCGCTGATCAGCCACCAGCTCTTCGGTGGCGGCTTCCTGATGGCAACACTCGGCAGCCAGGACTTCGCCGGCTCGACAGTCGTGCACCTCACCGGCGCGACGGCGGGCTTGGCCGGCCTCCTGCTGCTGGGGCCGCGCATCGGCAAATACGAGAAGGGCCGCTCGAACGCGATCCCCGGTCACAACATGCCGCTCGCGCAGCTCGGAGTGCTCATCCTTTGGTTCGGGTGGTTCGGGTTCAACCCAGGATCCACGCTGAACGCGACCAACCTGCACTTCGCGGACATCGTCGTGGTCACCAACCTCGCGGCGGCCGCGGGAGCGGTGGCGGCACTGGCCACCATCTACTTCATCACCAAGACTATGGACGTCGGCATGATCGGCAACGGCGCGATTGCGGCGCTCGTGGCCATCACGGCGCCATCCGGTTACGTCGAGCCGTGGGCCGCGATCGTGATCGGCGCGGTCGCCGGCGTGATCGTGGTGGTAGGCGTGCTCGCCCTCGACAAGATCCTCGACGACCCAGTCGGGGCGCTGCCTGCCCACGGCCTGGCCGGCATCTGGGGCACTCTCAGCTGCGGCCTGTTCACCGTCCCGGCGCTCGCCAAGTTCAACGGCGTCGGCCAGGGTGGCTTCTTCTACACCGGCAGCCTGCACCAGCTTGGTGCCCAGGCGATCGCCGTGACGGCATCGTTCCTGACCGTGTTCGTCCTCAGCTACGGGCTCTTCTGGATCATCAAGAAGACCGTCGGCCTCCGCGTCTCGGCGCGCGAGGAGATGGAAGGCCTGGACATCAGCGAACACGGCATGTGGGGCTACCCCGAATCGTTCATGCCGGTGCCAGGGGGCGTTTACCGGCCGGCCGATACACCGACGGTCAACCCTCACCGATCGCCGGAACCGGTGGGCACGAACGCCCGAAGTGAGGGCTCAGCAGCATGAAGATGGTGATGGCGATCATCCGGCACGAGCGCCTGCAGGAAGTGCAGGACGTCCTCGACGAGTGTGGCGTTTCCGGTGTCACGGTGACCGAGGTCAAGGGCTGCGGCGCGCAGCGCGGCTACACGGAGAAGTACCGCGGTGCCTCTGTCCACATCTCGCTGAGGCCGCGGCTCAAGGTCGAGGCGGTGATGCAGGCCGAAATCGTGAAGACCGTGGTCGACAAGCTGGCGGAAGCCGCGCGTACCGGCGACCACGGCGAGGTCGGCGACGGCAAGATCTTCGTCATCGACGTGGAAGATGCCGTCCGCATCCGGACCGGCGAACACGGCTCGGAAACCGTCAGACACGCGGAACGAGCCATGTGGGGGCACTAGGGATATGAGGGAAAACCCGGATGGTTTTCCCTCACGCCCTCCCGCGACTGCGTCGCGGGGACCCCAGAGGTACGCGGCTGCGCCCATTCCGGTATATGGATGGGCTTGTTTCAAAAGTTTCTCGAGGCGACACTTGGGAGCTAGAAAGACAAAGTCTCGGCCGGGGTAAACCCGGCCGACAACGCCACGCTAGAGAAGAAAAAGTGCGGTCGGGATTTCCCCGGCCGCAGTCGTCCCTCTTGTGAAAGTTGGTTTTAAGCTGCGCCTGCCTCTTCTGCCGGGACTTCTGCGGGGACGTTTTTCTCGATCCAGGCTTTGATCGGGGCCTTGCCGCCCGGGTAACCGATCAGCCGGTCGACGAGCGCACCCTCCCGAAACAGGCCGAGGGTCGGGATGCCCATCACGCCGTAGCGGATCGCGATGTCCTGGTTGACGTCCACGTCCAGCTTGCCGATGACCACCTTACCGGCGTACTCGCCAGCAAGCTGCTCCACCACGGGCGACATCATTCGGCACGGGCCACACCACTCGGCGTAGAAGTCGACCACAACGGGCTGGCTTGACTGGAGCACGTCGGCCTCGAAGGTCGGGCCGTCGAAGTGCTTCATGTTTTCCATGCCAGATACAAGCGCCGGGTCCCGGCCCGTATTCCGAAACCCGGCCGCCACCGGCTCGCGGCCATAATCGGAAAGATGGATTCCGCCCCAGGCGTCAGGCCCACGTCCGCCGTGGATGAGGCCCTGCACCAGTTCGGGGCCCGCCTCTTCGAGGCGGCGCCAGGGCTGATTACCTGGATCCTGCTCCTGGCGCCGGCCTGGATTCCGATCATCTTTCCCTGGCCCGGGGCCTTCGTGGTGGCGGGCGGCGTCCTCCTGTTCGACATCTACTGGCTGCTGCGCTCGATGACCGTCGTCACCGGCGTCTACAACACCCTGTCGCAGATGCGCCGGGACATGCGCAAGGACTGGCTGGCTCTGTGCCACCAAGACCAGGTCGAGGGCCTTCGCGACCCCCTTCAGTACATCCACCTGTGCGTAATCCCTACCTACACCGAGCCCTACCACGTGCTCGAGCAGACCGTCCAGGCGATCGTCGACTCCAACTATCCGGCCGACAAGAAGATGGTCGGGATCATCACCCGCGAGACCGACAAAGCGGGTTGGGTCAACGTCGCGCGGCTGAAGGAAAAGTTCGGCGACCAGCTCCTCGGCTTCTACCACATCAAGGACCCGCTCGAGCCGGGGATCGTCATCGGCAAGTCGGCGGCCATGAACTGGGGCGGGCGCTGGATGGTTCGCGTGCTGACGGAGGAGGGCTACGACCTCAGCCAGATCCTCCTTACGGACCTGGATTCCGACTACCGGGTGCATCGCCAGTATTTCGGCTGGATCAGCCAGCACCACGCCCGCGAGCCGCTGCGCGACTTTGTGATCTGGCAGCCGGTGCCGCTGTTCCACAACAACATCTGGCAGGTGCCGATGGCCGTGCGGGTAATGTCGGCTGCGACCTCGCAGTGGCAGATGTTCCTGCACTCCCGACCCCATCGGCTCGTCGCCTTCAGCAGCTACACGTGCAGCCTCGAGTTCATCCACAAGGTCGGCTACTGGGACAAGGACGTGATCCCCGAGGATTCGCGCTTCTACTGGAAGGCATTCTTCACGTTTGGCGAGCGATTTTCGGTGAAGTCGGTCTACCTGCCGCTTTACGGCGACTCGCCGATGTCGCGGGACTACGCGTCCACGCACATGAGCCAGTACAACCAGATCAAGCGATGGGCGTGGGGCGTCACCGACGTGCCGTACGTCCTCGCCCGGCTCTTCAAGCACCCCGAGATCCCGCTGTTTCTTCGGGTCAGGCGCTTTCTCAACCTGTTCCTCAACCACCTCAACTGGATCTTCCTGCCGTTGCTGCTCATATTCGGTGCGTCGGTGCCCATCTGGGTGAGCCAGGACTTCGCGCTCACCGACCTGGGCCAGGCCCTGTGGTCGTGGTCAGGTCTGCTGCTGACGATCACGCTCTCTACCACCATCTTCTTTGTGATGATCGAGTTGGCGATGCTGCCGCCCAAGCCTAAAGAGTGGCCGGCGTGGAAGAAGGTGTTCGTGCACGTGCAATACATCGCCTACCCGGTGGTCGGCCTGGTGCTCAGCGTGCTCCCGGCGCTCGAGGCGCACACGCGGCTGCTGCTAGGCCGTTACCTGGAGTACCGGGTTACAGAGAAGGTATGAGAGCGATTCGTTCTGCACGCACCTCTTCCTAACCCGCTCCCCTCGCGGGGAGACGGGACGCGCTAGCTCAGGCTCCGCAGACCGCGCCGGTAAACGGCCAGGGTATACAGAACTGGGGGCCGGCAAGGGCCCACAGCTCGAGCAGGGCAACGATGACCAACCCGACCACGAAGGCGGTCCCGGTGTAGACGTTGCGGCCGGGGACCGGCCAGCTCTTCCAGTGCAGCCGCTTGGCGAGTCGAGAACCCGCGATGGAGTCGATGAACGGAAACACCAGCAGCACAACGACTACCAACGGCGGGACGACCCCGAACATGATCAACTCCGGACCGAGCTTGAGCAGCTGGAACAAGAAGAGGAAGTACCAGTCGGGCCGCGGAATGGTCACTGTGCGTGGGTCGGCGGACACCTCGAGCTGGAGGTTCTTCTGCACGAAGGCGGCCAACAGCCCGACCGCGACGAGCATGACCACCGCGATGATCGGGTACGGCCAGAAGTGGTCCGGGAAGAACGGATGAGTCTCGTCATCCGGCATGTCGTCGGCCAGGTGGTGACCGGCGTCGCCCATGAGGATGGGGAAGAGGGCGAGCCCGACGACGACGGGATAGAGAATGTGATCCGGGCCGATGGGCAGCCGCTTGTAATCCGGCTCCAAAGTGTGTCCGTGCGACTCGACCTCGATGATCGGAATCTCTGTCGCCGCCGTCGCCGCGCCGGGTCCTTCCTTCATTCGTTCGTTGTCACTCATCACATCGGCTCCGATATTCCATGGGCGCGGATGAAACGGAAATGGACATACATCAACAGGACGATCAGCGCGGGCAGCAGGAACACGTGGATGGTGAAGAAGCGCTGCAGTGTAGGCGGTCCAACCACGGCACCGCCCTGCAATATCTCCTTGATGAACGTGCCGAGCTGGGCGGGCGGCAGAGAACCTGCAAGCTTGATCGTGACCTCGGTCGCGAAGTAGGCCTTGGTGTCCCACGGCAGCAGGTAGCCGGTGAGTGAGAAGGCGAGGATGAGAAGAAACATGATCACGCCGACCATCCAGTTCAGCTCGCGCGGCGCTCGGTATGAGCCGGTCCAGTAGACCCTGGCCATGTGCAGAATCACCATGATGATCAAAAGGTTGGCGCCCCAGAAATGGACGCCTCGGACCAGCCAGCCGAGATAGACCTCGTTCTGGATGAAGTTGACACTTGTGTAGGCGGGTGCCGGTTTTCCGCTCGCGTCAGGTACGTAGTACAGAGCGAGCAGGATGCCGGTCAACAGCTGCAGCACGATGAGGATGAACACCATCCCGCCGAAGCAGTAGTAGAAGGCGTTGGCAAAGTTCGGCACGCGCTGGTACAGGGCTTCGTCGACGGCCTTGGTGAACGGGTAGCGCTCGTCCAGCCAGCGCACCGCGGCCAACTGGATGTCGCGCGGGTGGGGAATCGCCATCTCTTTCCCTTCTAGAACCCCAGGATGATTCCGTCCACGACGATGGTCTTGGGACTGTCGCCTTGCTTCCAGTTGAGATCCGAAAGTGGGGCGGCCGCGGGTCCGTGCAGGACTGTGCCGTCCAGGTGGAACCGTGAGCCGTGGCATGGGCAATCGAACGTCTTGTCGGTCGCGTTGAGCGCGATCGGGCAGCCGAGATGCGAGCAGTTGATCGCAAATACATGCGTGCTGCCTTTCTGATCCTTGACCGCGAAGCCCCCGAACGCAAGGTCACCGGGCCCGTTGTCGCCTCCTCCGTCGGCCATGATGAAGGCGGAGTTGGGGCTGGTCGGAGCGTCGAACTTGATGGCGTCACCCGGCGACAGCTCAGTCACCGCCCTATCCAGAGTGATCGGGATGGCGGTTTTCTTCTGGCCCTTGGCGGGGGCCGGCCAGAGAAAGACCAGGATCGGCGCCAATCCGGTGACCACCGTCGCGGTCAAGAGGCTGGCCATCCACCACCCGAGGAAGGTCCGGCGGGTGAACCTGCGCGGCGTGGAATCAGCCATCCGACCCGAATTCTAGCCGCCCTTCAGGCGCGGGCGTACGGCGGCAATCCGACCGCGTCGCGCACCTCGTCCATGGTCCGTCCGGCGATGGCGCGGGCGCGCTCGCCTCCGGTTTCGAGGATGGCGTCTATCTGATCGCGGGTCAGCTCGGCGCGCCGCTCGCGGAACGGCGCAAAGCGATCGTTGATACGCTCGGCGAGGAGCCGCTTCTTTTCCTGGCAACCTATTTGCGCCTTGCGGCACAGCTCCCAGTAGTGCTCCCAGTCGTCGAAGAAGAATCTGTAGAACGCGCACACATTGCACGATCGCGGATGGCCCGGGTCCGTTTTGCGCGGCCGCTTCACGTCCGTGACCATGCTCATGACCTGCTTTCGAATCAGCTCGGGCGGGTCGGTGACGCCGACGATGTTGTTCAGGCTTTTCGACATCTTCGTTTTGCCGTCGGTGCCTTTGACGATGGGGGCCTCGGGGTTCAGCACGATCTGCGGCTCGGGGAAGACAGGGCCGTACGTGCGGTTGAAGCGGCGGGTGATCTCTCGCGAGAGCTCGAGATGAGGCGCCTGGTCGCGGCCAACAGGGACGACGTCCCCTTTGACGATGATGATGTCGGCGCACTGAAGCACCGGGTACTCGAACAATCCGAGGTTCACGTTGTCAGGTTGGACGCGCACCATTTCCTTGAATGTGGGCACGCGCTGGACCCAGCCAAGCGGCGTCACCATCGCGAGCAGCAGGGTCAGCTCGGCCACCATCGGGATCATCGACTGGCGGTAGATCACGGTCCGCTCGGGATCGATGCCGATCGCGATCAGGTCCATGACCATGTCGTACAGATCGTCAGTGAAGTCGCGGGCGTTGGGCTTTGTGGTGAGCGTGTGGTAGTCGGCCACGAAGATGTACGACTCGTACTCGTCTTGCAGGCGGACGTAGTTGACACCGGCGCCCAGGTAGTTGCCGAGATGGAAGCGACCTGTGACCCGGATTCCGCTCAGCGACCGCTTTCGACCATCCATGTGGCCCAAAGTGTATTTGACGAGGGATGAACGTCCGGTGACCGGGCGTTAGCATTGCCGCAAATTGGCAGACATCGAAAAGCCACCTGAAGCTTCCGTCTCGACCGCCGGATTGGGTTCGCGGGCGCTGCGCAACACCGTCCTCGTCCTGTCGGCGAAGATGGTCGCGCGCCTGATTGCGCTCGTCACCGTCATTGCAACTCTCAAACAGCTCACACCCGCGCCTTATGGGACCTTCATCACGCTCATCAACTACACGGCCATCGTCAGCGTGGTCCTGGACCTCGGTTTCAACGTCCTTTATGTACGCGAGGGGGCCCGGCATCCCGCTGACATCCAGCGCTACCTGCGCAACGTGATGTCCTTGCGGCTCGTGATGGCGCTGGGCAGCCTCCTCATCCTGGCCATCGCGCTTGCCATCGCAGGCCTGAGCAGCCTTCTGGTGCCCGGATTCGTGCTAATGGTCCTCACGTCGTATTCGACGCTGCTCCGCAACACGCTCTATGCCGTTCAGCGCCTGGGCTACGAAGCGGCGGCGGTCGTGCTCGAGAGCGCCGTCCTCCTCGGCCTCGTGCTGATCGGGATCAAGATCGGCGCCGGCGTCACCTATTTCGTGTGGGCATATGCCGCGCAGTACGCATTCAGCTGCGCGTACTTCGCCATCGTCCTTTACTGGCGCAAGATCGCGACCATCGGTTGGAGGTTCGAGCCCGAGCTGTTGCGGGAGTGGTTCTTCCAGGGCCTGCCCTTCGCGCTCACGTTCGTGCTCACCATCCTCTATTTCAAGGTCGACCAGCCGATCCTCTACGCACTCCGCCCGCACGCCGAGGCGGGTTGGTATGCGGCGGCGTACAAGCCCTTCGAGGCGCTGCTGTTCATCCCGATGACGCTGCTGTCGGTCGTATTCCCGGTGCTGTCCGTCTACTTTCGCGAGCGCCCGCAGGAGCTGACCGATGCTGTGAGCCGCTTCTTCAAGGCTCTGCTCGTCGTTGGGTGGCCCATTGCGGTCGGCCTCTTCATGCTGGCGCACCCGCTGACCACGATGTTCCTGTACCCGCAGTCGGAACCGGCGCTGCGCATCCTCGCCATCGCACTGGCGATCGGCTTTGTCAACAACGCCTTCATCGGCGCGCTGAGCGCATCTGACAACCAGAAATCTTTCACGTGGGCCGCCGGCTGGAGCCTCGTCGCCAACGTCGTGCTCAACCTCCTCTTGATCCCCTTCTTTCACTACCTGGGGGCGGCCGTCGCCACCGTGCTCACCGAGGTCGTGCTGGCAATCGCTGGCTGGGTCTTGACGCGGCGCCATGTCGGTTCGGTCCCCGTGCTGCAGATGAGCTGGCGTCCGATCCTTGCCGGGCTCGTCATGGGCGCAGTCCTGTTCCCGCTGCGCAACCTCGACGGGGTCCAGATCGTCATCCCGATCGTGGTCGGCGCGGCCGTCTACACCGGCGCCGCCCTCCTCCTCCGCGCCATCACTTCGGACGAGATCGCGTTCGCCCGGAGGGCGCTGGCCCTGGCGCGCTAGCGTTAGTAAGTACGTGCCTTCTGGTCAGGGGTCCCCGCGAAATGCCAAATTGCGCGGGGCAGAGAAAACGGTTTTCCTCAAGCCTCGCGGCGCCGTCGAGCCGGTGCCTTGGGAGGAGATCGCCGTCGACGCGCCCGAGGTCGGGCCACGCACGCGACTCGAGGACGCACAGTTCGTGGCCCTGGACGTGGAGACGACGGGCAACGCGCCTTTCCTTGTCCTGGAGATCGGTGCCGAGCGGTTCACGCTGGCGGGGCCGCTGTCGTTCTTCGACACGCTCGTCGACTGCCGCGCCCCCATCAATCCCTATGCCCGTCGGCGTCACCACATCGAGCGATCGATGCTCATCGGCGCACCCGAGTTCAGGGACGCGCGGCGAGCATTTCTGCGCTTTGCGCAGGGGGCCGTCCTGGTGGAGCACAGCCATGACGCCTTCGACACCTGGCTCGTCGGTCGCGGCCTCGAGAGCCCTCTCGTGCATCCGATCATCGACACCTCAGCACTTGCCAGGCTGGTCCTGGACCTGCCGAAGGGTCAGACGCCCGGCCTGGCCAGGCTCGTCGAAGAGCTCGACCTCGACGTCACCCCGGCACACGCTGCGCTGGACGATGCTCGCGCCACGGCCATGGTGTTTCGAGCGCTGATCGCCCGTGCCCGTGAAACCCTCGGCTGGAACACCGTCGGCGACGTGCTGGCGGCGCTGCCGCCGCGACCGGTCGTCGACCGCACCCCGCCTAATCGAAGAGCGTCAGCTGCAGGTCAGGCTCAGGGTGCTCCAGGCCAGAAAGGCCAACCCCGATCAGCCGCACCGCTCGCGACTCGACGTGCGACTTCTCTAGCGCCGACCGCGCGGCGCGGAAGATCGTCTCGACGTCGTCGGTCGGGCTCGTCCGGCTCACCTGGCGGCTCACCAGCCTGAAATCAGGGAGCTTGAGCTTCACGTAAATGGTGCGGGCGCGCACGTCATCGGCCTTCAGCCGATCGACCACCCGATCCGTGAGCTCGCGCAGCGCCTTCTCGAGCTGGTCGCGGTCGCTGACGTCGTTCTCGAACGTGGTCTCGGCGGAGATGGTCTTCGCCGGCTTGCTGCCGTCGACGGGGGCGCGGTCGCGACCCTGAGCCATGCGCTGCAGGACGGCGCCGCCTACGCCAAGCGCCTGCACCAATCGCTGTGTCTCGTAGGCGGCAAGCTCGCCGGCCGTCCGCACGCCCATCGCGTGCAGCCGCTCCTCCGTCTTGGGACCGATGCCAGGAATGGCGCCGATCGGCAGGGGGGCGAGGAAGTTCGCTTCCGCGCCGGGAGCCACCAGGACAAGGCCGTCCGGCTTTCGGGTGCCGCTCGCAACCTTCGCCACCAGCTTGGACGTGGCCGCTCCCACCGATGCCGTCAGCCCGACCTCGGTGTGGATCTGAAACTTGATCCGGCGCGCCACGTCCTCGGCGTTGGACGTGCCGTGGCGGGTACGCGCGGTGACGTCCAGGTACGCCTCGTCGAGGCTGACGCCCTCGACCAGCTCCGGCGAGGTGAAGCGCCTGAAGATCTGATGGACCAGGCGGCTCGCCTCGCGGTAGCGGGCTCCGTCCGGGCTGATCACAACGAGCTGCGGGCAGAGCTGCATGGCCTCGTGGAGCGGCATCGCGGAGCGCACCCCGAAAGCCCGCGCCTCGTATGAAGCGCCCATCACCACGGCGCGCCTGGAGCGCCCGGCAACCGCCACCGGCACACCGCGGACCTTGGGGTCGTCGCGCTGGTGCACCGATGTGTAGAAGGCGTCGATGTCGACGTGGAGGATGGTTCGCGGCCAATTTTCAGGGCGGGGCATCTGCGGGGGCCAGTCTGCCACAAGAGCTTGTGGCCTAAGGCGGCTTGAAGCGCTCTCGGTGGCTAACTTAGGGGGACGGCGAGCCCAGAGCGGCGGCCACGTTCGAAAAGACGTTGGCGATCTGGGCGCCGCTGGTGTAGAGGATGGCGGCCACGATGGCCGCCACTACGATCATCACCAGCACGAACAGGCCGATGCCAAGGCCCAGGACTAGGCCTGTGTTGCTCGAGCGCGGCGGCGGAGCCTGCGCCGGTACCCAGGAGGCGCCATTCCATCGCCACAGGCGGTCCTGTGAGTAGGCGGGCTTCCACGAGGCGCCGTCCCACCACCAGAATCCGTCGGCTGAGAACCGGCCGCCGGACACTCCTTGCGCCCTGGCCACTGGCGTCACCGGTTGCGGAACGGGCGCTGCGGGAGTCGGGACGGGTTCGGCAGGCGCCGCCGGAGCTGTCGGCTCGGGCGCCGGCGCGCCTGGACCACCCTCGGGACCCGATGAGGTCGGGGGCGGAGATTCGGCCATCGACACCAAGCCTATCCGACATCCATTGGTAGACAATCCGACAGCGATGAAAGGTGTGGTCCTCGCGGGTGGCACAGGCAGCCGCCTGCACCCGCTGACCCAGATCACCAACAAGCACCTGCTGCCGATCTACGACCGGCCGATGATCAGCCACGGCATCGAGGCGCTGGTCAAGGCAGGGGTCTCGGAGATCATGCTGATCACCGGCGGCACTCATGCCGGCGAGTTCCTTCGCCTCCTGGGTGACGGCCAGGAGTTCGGCATCGCGCGTCTGTTCTATGCGTACCAGGCCAAGCCCGGAGGCATCGCGGAAGCGTTGGGCCTCGCCGAGCGCTTTGCCGGCGGCGACCGCACAGTCGTCCTCCTGGCGGACAACATCTTCGAGAGGTCCTTGCGCCCGTGCGTTGACGCCTTTGCGGAGCAGGCGGCCGGTGCGCGAGTCGTGCTGTCGCGGGAGACGGACCGCGAGCACCTACGGCACCTCGGCGTGGCCAAGCTCAACGGCAGCCGCCGGATCGAACGCATCGTGGAAAAGCCGAGCGACCCCCCGAGCGAGTTCGCTGTTACAGGCGTGTATTTCTACGACGACACGGTTTGGGAGGTGCTGCCGCGCCTGGAGCCGTCCGGACGCGGCGAGCTCGAGATCACCGACGTCAACAACTGGTACGTCGAGCGCGGTTTGATGGAGTACGACGTGGTGGACGGCTTCTGGGGCGACGCCGGCGAGTCGATCGACGCTTACTACGAGGTCAACGACTTTGTGCGCAGCCAACGGGCGAATCGCCAACCTTGAGCAACATCGATGGCGTGATCCTCAAAGAGCTCGTGACGCACGCGGATGAGCGCGGCTTCTTTCGCGAGGTGATCCGCGAGACCGACGACTTCTTCGAGCACTTCGGCCAGTGGAGCCATTCGCTGATGTACCCGGGCGTGACCAAGGCCTGGCACATCCATCACAGGCAAACGGACTGGTGGTACGTGATCGGCGCTCTCAAGGTGGCGCTCTACGACACGCGCGATGGGTCGCCGACGAAGGGCCGGCTGATGGAGTTTCTGATGGGAGACACGAGCGCGACGTGCGTGAAGATCCCGCCCGGCGTCGCCCACGGCTGCCGGGCTCTGGAGCTCACGCACCTGCTCTACGTGACGTCGAGCGTCTACGCGCCCGACGACGAGGGCCGGATCCCGCACGACGATCCAAACATCGGCTACGACTGGACGGCAGGCCCTTCCATCAAGTGACACGGTCCTTCAAGCGCCTCCTTGTCGCTGGGGGCGCGGGTTTCATCGGCTCCAACTTCGTCCGCCTGTTGCGACGCACGCGGCCCGAGGTCGATATCACGGTCCTTGACAAGTTGACCTACGCGGGCAACCCGGCGAACCTGGCCGAGTTAGACGGCACGCGTGGCTATCGGTTCGTCCATGGCGACATCTGCGACGGCGCCGTGGTGGATTCGCTCGCGGCGGAAGTCGACGCCATCGTCAACTTCGCAGCCGAGACGCATGTCGACCGCTCTCTCCTGGAGCCGCTCGCTTTCATCGACACGGATGTGCGCGGGACCGCGGTCCTGTGTGAGGCGGCGCGCAAGCATTCGCACGCGGTCTTCCTCCTCGTGAGCACCGACGAGGTGTACGGCGAGGTGAAGGAGGGGCGCTCCCGGGAGGAGGATGCGCTCAAACCGCGCAGCCCCTACTCCGCCAGCAAGGCAGGCGGCGAGCACATCGCGCGCGCATACGCCGAGAGCTTTGGTCTGCCCCTGCTCGTGACGCGTGGCTCCAATACGTTCGGCCCCTACCAGTACCCCGAGAAGCTCGTGCCCGTGTTGATCACGAATGCGATCGACGACCTCCCGCTGCCCCTTTACAAAGACGGTTCTGCGGTACGCGATTACGTCCACGTCGAGGACCACTGTCGCGCCATCGACCTCGTCCTCCACCAGGCGCCCCTTTCCGAGCCTGTTTACAACATCGGGACGGGGGTGGAGACGGATGGCAATCATGTCGCCGCCGCGGTGCTCGAGATCATGGGCAAGCCCATGAGCCTCATCGAATACGTGGCCGACCGACCCGGCCACGACTACCGCTATGCGCTCGACGTTACTCGCATCACCAGCCTCGGCTGGGAGCCGCGGGTCACGTTCGCCGAGGGCCTGGACCGGACCGTGCGTTGGTACATGGATCACCAGGACTGGTGGCGTCCGCTGAAATCGGGCGAGTACTGGGAGTACTACCGGCGCAACTACCGGCCGTTGAGCGGCACGCGCTAGGACACCGCCCGCCACTTCTGGCCGTCCCACCAGAAGGCGCTGTCGGGTGATCGCTGCGCCATCGGCGGCACCTCGCTCTGAGCGTCGCGCCAGGTCTGCCCATCCCACCAGAAGGCGCCATCGGGCGACATCTGCACAGGCACCGCTGCAGCCGCGGCTGCTGGGACTGCGGGGTCCCGAGAGGGATCGAGTTGCGCCCAGGCCGGACCTTCAGCAATCGCCGCTCTGCGTCCCGACCTCATGACCTGGAATACGATCGCCGCAATCACCCCGAAAATCACGGCCAAAATCGCCAGCTCGCCAAGTAGTCTGCCAACATCGAATACCGGGGTATCCGATGGCGTCGTGCTTGCGTTTTCGGGCCATTGCGCTGGCGGTATCGTCGAGCCGGGCGCGGAATCGAATTGGCTCTTCGCCCGGCTGGTCGCCAGGGCCAAAACGTCATCCCGCGTCGACTGGTATCCAATGACGAAGTAGTCGTTGCCCTTAACAAAATCAAACGCATCGGAGACGTCATGGCTCGGGTAGACGTTGTGCTCTCCGAAATACGGGTCGATGCCGGATATGGTGTCCGCGTGCCGGAAGGTGGGATCAAGCTTGTCTCCGGCTTCGGTATACGAGAGCCAGCTCCTCGCGCCGTTGCCGCCGGCGAAAGCCACCACATATTCGACCAGCACATGTTTGTCCAGCTGATTGACCAGGAACATTCCGTACGCGTCGATGAAGACGTTTTCGTCCAGCGCCTTTTGCGCCTCGGCAGCCTTTGTCCCCCAGGCTGCGGCGTAGACCTGGCTGTTGAACTGCCCGTGAAACGGGGCTGAGGCCCCCACCTCCGTGTAGCCGCTCGGCGGGGGCACCAGGACCTGCGCCAGGCTCGGCGACGGAATCGGAATGGCCGCGGCCGTGATCGGCAAGAGAGCCGCGGCGGCCACCGGCAGCGCGCCAAGAATTCGTAAGACCCCCGACATGATGTGGCGCCGGTCCCCGCGCTCGACCGCTACGACACCGCCCGCCACTTCTGTCCGTCCCACCAGAAGGCGCTGTCGGGTGATCGCTGCGCCATCGGCGGCACCTCGTGCTGCGCATCGCGCCATGTTTGGCCGTCCCACCAGAACGCGCCGTCCGGTGACATCTGAAGGGGCCCCGCCGGGGCGGCGGCTGCCGGCATCGCGTCGGACGCTGCGACTGGATACGCCCCGGCGCCGGCCCCAACCACAGCCGCGCGGCGCCGGGAGCGGATCACCAGTCCGACCACCAGCAGGACCGCCGCGGCGATCAGCACGAAGACGATGATGCCGCCCACCAGGAAGCCGGCCTGGTATGCGGTCGACGACGTCGGCGTCTCCGGCCACCGCGACTTTGGAATCGTGGCGTCGGGCGCCTCCCCGTACTGGGATGTCGCCTGTGTGGCCGCGGCCGCACCGAGGTCGTCTTTCGGCGAGACGAAGACGAGGTCGAAATAATCGTTGCCCTTTACGAAGGCGAGCTCATCGCCGACGCTGTTGTTGACGGCGTACACGTAGTGCGCGCCGTAGTAGTTGTCGATGCCGGTGACTGAAAGGGCCTTCTTATAGCTGGCCTCAGCCTTGGCAGCCAGCTCAGATGCGCCCAGCCACTGTTTCGCGCCCTCACCGCCGCCGAAGGCTATGACGACCTCGATCAGCACGTGCTGAGTCCCCGTCTGGATCCAGGTGCGCCAGTAACCGTCGACGAATCCATCGTGGACAAGCGTCTGCTGGACCGCTTCGGGGTTGGTCGCGCGGGTTTTCGTCACGAACGTCTTGGCGTCGAACTGGCCTTCGAGCAGCGTCGCATTCGAAGCCCCGGCCTCGATGTAATCGCTCTTGGGGGGTGCGGCCAGGATGCTGCTGAGCGCGGGGGATGGGCTTGGGGTGGCGAACGCGGCCGCCGGAACCAGTGCAAGGGAGCCGATCAGGAGGGCGACCAGGCGCCTCATCCGGGCATCCTACCGAACCGGACCCCAATTCCAACCCAATACCAGCGCAAGTATCGGGGCAGCCATCTCCAGAGCCGGAACCGGCTCTGGCCGGCGGTGCGATCACGCCACGTCGTCGGCACCTCCGCCACGCGCATGCCCAGCGCGTAAGCCTTGACCGTGAGCTCGAGCCCGAGCTCGAAGCCGCCTGTCGACTCGATCGTCACCCGCTGCAGGAGCCGCTTCGAATAGAGCCGGTAGTTGCTGGTGGCGTCGTGGATGGGAAGGCCTCCCAGCCAGTGCAGCGACAGCCCGGCGACCCGAGACATCGTCCGCTTCAGGAACGGACCGCCAACCTGATGGCCACCTTTCATATAGCGCGACCCGGCGACGACATCGGCCCCGCCCTGCGCGAGGGCGTACATCGCATCGATGTCATCGGGGTCGTCCGACGCGTCGCCCATCGTCACCAGCACGAAAGGTGCCGAGGCCGCGGCCAGGCCGGCCTTCAGCGCATTCAACGCTCCGCGGCCGATGTCGTTGCGATGGAGGCGCAGCTCGGGCAGCTCCGCCTGGAGGCGCTTCACGACCGCCACTGTGGTGTCCTCGTCGAAGTCGTGCACGACGAGAACCTCGAGGGGCCGCGTGCGGGTGCGCTCGACCACTCCGCGTAGGGTCGGCACCACGTTCTCACCTTCGTTGTAGACCGGCACCACGACGCTGAGCGCCGGCGTCTCCGGTTTGCTCAGATCCTTCCCGCCTCGATCTCTTCGCGCACCCAGGGGATGACCTCGTCGAGCATCTCGTCCAGCGTGGTCGTGGCCTCGAAGCCGAGGACCTCGCGCGCCTTGCGCACGTCTGGAACCCGCCTCTGGACGTCGTGCTCGTACGCCGGGTCCAAAACCAGGCGCAGAGGGCGCCCGTCACTGTTTACCTTGTGCCAGATCGCCTCGGCCAGCTCCCGCACGGTCGTGGATTTTTCCGTTGACAGGTTGAAATCCTCGTTGATGGCGTGGGGCGACTCCATGGCCAGGCGGATGCCTCGCGCGAGGTCGCCGCCGTAGGTGTAGTGCCGCACCTGACTGCCGTCGCCAAGGATGTGAAGCGGGTCCTGTCCCTTGAGCACCTTCTGGCACAGGTCGGGTACGACGTGGCTCATCGCGAGCTTGACGTTGCCGCTCATGACGTCGTGGTCGCGCAGCGCTCGCCGCTCGCCGACGCCGACGCAGTTGAATGGCCGCACGATCGTGTAGGGGAGGTCGTACTGCTCGTGGGCTCCGCGAGCGAAATACTCGGCCGCCAGCTTCTGAAACCCATAGGTCGATCGAGGCGGCGGGCTGGTCTGCTCGGCGCCCTCGGGGGTGGGGAAGACCTCGGCCGACTCGAAGACCATGCTGCTGGAGATGACCGTGATGCGGTCCAGGCGCCCGCTGCGGCGCGCGGCAATCGCCGCGTCGAAGGTGGCGGCGCAGATGCGTTCGTTCTCAGCCAGCAGGTCGTAGGCAAACTCGTGGAAATACGAGATGCCGCCGATCATCGCGGCGCCCGCGACCACGTGGTCGCACTCCATGGCCAGCTCGGTCAGCAGCTTCGTGTCCTTGGCATCGCCCTCGACCAGCCGGTATCGCGGGTCGTCGTCGTGGCCGCGCCGCACCGGGCCGTACTTGCTGAAGTTGTCCACGCCGACGACCTCATGGCCGGCCTGGAGCAGATCGGCGACCAGGTAACCGCAGATGAACCCCGCGGACCCGGTGACGAGGATTCTCAGAGTCGGATGGGGCCGGTGACGCCCCAGACGTCGACCACCTCACGGTCCTTGAGGTCGAGGTGCTTGTAGGCTCGATGCGGGGCCGCGATGACGAGAAGCTCGGCCTCTTTCAGGACGCGGTCGAGCGGCACGAACGACTCGTCGTGGATGTACGGGTCGGTGCACAGCACCCGCGCGCCTTTGAACGCGGCGAGCTTTCTCAGCTTGTAGCTGAGCGAGGCGCGAGGGTCGTCCGACTCGCCCTTGAACGCCATGCCGAGAATGCCCACCGTGCGGCCGGAGAGGGGTCGCCGCGAGTTGAGCGTGTCAACGATGTAGTTCGGCAGACCTTCGTTGATCTGCATCGCCGCCTGGCCCATCGGAAAGTGGTCCGGCGTGAACGCTGAGAGCTGCATGGTGTCCTTGAGGAGGCACGGGCCGGCGGCGAAGCCGGGCCCGGGAAGGTCGGCGGCGCGCGGGTAGTCCTGGCGGATGGCGTCGAGCACGTGGTTGTAGTCGAGGCCGGACCGATGGACGATCTGGAAGAACTGGTTGGCGATCGCAAACTTCATGTAGCGCCACGTGTTCGTCAGCAGCTTGGCCAGCTCTGCCTCGAGCGGTGTCGTGCGCACGACCTTGACTCCCAGCCGCTCGAACAGCTTGCTGGCCTTCTCGAAAGCGCTGTCCGTCGATGCGCCGACCAGCTGGGGCAGGCTCCGGATCTCCTCCAGCGCGTGCCCTTCCGCGATGCGCTCGGGACAGAACACCACCTCGGCGTCGATGCCTGCGGCCCGAAGGCGCCGTTCCACGGATTCGGTCGTGCTCGGATAAACGGTCGACCGGAGGACCACGAGCGAACCGTCGCGCAGGTGCGGAATCAGCTCGTCGACCACCCGATCGAAGATGCGCACCGACGGGTTCATGAACTCGTCGATCGGCGTGCCGATGACCAGGATCACGGTGGCCGTTCGCTCGAGCAGGCCGGGGTCCGCCGCGAGCTCGAGCCGCCCCGTGGGAAGCAGCCTCCGGAGGAGCTCCTCGGCGCCGGTCTCGAGGAAGGGCACGCTGCCCGATAGGACCTGTTCGATCTTGGCGGCGTCGATGTCGTCGATCCCGACCGTGAAGCCGCTGTCCGCCAGCGACAGCGCGAGCGGGAGGCCGACGTGGCCGCAGCCGCCGACGACGACAACGTCGAGGGTTAGGGGCCCCCGCGAATTCACGGGGTAGCCTCCGAACTCGTGGGGAAGAGCTCCATGGCCGCCAAATTATGATGGCTGGGCCCGTGCCCTCAGCCCGACTTTGAGCCGAAACCAAACTGGAAAACGTGGCGGCGCTGATACGTCAGGCCCAAACGTGCTCATCGACATGCGCACGCTCCAGGGGCCTAGCGCCAAACGCGGCGTGGGCTCCTACGCGAGCGGGATCCTGCACGGGCTGATCGAAGAAGGCTTCGACCGCAACCTCACGCTGCTGCTCGACTCCGACCTGCCGGTCCCGCCCCTTCCCGTTGGCGAGTACCGGTTGGCATCGTCGAGGCGCCGCTACCGAGGTCAGCTCGCCGCGTACGAGGAGGCGGTCGTGCTGGGCTCCGACCTGGCCCGAATCGGTCCGGACGTCTACCACGCGATCGACCTCAAGCTGCCGGGACGTTCCCCGGTGCCGCTGGTCGTGACGCTGCACGACCTGATCCCGTGGGCCTGGGGCGGTCCGCGGATGCGCGGCGAGCGGTTTCGGTTCTGGCTCGGGCGGCGCTTTCTGAGGCGGGCGGACGTGGTCGTGGCCGTGTCGAAGGCGACGGCGGACGACGCAGTCCGACTCAGCGGCGTCGACCGCAAGCGCATCCGGATCGTTCCCGAAGCCGCCGGCGACGAGTTCAAGCCACGGCCGGGCGCGCCAGATCGGGTGCGCCGGCGCTGGGGTCTCAAACCGGGATACCTGCTCTTCGTGGGCGCCCTTGACGCGAGGAAAGACCCGGACGCGCTGCTGCGCGCGTGGCATGCCGCGTGCGCGTCGACCCAGGACCTGGAGCTGGTGATCGCCGGGGAGCCGGGTGCCCAGGCGCCTCGGAACATGGGCGCCGCTCATCGGCTCGGCCACATAGTGGACGGCGAGCTCGCCGACCTGTACGCGGCGGCGGGCTGCCTGCTGTTCCCGAGCCGTTACGAGGGTTTCGGCCTGCCCTGTCTGGAGGCGATGGCGTGCGGCTGCCCGGTCGCGGCGTTCCGGAACTCGAGCATTCCGGAGGTTGTCGGGGACGCCGGCGCGCTGGTGGCGGACGGCGACGCCGAGGCTTTGGGCCGCGCCGCCGCGAAGCTGGCTCAGGCTCCGGATCGAGCGCGGCGGTCGGGGTTCGAACGCGCCAAAGCCTTCGGCTGGCGCAGGACCGCACGGCAGACGATCGCCGCCTACGAAGCCGCCCTCGGCCGCGGCTGAGATAATCCCACCGGCTTTGTCCAGGGTGGCGGTCATCGGCGCGGGCTATGTCGGCCTCACCACGGCCGCGTGTCTGGCCGACCTGGGCAACGACGTCGTGGTCGTCGACATCAACCGGGAGAAGATCGCCCAGCTCTTGAAGAACCGCGTGCCCTTCTACGAGCCCGGTTTGAGCGAGCTCATCGAACGCAATGCCAAGGCCAGGCGCCTGAATTTCACCACCTCATATGAGGAGGCGATCCCCGGAGCTGACTACGCGATCATCGCGGTCAGCACGCCCGAGGGCGAAGGCGGCGAGGCGGACCTTTCATTCGTCGAGTCGGCGGCGAGCTCGATCGCCGATTGCATGGATGGTCCGCTCGTGGTCGTCAACAAGTCGACGGTGCCGCCGCTGACCGGCGACATGGTGTCCCGCGTGATCGGCGACCGCAACGCAAAGCACCGGGCGGACGTGGTGTCGAACCCGGAGTTTCTGCGTGAGGGATCGGCGATCCAGGACTTCATGCACCCGGACCGGGTGGTGATCGGGAGCCACGACCGTGGCGCCGCCGAGAAGGTCGCCACGCTCTACGAGCCGCTGCAGGCTCCGATCCTGATCACCCCCAACATCTACACGGCCGAGATGGTCAAGTACGCGTCGAACGCGTTTCTCGCGGCGCGCATCTCCTTCATCAACGAGATCGCCCGCATCTCCGAGCGCGTAGGTGCCGACGCCAAGCTGGTCGCGGAAGGGATGGGCCTTGACAAGCGGATCGGGCCGAGCTATCTCGACGTCGGGATTGGCTACGGCGGCAGCTGTTTCGGGAAAGATGTGAAGGCGTTGGCCGCATTGGCCGAGCGCTTCGACTATCACCCCGAGCTCCTCAATGCGGTGATGGACATCAACCGCGACCAGCGGATGCTCGTGATCGACAAGCTGCGGGAGGCCCTTGACGAGCTCAACGAGAGGACGGTTGGCCTGCTCGGCCTGGCATTCAAGCCAAACACGGACGACCTCCGCGACGCGCCCAGCCTTGACATCGCCCGAGTCCTGGTGGCGGCGGGTTCCCACGTGCGCGCCTACGATCCGGCGGCGATGGAGGGAGCGCGGGTCATGCTGCCGGAGGTCGAGTACACGCGCGATGCGTACGGCGCTGCGAACGGCGCCGACGCGCTTGTTGTCGTCACCGAGTGGAACGAGTTCCGTCAGCTGGACATGGCCCGGGTGAAGGCCTCGATGCGCATGGCCGTGATCGTCGACGGACGCAACATCTATGACCCCGCCGTCATGCGCGGTCTGGGCTTCACCTATCGGGGTATCGGCCGCGACTAGCTCCAGGCCTCGGGCGGTGGTTTCGGGCGGTGCCGGCTTCATCGGCTCGCACCTGTGCGAGGCGCTCCTGGCGCGCGGCACGCGCGTGCTGGCTCTCGACAACTTCATCACCAGCTCGCGCGACAACCTGCACCCGCTCGCGGAACATCCCGATTTCGAGTTCCGGCAGGCAAACGTGAACGAGCGCATCGAGGTGGAAGGCGACGTTCGCTACGTCCTGCATTTCGCGTCTCCAGCCTCGCCGCCGCAATACGACGCGAACCCGATCCACACCCTGAAGGTCGGCACGCTGGGGACCATGAACATGCTCGGCCTCGCGCGGGCCAAGGGAGCCACGTTCCTGCTCGCCTCGACCTCAGAGGTCTATGGCGATCCCCTCGTGCATCCGCAGCCCGAGTCGTACTGGGGCAACGTCAACCCGATCGGGCCCCGCGGCTGCTACGACGAGGCGAAGCGCTGCGCCGAGGCCTTCGCGATGGCATACCACCGCGCCCACGGCGTCGACACCCGCATCATCCGGATCTTCAACACCCATGGCCCGCGCATGCAGGTTCTGGATGGGCGAGCCGTGCCCAACTTCATGGCCCAGGCGATTCGAGGCGAGCCCCTCACGGTTTATGGCGACGGCTCGCAGACGCGCAGCCTCTGCTATGTGTCCGACCTGGTGCGCGGGATTCTCGCCGCGATCGACAAGGGCGACGACCAGCCGGTCAATCTCGGCAACCCCGAAGAGGTGACCGTGCTGGAGCTGGCTCAGATCATCGTCCGGCTCGCGGGTTCCTCGAGCCCGATCGAGTTTCGCTCCCTGCCGGTTGACGACCCCAAGCAGCGGCGCCCAGACATCACGCGAGCGGGCAAGCTGCTCGGGTGGCAACCTGAGGTCGCGCTGGAGGACGGCCTGTCCCGCACCCTGGAATACTTCCGTCGAGTGGCATGACCGCGATCACAGAGGAAACCCTGAGAAACCTGATCCGCGACGTGCCCGATTTTCCGCAGCCGGGGATCATCTTCAAGGACATCACCCCGCTCCTGGCTGACAAGGTGATCTTCAAAGGAGTCGTGGAGCAGGTTTGCAGCCACTGGATCGACCGTCCGCCGGACATCGTCACGGCGATCGAGGCGCGGGGCTTCATCCCGGGTGGCGCCGTCGCATTGGGTTTGAGCGCGGGCTTCGTCCCCATCCGCAAGCCTGGCAAGCTGCCCTGGAAGACGGTGAGCCAGGACTACCAGCTCGAGTATGGAACCGACCAGCTGCAGATCCACGAGGACGCGGTGCGGCCAGGTCAGACGGTCCTGATCGTGGATGATGTGCTTGCGACCGGCGGCACAGCCGCCGCAGCGACCGAGCTGATCCGAAAGCTCGGAGGCACAGTCCTCGGCGTGCACGTCCTGATCGAGCTGAGCTTCTTGAAGGGGCGCGAGCGGCTGCACGGGATCGAGGTTGTCAGCGAGCTCGTTTATTGAGGAGAAGAGAGGCTTTTGAAAGTCAGCGCTAGAGGCAACGACGTCAAGGATTTAAAGCTGGCCGCGCAGGGTCAGGACCTGATCGACTGGGCGGCCCGGGAGATGCCGGTGCTCACGATCATCCGGCAGCGCTTCCAGAAGGAGCAGCCGCTCAAGGGCCTGAGGGTCGGCGCGTGCCTGCATGTGACCAGCGAGACGGCCAACCTGATGCTGACCCTGAAGGCGGGTGGTGCGGACGTCGCCCTCTGCGCGTCGAACCCGCTCTCGACCAACGATGCGGTGGCCGCGGCGCTGGCGTCGCAGCACGGCATCAAGACCTACGCCATCCGCGGCGAGGACAACGACACCTACTACCAGCACATCGAGGCCGCCCTCGACCACCGCCCGCAGCTGACCATGGACGACGGCGCCGATCTGGTCTCCGTCCTCCACAAGTCGCGGCAGGACCAGATCCCGGATGTGATCGGCGGCACCGAGGAGACCACCACCGGTGTGATCCGGCTTCGCGCCATGGCCGATCGCGGCGTGCTCCGCTACCCGATCATCGCCGTCAACGAAGCCGATACGAAGCACATGTTCGACAATCGCTACGGGACCGGCCAGTCGACCCTCGACGGCATCATCCGGTCCACCAACGTCCTTCTCGCGGGGAAGACGTTCGTCATCGCCGGCTACGGCTGGGTCGGGCGTGGACTGGCGTCGAGGGCCAAGGGGCACGGCGCGGACGTCGTCGTCACCGAGGTCGACTCCGTGAAGGCTCTCGAGGCGGCCATGGATGGTTTCCGGGTGCTGAAGATGGATGAAGCCGCGCGCTCGGGCGACATCTTCGTCACGGTCACCGGCGACGTCAACGTCCTCGATCGCAAGCACTTCGAGGTCATGAAGGACGGAGCGATCCTGGCCAACTCCGGCCATTTCAACTCCGAGATCAACCTCAAGGCTCTCGACGAGCTGGCCACGGGAGTACGGCAGGTGCGGCCGTCGGTGCAGGAATACAAGCTGCAGGACGGTCGGCGGCTGCACGTGCTTGGCGAGGGCCGGCTGATCAACCTGGCGGGCGCCGAGGGTCATCCCGCAGCGGTGATGGACATGAGCTTCGCGAACCAGGCACTGTGCGCCGAGTACGTCAAAGCCAACGCCAGCAAGCTCGAGCGTCGTGTCTACGACGTCCCTGACGACATCGACAAAGAGGTCGCGCGGCTGAAGCTGAGGGCGATGGGTATCGCGATCGACACCCTTACCGAAGAGCAGGAGCGGTACCTGTCGTCCTGGGAGGAGGGGACGTAGCGTTGTCGTACTTCACGCCCCGCTCCCTGACCCTCGCCCCGGAGGGGCGAGGGGACTAACTTTGTTCCGGCCCGCTCGGCGCACGTGGGTGCTGGGCGGGGGCGGCGCTCGCGGCGCCGCCCAGGTTGGGGTGCTTCAGGCGCTGTTCGAAGCGGGCTTGGACCCGCCGGCCGGGCTGGTGGGCGTCAGCGTCGGCGCCTTGAACGGCTCATGCATCGCCGCTTATCCGTCGGAGGCCGGGGTGATGATGCTCCGTGAGCTGTGGATGTCGCGGCAGGCGCTGGAGGTCTTCCGAGCGCACCCGCTCGGCGTCATCCTGTCGGGCCTGAGGCGCGGCCAGCTCAGCGCGCTGCCGCAGGAGAACGTTCGCCGGCTGGTCGAGCGAGCGCAGGCGCTTACCGGCATCACCACGTTCGAACAGATGCGTCTGCCGTTGGCGATCGTGGCCACGGACCTCAATGCCGGTAAGCCGGCCGTGTTCCGGGCCGGGGCCTTGACGCCGGCCCTGCTGGCTTCCACGGCGATCCCGGGCGTGTTTCCCTCGGTGCGGATCGAGGGCCGCGAGCACATGGATGGCGGGATCGTCGACAACACGCCGCTGGACATCGCCATCGATGACGGGGCGAAGGAGATCCTCGCCATCAGCCTGATGGCCGGAGGCGAGAACGAGCAGGCGCCGAGCACGTGGCCCGAGCTCATCGCCCGCACGCTGCAGCTCGCGCTGCACCACCAGATGCTGAGCGACTATGAGCGCCTCCGCGAGCGCGCTCGAATCACCGTGCTGTGTCCCATCACGGCTCCGACCGCGACCTGGGAGATGAGGCGAGAGCGCATCGACGACGTGGTGGAGTCGGCGCGGACGGCGACGGCGGCGATGCTCGCCCAGAAGGGCTCGCGCTTCATGCGCCACTCGGGAATCCAGTACCTGGAGCTGCGTCCGTAGGAGCGCACTGGCCCACCGGGTAATATCCGCATGTCCCAGAGGTATGAACCTGGCGCCTGGGGGCGGGCCCAAACGGTGGTCCGCCCTTGCCGGCGCGGGAGATTCAAAGGAGGACCCGTTCATGTCATCACTGTTCACGTCCGAATCGGTCACCGAGGGCCACCCGGACAAGGTCGCCGACCAGATCTCCGACGCGATTCTAGACGCGATCCTCGCCAAGGACCCGCTCGCGCGCGTTGCCTGCGAGACGGCAATCACCACCGGCCTGGTGATCGTGGTGGGCGAGATCACCACCGACTGCTACGTCGACATCCCGCGGATAATCCGGCAGACGGTCCGCGAGGTGGGATACACGCGCGCGAAGTACGGCTTCGACGCCGAGACCTGTGGGGTCATCACGAGCATCGACGAGCAGTCGCCCGACATCGCCCAGGGCGTGGACGTTGGCGGGGCGGGCGACTCCGGGATGGTCTTCGGATTCGCGTGCGACGAGACTCCTGAGCTCATGCCGCTGCCGATCATTTACGCGCATCGCCTCGCGCGGAGGCTGGCGGAGGTGCGCCGCACGAAAGCGCTCAGCTACCTGCGGCCTGACGGGAAGGTGCAGGTGACGATTCGCTACGGCGACAACGGCGAGCCGCCGGTTGTGGACACCGTGGTTCTGTCCACCCAGCACCATGAAGAGGTCACCAGCGAGCAGCTGCGTTCGGACGTTGCCGAGCACGTCATCGACGCCGTGATTCCTGCCGAGCTGAAGGACGGCCAGCTCCGAACCTTCATCAATCCCACCGGCCGCTTTGTGGTCGGCGGTCCTGTGGCGGACGCGGGGCTTACGGGCCGCAAGATCATGGTCGACACCTACGGCGGCTACGCGCGCCACGGCGGCGGCTGCTTCTCGGGCAAGGACCCAACGAAAGTGGACCGCGCCGGCGCGTACGGCGCGCGTCACGTGGCCAAGAACATCGTGGCCGCGGGGCTGGCAAAACGGTGCGAGGTGCAGATCTCCTATGCCATCGGAGTCGTGAAACCGGTGGCGCTGCGCATCGACACGTTCGGGACGGGCAAGGCTCCGGACGCGGCGCTCGCCACGGCGGTCAACAAGCTGTTCGACCTGAGCCCGCTCGGGATCATCAAGGAGCTCAACCTCAGGCGGCCGCTGTTCCGCCAGACCGCGGTCTACGGCCACTTCGGTCGCACCGACATCGACGCGCCATGGGAATCGACCGCGCGGGCCAAGGAGCTGGCGGAAGAGGTCGGTTGAACCGAACGTTTGTGGTGATCCCCGCAGGTGGGGCGGGGACGAGGCTGTGGCCGCGGTCGCGCCGCTCCACGCCCAAGCACGTGCTGCCGCTCGGCGATCGCGGCCGTCCCCTCCTCCGCGAGACTTACGAGCGCGCGCGGGCGGTCGGCGACGAAGTCTTCGTGCTGACCGAGATGCGTCAGCGCGGGATCATCGAGGCTGTTCTGCCCGAGATCGACGACGAGCACCTCATCCTCGAGCCGTCGGCGCGGGGCACGACCAACGCGTACGGCCTCGCCACCCTCACGCTCGTCGCCCGTGATCCGGAAGCGGTCATGGTGGCGATGCCGGCCGATCACGTCGTGAGGGGAGGCCCGCAGGCTCGCACCGCGGTGCGCAGCGCCGTGCAGGCGGCCGCCAGGTCGGGATCGCTGGTCACCGTTGGATTGAGGCCCTCATTCCCCTCCACGGGCCTCGGCTACATCCATGCACCGGGCCGCCGGGCCGGCGGCGCGCTGCGCGTGAAGCGGTTCATCGAAAAGCCGGACCTGGCGCGGGCCAGGCGCTTCATGAAGGAGGGCGGCTACTACTGGAACCTGGCCTGGTTTGCGTGGCGGCTGCCGGTATTCATCGACGAGCTCGCCCGGCATGCGCCTTCACGGCTGGCCGCACTTCGGCGCGTGCTCGCCGCCCGCGCCGCCGGCGACGAGGACGAAGCCGCGCGGCTCTACAACCGATTGCGGGCCGACGTCATCGATCGCACCGTCATGGAGAAAACCGATCGCCTGCTCCTCGTGCCCGGCGACTTCGAGTGGGCAGACATCGGCAACTGGTCGGAGCTCGGTGATCGAGTTCACCCCGACGCGCGCGGCAACTCCGTAGAGGGCGAAGCCGTGCTGGTCGACACGCACGGCAGCCTTGTTCTCGGCGACCGCCGGCTGGTGGCGGCGATCGGGCTCGAGGACATGATCATCGTCGACACCGAGGACGCGCTTCTCGTATGCCCGCGCTCACGTGCGCAGGACGTGAAGAAGGTCGTCGACGCGCTCAGGCGCTCACGCAAAACCCGTTACCTTTAGGACGTGGCCGACCAGATCAAGTTCGGCACAGATGGCTGGCGAGGGGTGGTCGCAGACGACTTCACGTTCGCCAACGTGCGCCGTGTCGCCCAGGGCTCGGCCGAGTACCTGAAGTCTCGTTCCGCTGATCCGCTGGCGGTGGTCGGCTATGACTGCCGGTTCGCGTCGGAGGAGTTCGCGCGCACGGTGGCCGACGTCTTCGCCGCGAACGGTGTTCGCAGCCTCATGTTCGACCGACCGTCGCCCACACAGGTGGCGTCGTGGACCGTGATCGACCGCAAGGCCACGGGCGCCGCAGTGGTCACCGCCAGCCACAACCCATATCTCTTCAACGGCATCAAGTTCAAGACGGATACCGGAAGCTCGGCCTCCAGCGACGTGATCGCCGATCTCGAGCCCCGCATCAACGCCCTCGAGCACGTGCCTGTGCCGGACAGTTCCGCCTCAGGCGACATGGTCACGATGTACGACCCGCGGGCGCCCTACTACGCGCAGATCGCGCGCATGGTCGACCTCACCGCGATCAGGTCGGCCGGCCTCCACATCGTGCACGAGTGCATGTACGGCTCCGGATACGGCTACATCAAGGAGCTGCTCGATGGTGGGCGGACCTCGGTGGTCGAGCTGCACAGCGAGCGCAACCCCCTGTTCGGTGGCGTTAACCCCGAGCCGATTCCGCCCAACATCGATGTCGCTATGGCACACATGCGCGGTGGCGGTCAGGACCTGTGCATCTGCACCGACGGCGACGCCGACCGCGTGGGGATCATCGATGAGACGGGGCGCTTCATCAACCAGCTGCAGGTCTATGCGCTCCTGATGCTGTACCTGTTCGACGTGCGGCATATGGTCGGTCCGGTGGTGCGGACCGTGAACATGACCTCCATGGCCGAGAAGCTGGCCGCGCAGTTCGGCACGACCGTGTACGAGGTCCCGGTCGGGTTCAAGAACGTGGCCCCCAAGATGATGGAGACCGACGCGGTGCTCGGCGGTGAGGAGTCGGGAGGGTTTGCGATCAGGGGCCACATCCCCGAGCGGGACGGGATCCTGGTCGGCTTGCTCTTCGCCGACATGATCGTCAAGCTCGGCCGCCCTCTGTCGCGGATCCTCGCAAGTCTCGAGGAGCGTGTGGGTCCGCATGCATATGCGAGGCACGACATCCACCTCAATCGCGAGACGTACGATCGCGATCGCGTTCGGATCTTGAGCACGCTGGAGACCCACGAACCGAATGAGATCGCCGGGGTCAAGGTCGAGCGGATCCGCTCCGACGACGGCTTCAAGTTCTACCTCGCAGACGGCAGCTGGGTGCTGCTGCGGGCAAGCGGGACCGAGGCCCTCGTGCGCGTGTACTCGGAGGCCGCGGACAAGGCCGCGGTTGAAGCCAGGCTCGCGGCGCTCGAGGACATCGTCGGCCTTCGTGCGCATGCGTGAGATCAGGCGTGCGGCCGAGTCCCGCGTCGACAAGCCGTGGGGCTACGAGATCCGCTGGGCGATCACGGATCGCTACCTGGGCAAGATCCTCCATGTCAACAAGGGGGAGGCACTCTCGCTGCAGTACCACGAGCACAAGGACGAGTGGCTGCTGGTCAGGGAGGGCGTTGTGGACGTCGAGCTGGGCGCTCTCGACGGAAGGCTCGAGACGGTGCGGATGCACGCCGGCGATTCGGTGCATCTGCCTCCGAACACACGCCATCGCGTCACCGCGGTGGAGGACACGGACATCTTCGAGGTGTCGACTCCCGAGATCGACGACGTGGTGCGGCTCGAGGACCGGTACGGTCGCGGGCGCTCGTAGCAGCGTGGATCACCCCCATCCGGTCGGTCCGCTTCGCGGCCCGACCGACCTCCCACGGGGTGGGGAGGTGAACGGGTCGTCTAGACTTCCTCCGGTTCCATGAAGACCCCGCCGACCCCCGAAGACCGTTACCTCCGGACCGCCGCCGCCGTCCCCACCGAGCGGGATCGCGCTTTCCTCGTGTTCGCCGGAGTGGTGCTTGTCGCGATCGCCCTGGGCTTCAAGTCGGAGCTGCTCGCGCAGGGCCAGGTGTGGGCGCTCGCCCTCGGCCTCGTCGTGGTCGCCGCGCCGGCGCTGCTCGGTTACCTGCGCGGAACCGCAGAGTTTCCGCGGATCGAGCACTACATACCGGTTGCCCTGGGCGCGGTCACCCTGGCGGGGCTTTCGATCCTGGTTCCCGAGCTGTGGAAGTACCTCGCGTTTGCCGCCACATTCGGCGCCGGCTTCGTGCTGCTCGCGAGGCTCGACTACCTACGCCTGCGCGACGCCGAGAAGCGCGGCCACATCCTGGTCCAGGAGACGATCCTGGTTCTGGTCGTCGCGGGCGCATATCTCGTGCTCGTGACGATCCCCTTCAACATCGTTCTGCGGCTGGTCTGGATCTTCACGATCACGTTCCTGGCTTCCTACCGCAGCTTCCGAATCAACGGGATAACGATCGCGCCTCGCCGCGCGTTCATCTTTGCCCTCTTCGTCGCCCAGGTCGTCACGTTCCTGGCCTGGGCGATCACCGCTTTGTCGAGCTGGCTGGTGGTCAGCGAGGGACCCTTCGCGGTCATGCTCCTGTTCGCCTGGTACATCAACCGCGGGCTCGTCCGTCACACCGTGGAGGACAGCTTCACGCGCAACGTGATCCTCGAGTACGCGGCTTTCGCAGCTGTACTGATCTATCTATTCGTCTCGAGCTACCGCCCCCCGGGGCAGTAACTACATTCCTAGGTAGGCTTTCTGGACGTCCTCGGACTCGAGGAGCTCTTTGCCCGTGCCGGTCTTCACGATCGAGCCGGTCTCGAGCACGTAGCCGCGGTGCGCAACCTCCAGCGCCTTGTGTGCGTTCTGCTCCACGAGCAGCACTGGCGTCCCCTGCGAGTTGATCTCTCGCACGATGCTGAAAATGGTCTCGACCAGAATCGGTGCGAGACCCAGGGATGGTTCGTCGAGCATGAGCAGCTTCGGCCGAGCCATCAGGGCCCGGCCCATCGCCAGCATCTGCTGCTCACCCCCTGATAGCGTGCCGGCGATCTGAGTCCGGCGCTCCTTCAGACGGGGGAAGAGGGTGAAGACCCTTTCGACGTCCGAGGCGATTCCAGGCTTATCGGTACGGATGTATGCGCCCATCATCAGGTTGTCCTGCACCGACATTCTCACGAACAGGCGCCGGCCTTCCGGTGACTGGCAGATACCGCGCTGGACGATCGTCTCGGGACCCGTGGTCGTGATGTCGCGCGTATCGAAGCTGATGGATCCGCCGGCGGGATGCATGAGGCCGGAGATCGTTCGCAAGGTGGTGGTCTTGCCGGCTCCGTTGGATCCGATGAGGGCCACAACCTCGCCCTGGTCTACCTCCAACGTCACGTTGCGCAAGGCCTGGATGCGGCCGTAGAACGCGCTGACTTCCTTCAGCTCAAGGAGCGCCACAGACTAGGCCATCACTAGGCGCTCTTGCCGAGGTAGGCCTCGATGACGCGACGGTCCTTGCGGACCTCTTCGGGTGGACCCTCCGCGATCTTCTCGCCGTGGTCGAGCACCACGATCCGCTCAGAGATGCCCATGACCACTTTCATGTCGTGCTCGATCAGAAAAACGGTGATGCCGCGAGCGAGGATCTTCTTGACCAGGGCCATCAGCTCTACCTTCTCCTGCGGGGTGAAGCCGGCGGCAGGCTCGTCGAGCAGCAGGAGCTTCGGCTGCGTGGCGAGCGCGCGGGCGATCTCGAGGCGCCGCTGCTGCCCGTAAGGCAGGTTGCGTGCGTATTTGTTGGCCTGGCGAGCGATGCCGACGAAACGCAGGAGGTCCATCGACTTCTCGGTGATGAGCGCTTCTTCCTTACGCTCCCACGGCAACTTGAAGAGCGAATCCCACATCTTGGCTTTCATCCGGACGTGATGTCCTACGCGCACGTTGTCGAGGGCGGACATGTAGTCGAAGAGCCGGATGTTCTGAAACGTCCGTGCGATACCCAGGCGTGCCACCTGGTGCGGCTTGGACCCGGTGATGTCCTTGCCATCGAACATCACCTTGCCGCTGGTCGGCTGGTACAGGCCGGTGACGCAGTTGAAGAGCGTGGTCTTGCCGGCACCGTTGGGGCCGATGAGGGCGAAGACCTCGCCTCGCTTGATGTTGAGGCTCACGCTGTCGACCGCCAGAAGCCCCCCGAAGCGCTTGCTCAGGTCGGTCAGCTCGAGGACGTTGTCGGCGGCCACTTTCTGGTCGATCATGTCGCGTGAACCTGTTCGATCACGGTCTCCTCATCGAGCACGGCGTCGTGCTTCAGCTCCTGCTCGCGGACCCGGCTCGGGAACAGGCCCTGGGGGCGCAGCAGCATCATGCCGACCAGGATCAGTCCGTAAAGGAGGAACTGCAAGCGTCGCGCCTCCTCGGCGAGTCCAGGCCAGTCACCGTTCGTCTTGGTCAGGAATCCCAGGCCCAGTGCGTTTGCGAGCGACTCGGCGTTGGTCGGCAGTGAAACCAGGACGTTGTTGAGCACAAAGTAGATCGCGATCGCGCCGACGATGACGCCGGTGATGTTGCCCATGCCGCCCAGCACCACCATCACCAGCACCGTGATCGAAACGACGAACAGGAAGCTGTCTGGGCTGACCAGGCCGAAGCTGGCGCCGTAGTAGGCGCCCGCGAAGCCGCTGAACGACGCGCCGATGGCGAAGGCCAGGAGCTTGGTCGTCACCGTGTTGATGCCCATGGCGGCGGCCGCCACCTCATCCTCGCGGATCGCCATCCATGCCCGGCCCAATCTCGAGCGGTGGAGGTTGGTGACCAGGATGACTGCGGTGATGATCATGATCACGACCAGGACGTAATACGCGGTGGGGTCATATGAGAAGTTGAAGTTCGGAATGATCCCGATGCTGTTCGCGCCGGCCCATGGTCCGGTGATCCAGCCCGGCAAGGAAGGCTGGTCGATGCTGCCGATCGCGTTGATGCCGCCGGTCCACTGGTCGAGGTTCAGGAACAGCTGGGGGACGATCTCACCGAAGCCGAGGGTGACGATGGCGAGGTAGTCGCCGCGCAGCCTGAGCGTAGGGAAGCCGAGGATGGCGCCCGCGGCGGCAGCCACGAACATCCCGACGAACAGCATCAGCCAGAACGGCAGGTGATAGGCATGGTGGAGAGGCGAAGACTGGAGCTGAAAGGAGGCGAACAAGGCGTAGCAGTACGCCCCGATGGCGAAGAACGCCGCATAACCAAGGTCGAGCAGACCGGCGAAGCCGACCACGACGTTGAGCCCGATCGCGAGCAGCACCCACGTGCCCGCGTGAGCGGCCTGCGACGTGAGGAAAGAGCTGCCGGTTGCGTAATACGTGGACATCGGCCACACCAGCGCGACCACCAGGAGAACGCCATAGATGGCCGTGTCCCGGTCCTTGATCCGCTCACGCAGGTGCAGGCGGCTCCACACCGAGCCGGGTTTCTTGACCGTGGTGGGCTCGCTCACTTCTCGGGCACCCGCATACCCAGGAGCCCTGTCGGCCGGAAGACGAGGACGCCGATAAGGATTCCGAAAATGACGACCTGGGTCCACTTCGAGCCGATGTAGTTGTCGCTGAACGCCGCGGTCAGGCCGATGACCATGCCTCCCAGGGCTGCCCCGGGGATGTTTCCGATGCCGCCGAAGACCGCGGACGTGAACGCGACAAGGCCGGTTCGAAATCCGAGGTTGTACGTGATCGTGTTGAAGTAGAGGCCCCAGATCATGCCCCCGGCGCCGGCGAGGACCGCGCCGATGAAGAACGTGGCCGCGATCGTGCGGTTGATATTGATGCCCATCAGCTGTGAGGCGTCACGGTCCTGCGCCGTGGCCCGCATGGCCTTGCCGAGCTTGCTCCGATTGATGAACACGGCGAGCAGTGTCACCAGGATCGCCGCGGCCACGACTACGAAAACGTCTTTGAACGCGATGAAGACGCCGCCGACGGTGGTCTGGTAACCCGCTCCGTGCGGCAGCAGGTCGGGCACGTGCACGGTGGCCGGGCCGTGCCACAGGAACATGATCCCCTCGAGCAGGAACGACATGCCGATGGCCGTGATCAGCGGCGCGAGACGTGGCGCGTTGCGCAGCGGCCGGTAGGCGACACGTTCGATCGTGATGTTGACCGCGCCCATGATCAGCATCACGACCGGGAACGTGATCAGGAGCGCAACCACGTTCGCGATCAGGAACGAGTCCTCGCTCGCGCCGGCGAAGAAAGCCATCAGGGTTGCACCGACGTAAGCGCCCAGCGTGAACACGTCCCCGTGCGCGAAGTTGATCAGTTCGATGATGCCGTAGACCATCGTGTAGCCGAGTGCGACCAGGGCGTAGATCGCCCCGTCGGCCAGGCCGAAGACGAGGACCTGGGCGAACTGGCTGGGGTGGGCGACCGCCTCGCCTGCAAGCAGCACAAGTGCGACGCCGACGATGAGGAAGAAGCCGAGGTCGCCGACGCTCATGCCGATCCGGCCCAACCACGCCCGTCTGAGCCTGGCAGCTCCGGCTACGAATGCGCCCGCGTCCAGCGTCCCCTCCTTCAGTTATGCAGGGAGGAGGCCGTGGTGGCCTCCTCCCTCGATTGTTTCAGTCGCTTGGCTAGGCGCCCTTCGCGAAGTCGAACTGCGCCTTCCAGATGAAGCAGTCCTTGGCCGCGGTCTTGCCGCAGACGCCAGTGGACGCCGCCGGGTCGGACACTGCCTGGACCGTGTAGATGGAAACGATCTTGAGGCTGTTGTCGCCGTTCTGGTCGAAGTCGTACGTGCCGATTACGCCGACGAAGCCCTTGGTCTTGGCCATCTCGGCGCGGACCTGGTCACGGGTCGGCGTGCTGCCGTTGGCGTCGTTGACCGCCCGGCCGATGGCTGCCATCAGCGCGTTGGCGGCGTCGTACGCCTGCATGGTGTATCCGCCGAAGTCGTTGGGGCCCGTGAAGGCCTTGCGGAACGCGTCAATCGTGCCTTTCGCGCCCGGGATCTGGGTGGCGTCGGCGCCTGCCGACGTGGCGTTGATGTTGACCTCGTTGCCCGCCGCCTGGTTGATGCAGTCGGGGGTCTCGATGCCGTCACCGCCCATGTAGGGGACGTCCCAGCCGATCTGCTTCATCTGCGCCCTAGGGATGCAGATGTTCTGGTCGTCCGTGCCGCCGACGTAGACACCGGTCGCCCCCGCGGCCTTGAACTTGAGCAGGATGGAGCGCCAGTCGCTCGTTTGCTCTTTCTTATAGCTGCTGCGCGTCACGGTGCCGCCGTACGTCTTGAACTGCGCAGAGAAGGTGTCGGCGATGCCGACGCCGAAAACGGTGCTGTCGTCAAGCACGCCGACGTTCTTTATGTTGAGGGTCTTGTAGGCGTAGGTCGCCATGGCAGGACCCTGGTAGTCGTCTGTGGTCACGACGCGGAAGTAGTTGTTGGCCTGGCCTGCGCGCAGGTCCTGCGGGTGATACGAGCAGGTCGGCAGGTCCTTGGTCAGGCATGGGTTGGTGTTGGACGGGCTGACCATCGTGAAGTGCTGCGGAGCCGTGATCGGGATCTCGGCCTTGGCCACAGCGGAGTTGTAGGGCCCGATCATGCCCAGGAACTTGGGGTCGCCCAGCATGCTCTGGACGTTTTCGACACCGGCGTCGGCCGAATAGGCCGCCTGCCGGCAGTCGTCGAAGCTCTGATACGAAATGGTGTAGCCGTTGACCCCGCCAGAGCTGTTCTTCTGATCGATGGCGAACTTGACGCCGTTCGCGGTCGACTGGCCGCCGGCCGTGCAGACCGGAAGGTCAGATCCGATCTTGATGGTGCCTTTTGACCCAGTGCCGCCGCCGCTGCTGCCTCCACAGGCAAGCCCGACGAATACCGCAACGGTGAGGACTGCGAGTCCCCTAGCTCGAACCATATGGTTCCCCCTTGTGTTGTCGGGAGGCCGGAATCCCTCTGGCGGACGCCTCCCCTCACTCGCCGCCCTCTTCCCAACACGAGTCGGGGCGAGAGTGCGCCGGCGGCGAATGCGGCCACATGGGGTGGCCGAACCACTACTCCGTGCTGAACTATCGACTTGTGCCTGCCTCGAAGTCAAGCACCGTGTGGCGCGGCCTCCGGCACCCTCGCCGTGCATGACTGCGGCGCTATATCAATATGGGAGTGTTGCGCTGTAATCCACCGCGGTTACAAGCGCCCAAGGCTGAGACGGATCAGCGCTGCGCGCCTCGAACACCGTGACGAGGCGCTCCGTGGTGTCGCCGGCCCGATCGAAACCGAAAGTCCCGCTTGCGCCTGTGAAGGCCGAGGTCGCGGCGAGCTGGGCGACGACGGCCGCCCTGGTCGGCCGCTTGCCGCCGGAGCCCTTGAGCGCGCCGTCGATGGCCGCATAGATCACGCCCGCGGAATCGTAGGCGGCGATGGTGTATGAGCCGTAGTCGGTCGCGTTGTGGTGTCGTGCCTTGAAGGCGGTGATGACCGGCTGCGCGCTGGCGATCGTGTCGGGAATCGCGGTGGGGACGGTCGCGTAGATGCCGATCGCATTGGCGCCGGCGTGGCGAATGCAATCCGGGTCCTGCGCGATGCCATCGCCTCCGATGTAAGGCACCGCCTCACCGGCCGCGAACACCGACGCCATCTGCGCCCGAATCACGCAGCCGTGATTGCGGGTGACGCCGCCGTAATAGATGGCCTGGGCGCCGTCCGCCTTGGCGCTACGCAAGAACGTCCTGAGGTCGGTGCTGCGGTTGGGGTCGAAGTCGACGATCGCAACCACGCTCCCGCCATCTTTCTCGAACCTTGTCGTGTAGCCCGCGGCGAGCGCCTGCCCATAAGCCTCGTGATCCGAGAGCACAGCCACACGGCGCAGCAGCAGGTTCTTGTACGTGAAGTCGGCCGCCGCGGGTCCCTGCAGGTCGTCGGTCGTCGCGAGCCGAAAGAAGGTGTTGGTGCCCGTCGGCCGGAGCTCGGCAGGCGTCGGCAGCCCGGCCGCGGTGCACGTCACGGCCGTGCGGCTGGGGCTGAGATCGGCCGGCAGATAGGGGTCTTTGGTCAGGCAGCGGCTGCTAACGGTCGGGCTGACCAGGGCGAGGTGGGCCGTGTTGGCGATCGGGATGGTCTTACGCGCGATGCTGGAATCGAATGGACCGATCACGCCGAAAACGAGCGGGTCCGCAACAAGAGCGTTGAGGTTGGCGGCTCCACGCAACGGATCGTCCGCCCCGTCGACCGTGTCGTCGCGGGCGCTGATCTGGACGGTGAAGCCATCCAGCGTCGGGTGCCGGTCGACGAAGAACTGCACGCCGTTGAGAACCGGCATCCCAGCCCGTCCATCGGTGCCGGCGAGAGGCAGGTCCACGCCGATCTTGATCACGTTGGGCGGCGTCCCACCCGAGCAAGCGCTGGTCAATGCGAGCGCCACCACACCCGAAACCGCCAGCGCTCGCGACCTTCCCGGTGCCACCGTGCAGATTGTCGCCGCCACGCACCGAGTGGAGGTAGCTCGTACTCTCTATACTCGTTCCCTTCACCTAACCAGGTCATAGGAGCGCGCCCGTTGAAGACCGAGTCCAGCGAACATCTCAAGCCCCGCTCTCAGTATTCGGACGATGCTGTTCAACTCGCCATCGCGGGCAAATGGGACGACGCCGTCAAGCTCAACAAATTCATCATCGACAGCTTCGGCGCCGACGAGGAGACGCAGAACCGACTCGGTAAGGCGCTGTCCGAGCTGGGCAAGCTGAAGGACGCGAAATCGGCGTACGAGGCGGCTCTGAAGCTCAACCCGATGAACTCGATCGCCAAGAAAAACGCGGCCCGCATCAACACGCTGCTGCACCAGAAGGAAGGACTCAAGGCAGGCGGCACGCGGGTCGACCTCAACCTATTCGTCGAGGAGATGGGGAAGACGATCATCACCACGCTCGAGAGCAGCGCTCCCGACATCTGCTCCAAGGTCGCGGCAGGAGACGTCGCCGAGCTGCGCATCGAAGGCGACGGCATTGCCGCGGAAACGTCGCGCGGCGTGCGCCTCGGACTGCTCGAAGCGAAGCTCGCCCGCCGCCTGATCAAGTTCATGCGTGGTGGCAATCGCTACCAGGCAGGTGTCACCTCCTGCGAGGGCAGCGCGGTCAAGCTCATCGTCCGCGAGACGTACCAGGACCCCCGGTTTGTGGGCAAACCGAGCTTCCCGATGCGTCGCAAGCGCGAGGTTGAGTTCCGGCCCTACACGAAGGAAAGCCTGCTTGCGCGTGAGGTCGAGGTCTTCGCCGAGGACGAAGAGGAAGGGGCGCTGGTCGCCGGGACGCCGGCCGGCGAGGACCTGGAAGAGGGCATGCACGCGGTCGAGGACGAGGCCGAGCCCCTCGACTTCAGCGAGGACGCCGACGACGGCGACGATGACGATGAGGACGAAGACGAGTGAGCGCTGAACAGCCGCCAGTGGCCCGAGCCCGGAGGTCTCTTCACCGACCGTAACTCGGCGCCGCAGCTCGGTGGCGTGCCCGGTTTTCGCGACCTGCTGCCTGAAGAGGCGGAATCGATGCGCAGCGCACAGGAATCGCTGCTCGAAGAGATGCGGCGCTGGGGTTACCGGCACGTAGTCACGCCGATGGTCGAAAGCATCGATGTGCTCGAGCTGGGTCTCAACGCAGAGCAGCGGCGCCGCCTGTTCAAGTTCAGCGACGCGCGCGGCGAGCTGTTGGCGCTGGTGGGCGAGCGGACCATTCCAGTCGCGCGACTCGTCGCCGGCAAGCTCCGCTCGGCGGCGCTGCCGTTGCGGATGTGCTACGCGGGCCCGGTGCTGTCAGCCGACGAGGGTCGGTTTCATCAGCGACGCGAGACCTACCAGGTCGGTGCGGAGCTGGTGGGGGCGTCGGGTCCAATCGCTGACGCCGAGGTGATCGCGCTCGCCGCGCGCTGCCTCGAGGCCGCCGGGCTGCGCCGCTACCAGGTCGACGTCGGGCACGCGGAGTTCTTCCAGGGCATCATGGACGCCGTCCGGCTGCCGGCGGCTATAAAGGCCGGCGTACGCAGCGCCCTCGCCGCGCGAGATTTCGTGGCCCTCGAGGACCTGCTGTCGCAGACTCCACTTCGTTCCGCGGAGCACGAGCTTCTGCTGCGGTTCCCGGCGCTTCGTGGCGGCCCGGAGATTCTCGAAGCCGCCGGCGGACTGGTCCGCAACCGGCGCTCGGAGAAAGCCCTGGCGGAGTTGGCGCGGGTGCGCGAGCTGCTGGTCGCGCACGGCCTGGGCGCGGTGGTCGGCCTCGACCTCGGCGCGATCCGCGACTTCGACTACTACACGGGCGTCATCTTCGAAGGCTATGGGCAGGACCTCGGGCGGCCGGTCGCGCAGGGCGGCCGGTACGACCGCCTGCTGGCTCGTTTTGGCCGCCCGGCCCCGGCCACCGGGTTTGTGATTCAGCTCGACCTGGTGTGGGAGCTGTTGAGCGGCGCCCGCTTGCCGTCGGTGCCCCGCATCCACGCCGCGGTCGCGTGGACTGGCGCCGGCCTCGACGTTGCCATGCGCCTGGGGTCGACACTGCGGTTGTTCGGAATGAGGGCTGTGGTCGACACCGAGTCGAGACCCGACCGCGACGCGCGGGCGTGGTGGCGTGCGGTTGGCGCCGAAAATCTCATCCAGTGCCGCGGCGCGGCGAAGGTCGCCTGGACCGCCCGCGGGGGACGCACCCGGTCGCTGCCGCCAGAGCAGGTCGCGGCCCGGCTGGCAGGATCGCTGGTATGACTCCCGCGAAGGGCAAGCAGCCGCGCGCCACTCTCCAGACCTCCCCCCGCAGCGGGGAGGGTAATTTCTCGATCGCCATCCCCACGGGCGTGCTGCTTCCAGGCGCGCTTCGGCTTCTCTCACGTGCCGGGGTGATGCGCCTGAGCGCGGCCGAGCTCGGAAGGCGATTGCTGGTCGAGCGTTCGGGCGTGCGCGTGATCCTCGTCCGCCCGGCCGACGTCCCCGCATATGTCGACCACGGCGCGGCCGACCTTGGCATCGTCGGCAAGGACGTGCTGTGGGAATCGAACGGCTCCCATTACGAGCTGGTGGATCTGCACTTCGGACCCTGCCGCCTGGTCCTGGCGGTGCCGGACGACTCGAAGCTCGATGGGCCCGAAACGTGGCCGCCGCTGATGCGCGTGGCGACCAAGCTGCCCAGGACGACCGCGGCCTGGTTCGAAAGCCGCGGCCAGGCCGTCGAGGTCGTGACGCTGCACGGCTCGGTTGAGCTGGCGCCTCAGGTGGGCCTGGTCGACGGCATCGTGGACCTGACGGCGAGTGGGCGAACGCTGCGGGAGAACCGCCTCCGGATCGCGGCGACGCTGGGCTCGTCCACCGCCCGCCTCATCGGCAACCAGGCCAGCCTCAAAACGCGGACGGACACGGTCCAGGCGATGGTGGCGCGAGTTCGAGAGGCTGCGGCTGATGACGATTAAGCGATTTGACGTCGGATCCTGGCTCGACTCGCCGCTTTCGCGGAGGCGGCTTGATCTCTCCCAGTTCGCGAAGGAGCGAACGGACGTGGCCGAGATCTGCGCGCGGGTGGCCGCGGAGGGGGATGCGGCGCTGCGCGATTACGGCCGGCGGTTCGACGGTTGGGCGCCGCAGGAAACCGAAACCTTCGAGGTGCCGGGGGAGCACCTGGCCGCGGCTGCCAAGCGCCTCCAACCGGCGGATCGCGCCGCCCTCGAGTTCGCCGCCGAGCGGATCAGGGATTTCCACGCCAGGCAGGCGCAGCCCGCGAGCACCGGCACCCCGGGGCTGAAGCTGCTCACCAGGCCGGTGAAGCGTGCGGGCGTCTATGCCCCTGGAGGCCGCGCATCGTATCCATCCACCGTGCTCATGACCGTCATCCCGGCGCGTGTCGCGCGGGTGCCTGAAGTTGTGCTCGCTACGCCGCCGCGCGCGGACGGAAGCGTGCCCGCGGCCATCCTCGCGGCGGCCCACATCGCGGGCGTCGACGCGGTGTATCGGGTGGGCGGGGCGCAGGCCATCGCGGCGCTGGCCTACGGCACCGCTTCGATTCCGCGTGTCGATGTCGTCGCCGGACCCGGCAACATCTACGTGACGCTGGCGAAGAAAGAGGTGTTTGGCGCCGTCGGCGTCGACGGCATCGCGGGGCCGACCGAGGTGATGGTCATCGCGGACTCAGGCGCCCGGCCCGATTTCGTGGCCGCGGACCTGGCCGCCCAGCTCGAGCACGACCCGCTTGCGTGGGCGGTGCTGGTCACTGATTCGGCCGCGCTGGCGGACCGCGTCGAGGAGGAGCTGCGCAGCCTTGTCAGCGGCCTGGAGCGGGCCCAGATCATCGAGGCTGCGACTTGCTGCCTGATCGTGGCCGACAACCTGGAACAGGCGGTACACCTGGCGAACGACTTCGCGCCTGAGCACCTGCTGATCGTGACGGAAGATGCGGCGCGCCTGGCCACGCAGGTCGAGAATGCCGGCGCAGTCTTCGTCGGGCCATATGCCACCGTCCCGCTCGGCGATTACGCGGCGGGACCCAACCACACGCTGCCCACCTCCGGAGCCGCGCGGTTTGCATCTCCGCTCGGGGTGCACACCTTCCTCAAGCGCAGCAGCGTTTTGAGCCTCAATCGGGGCGACCTCGAGATGCTTCGCGAGGCCTGCGTGCGCCTTGCCGAGCTCGAGGGCTTGAGCGCGCACGCGCATGCAGTGGAGGTGCGCCTTGAGTAGCAGGGCCGCGGAGGTCGCCCGCAAGAGCAAGGAGACGCAGCTCACGGCGCGCGTCGCTCTCGAGGGACGGGGAAGAGTCAAGGTTGCGACGGGACTCGCCTTCCTCGACCACATGCTCGAGCAGGTGGCTCGGTACGGTGGCTTTGACCTCACGTTCCGAGGTGGCGGTGACGTGCACGTCGACACGCATCACCTCGTCGAGGACGCGGGCATCGTCCTCGGCCAGGCGCTGTCCCGCGCCCTTGGAGACCGGGCCGGAATCACTCGTTTTGCTTCTGCATACGCTCCGCTGGACGAAACGCTCGCGCGCGTCGTCGTCGACCTGGGCAAACGCCCGTATCTGTCCTACAACGTGACTCTGCGGGGGCGGATCGGAACGCTCGAATCAGAGGTGCTCGAAGAGTTCTGGAAGGCGCTCGCCATTCATCTCGGCGCCACGATCCACGTTGACGTGATCCGCGGGCGCAACCGGCACCACATCGCCGAGGCGACTTTCAAGGCGCTGGGACTCGCCTTGCGGCAGGCCATGGCTGTTGAGGGCGGCCGCGGCGTCCCCTCATCCAAGGGCTTGCTTGGATGATCGCGATCGTCGATTACGGGGTGGGCAATCTGCGCTCGGTCGAGCGAGCGCTGATTCACGTCGGTGCGACTCCGAAACTGACCGCCGACCAGGACGACCTGCAACACGCTGACGGCCTGGTGCTGCCAGGAGTCGGGGCGTTCGCGCCCGCGCTGGACAGGCTCGTCGCGAGCGGTCTCGGGCGTCGAGTGGTGGAGCTCGCCAAGAAAGGAAAGCCCGTGCTCGGCGTTTGCCTGGGCTATCAGCTGCTGTTCGAGGAGTCGATGGAGCACGGCCGCCACGAGGGACTGGGGTTGCTCGACGGCCGAGTGGTGCAGGTGACGCAGAGCAAGCGCATCCCGGTGATCGGGTGGTGCCGAGTGACGCAGACCGACGTTTCACCGCTGTGGCGCGGCATCATCGACCGCTCCTACTTCTATTTCGTGCATTCCTTCACACCGGCCTCCTCGCGCTGCGCCATCGCGTCGAGTGAGCACTCTCCGGCCGCGGCAGCGTCGCGGGTGAACGTGATGGGGACGCAGTTCCATCCCGAAAAGAGCGGCGATGACGGCCTGCGCCTGTACGAAAACTTCGTGGCGCTGTGCGGATGAACGACGCCGGCGATCACGTCACCACGAATCGCGCGGCATGGGACGTAGAGGCCGCGAGATACGAAGCAGCCGGGCACCGGGCGTGGGCGGAGGACGCGCCGCGGTGGGGGATCTGGGGCGTGTCCGAGTCGCAGCTGCGGCTGCTGCCCGACGTCAACGGGCTCGACGTCATCGAGCTCGGCTGCGGCACGGCCTACATCTCGGCCTGGCTGGCACGCCGCGGCGCGCATGTGGTCGGCATCGACAACTCACGGGTCCAGCTGACCAACGCGCGACGCTTTCAGCGTGAGTTCGGCCTGGACTTTCCGCTCATCCACGCCAATGCGGAAATGGTGCCGCTCGTCGATCACAGCTTCGATCTCGCGATCAGCGAATACGGCGCGTGCCTATGGTGCGATCCGCATCGTTGGATCCCGGAATCGGCGCGGCTGTTGCGGCCGGGCGGCCGCCTCATCTTCCTGACCAACAGCGTCCTTTCCGTGCTCTGCATGCAGGAGTTGGAGGCCGACGGCCCCGCGGGAGATCGCCTGCTGCGGGACTACTTCGGCATGCACGAGTTCCGCTGGCCCGACGACCCTGGCATCGAGTTCCACCTGGGCCATGGCGATTTGATCCGGGTGCTGCGTGCCAGCGGCTTCGAGGTCGAGGACCTGGTCGAGGTGAGACCGCCCGAGGGCGCGGTCACGGGACAGCCGTACGTGACGCTGGAGTGGTCGCGTCGCTGGCCCTGCGAAGAGGTCTGGAAGGCACGGTTGCGATGACCGCGAAAAGGATCATTCCCTGCCTCGACGTCGACGACGGCCGCGTCGTCAAGGGCGTCCGGTTTCAAAACCTGCGCGACGCCGGCGACCCGGCCGAGCTCGCCGCTTTTTACGACCAGGAGGGCGCGGACGAAGTCGTCTTTCTCGACATCACGGCATCGTCCGACGACCGCGGGATACTGCTGGATGCGGTGGCGCGCACCGCGGCCGAGGTCTTCATCCCGCTCACGGTGGGCGGCGGCGTTCGCAGCGTCGACGACATGGGCGAGCTGCTGACCCATGGCGCGGACAAGGTGTCTGTCAACACCGCCGCGCTTGCCGACCCCAATCTCATCACGCGGTGCGCGGACATGTTCGGATCCCAGTGCGTGGTGCTGGCGATCGACGCGAGACGCCGGGCCGACGGCCCGGGATGGGAGGTGTTCACCCACGGTGGCCGGCGTCCGACCGGCCGGGACGCGGTTGAGTGGGCCGCGCTGGGCGAGAAGCTCGGAGCTGGGGAGGTACTGCTGACGTCGATGGACAGAGACGGCACGGAAAACGGCTACGACCTGGAGCTTGTCAGTGCGGTCAGCTCGGCCGTCCGGCTCCCGGTGATCGCGTCCGGCGGGGCGGGCACGGCGACCCACATGTACGAGGCCCTGACGGTGGGCGGCGCGGAGGCGGCGCTCGCGGCCTCGATATTCCATTTCGGCGAACTCTCGATCGGCGCGGTCAAGAAAGACCTGGCGGCGCGAGGGTTGGAGATCAGACGATGAACCCCGATTTCTCCAAAGGTCTTGTGCCGGCCGTGGTCCAGGACGCGGACACTGGCCAGGTCCTGATGCTCGCGTACATGGACGAGGAGGCGTGGTCGAAGACGCGCGACACCGGGCGGGCGTGGTTCCACTCGCGCACGAGGGGGCTCTGGGAGAAGGGGGCGACCTCCGGCAACCGGATGGACGTCGTCGAGACCCGGGTCGACTGCGACGCCGACGCAGTGCTCCTGCGCGTGAAGCCCGCGGGTCCTGCCTGCCACACCGGGGCGGTGTCGTGCTTCTTCAACGAACCCGACTGATCGCATTCAACAGCTCACGCCCCGCTTCCTAACCTCTCCCCACAGGGGAGAGGGGACTGGCGCATGTTTATGCATCAGCTCTGTATACTCATGCGTTCATGAAAGACAGGGTGAAGGCAGCGGTGGCGGGCGCCAACGGCTACGCCGGCATCACCCTGGTCAACCTGCTCGCGCGCCATCCTGGCGTCGAGCTTCGACAACTCTCTTCGCGCTCCTTTGCCGGCAGGCCGTACGCGTCTGTGTTCCCGCTGCTCGATCTCGAGGGTGAGTTCGTCGCGGAGCCCGACGCTCACGGGATCGACGTCATGTTCAGCTGCCTGCCTCACAACGTGGGGGCGGCCAGGGCGGGCGCCTGGGTCGACGCCGGGGTGAAGGTCGTCGACATGAGCGCCGACTTCCGCCTGAAGGATCCCGCGCAGTATCCGAGGTGGTACCGGCAGGAGCACCCGGCGCCGTCGCTGCTCGCAAAGGCGGTGTTCGGCCTGCCAGAGCTGCACGAGCGCGAGCTGCGGGGCGCAGCGCTCGTCGCCGTCCCCGGCTGCTACTCGACGGCGGCCATCCTCGCGCTGGCGCCGGCGGTGGCTGCCGGGCTCGTTGGCTCGGACATCATCGTCGACGCCAAGTCGGGTGTCAGCGGCGCGGGCCGATCGCCTTCGATCGGCGTCCACTTCAGCGAAGCGAACGAGTCGTTGGGGGCTTACGCGATCGAGGGCCACCGTCATCTGCCCGAGGTGACGCAAGAATTGGCGACACTTAGCCGGGTATCTGATTCGCGCCACACCGCCGCTGCGCGGCGCAGCTTCCCACATGGTGGGGAGCTGCAGGTCACGTTCGTGCCCCACCTGGCGCCTATGACCCGCGGCATCCTCGCCACCTGCTATTTCGACCTCAAAGGCTCGCTTGCCCAGCTCCAGGAGGCGTACCGCGAGTTCTACGCGGGCCAGCCCTTCACACGCGTGGTCGCCCAGAGTCCGACGACCAAGCTTGCGAGTCACTCGAACCTCTGCCTGGTCAACGTGTCGGCGCAGAACAAGAAGGCCGTCGTCACCGCGGCCCTCGACAACCTCGTCAAGGGTGCGTCGGGCCAAGGCGTCGAGTGCTTCAACATCGCGTTCGGCTTCGATCGCACGACCGCGCTGGAGGCTCCGACCCAGTGGCCGTGACCTACCCGCTCGGATTTCGCGCCGGCACCGCGGCCTGTGGGATCAAGGCGTTCACTGCGGGAGCAGCCGCGATCCCGAGCGGGCAGCGAGATGACCTCTGTGTGATCCACTCGAGCCTTCCCTGTGACACCGGCGGCGTCTTCACGACCAACAAGATCAAGTCGGCGTCGGTGGTCATCGACCAGCTGCACCTCCAGCACAACCGAGTGCAGGGGCTGGTGATCAATTCCGGCAACGCGAACGCGTGCACAGGCGCGCAGGGCTTCAAAGATGCCCTGCAGATGGCAAAGCTGACCGCCGACCGCCTCGACCTCGACCCCGACCAGGTGCTCGTGAGCTCAACCGGCGTGATCGGACGCTACCTGCCCATGGACGCTGTCAAGGCTGGGATCGCCGCCGCATGCGGCGGCATGAGCACTGACCACGGCATCGAAGCCGCGCAGGCGATCATGACCACGGACAAGGTCGCCAAGACAGCGACCAAGGAGATCGAGATCGGCGGCCGTCGCGTCAGAGTTGGCGGGATGTGCAAGGGGTCGGGGATGATCCATCCGAATATGGCGACGATGCTGGCTTACATCACCACTGACGCTGTTGTCGAGCCCGGCCTGATGGCGACCTTTGCCAGACCCGTTGCCGACCGCAGCTTCAACCAGGTCACGGTCGACGGTGACAGCTCGACCAACGACACCTTTCTCGTTCTGGCCAACGGCGCGGCCGGCAACGACGTGGTGCACCCCGGCACCATCGAGGCTCAGACGCTCGAGGCTGCCATCGTCGAGGTCGCGCGCGAGCTCGCGCGTGCCATCGCGCGAGACGGCGAAGGCGCGACCAGGATGATCGCGGTCCGCGTCCAGGGCGCGGAGTCGGACGACGAGGCGCGGACCGCGGCTCGCGCCGTTGCCTCCTCGAGTCTCGTGAAGACCGCCGTGCATGGCGGTGACCCCAACTGGGGGCGCATCGTATGCGCGCTCGGTTACAGCGGCGCGGAGCTCGCCCTCGACAGGCTCCACCTCAGCGTCGGCGGGCTGGTCGTATTCGAGCGCGGCACAGGGGTCGATGTCGATCTCGCCGCGGTGCGGCGCGCTTTCGAGCAACCGGAGATTGAGATCGTGGCCACGCTGGGCCTGGCCGACGGCCACGCGGAGGCGTGGGGCTGCGATCTATCGGAGGAGTACGTGCGGATCAACGCGGAGTACACGACATGACGCTGACAGTCGCGGAGCGCGCCAAGGTCCTGGTCGAGGCGCTGCCCTACATCAAGAGGTTCCACGGACAGATCGTGGTGGTCAAGGTCGGCGGCAACGCCATCGAGCAGGCGCGTGACCAGACCCTGCTCGACATCGTCCTGCTCCGCTACGTCGGGATGCAGCCGCTGCTGGTGCACGGCGGCGGACCTGAGATCACGGCGATGAGCGAGCGGCTGGGCCTGAAGGCCGAGTTCAAGAACGGACTGCGCATCACCGACGACAAGACCATGGAAGTGGTGAAGATGGTGCTCACGGGGAAGGTCAATCCCGACATCGTGGGCGCCATCAACCGGTTGGGCGGACAGGCGGTCGGCATGAGCGGCGAGGACGGCCCGAGCATCATCGCCGAGCCTCTGGGCCCCGACATGGGGTTCGTTGGCCGCGTGACGCAGATCAATCGCGAACCGATCACCGCGCTGCTCGGGCGGGGCTACATCCCTGTGATCGCCTCGATCGGCTTGGGGTACGACGGACACGCGTACAACATCAACGCCGACACCGTCGCCGCCGAGATCGCGCTGGCGTTGGGCGCAGCCAAGCTCATCCTGCTGACCGACGTCGCCGGCGTCCTCGGCGTCGATGGCGAGGTGGTCGCGGTGCTGTCGCGTGCGGACGCACAGCATCGAATCGACACGGGTGCCGTTACCGGCGGGATGATCCCGAAGCTGGAAGCGTGCCTGCGAGCCCTAGACGGGGTGCCGCTTGCGCACATCGTCGACGGCCGCACGCCGCATGCGCTGCTGCTCGAGCTCTTCACCGAGTCGGGTATCGGAACGATGGTGACGCGCTGATGGTCTTAACCAGCAGGGTTGCGGCCCGCCAGGCGCCGCCATATGCTGCGGCCCACACAAAGTCCCCCCAGAGTGGTGGGGGCGGCCCACGCGACTGCGTCGTGGGGACCCCAGAAGAGGTTATTGAGGACGCGTCCTTGATAGAGGACGGCAGGTGAGCGTGAGCGTCCCCGAGCTCGCCGACCGCTATCTCATGCAAACGGGCCGGCGCCTCCCGGTCACCTTCGTACGCGGCCGGGGCTGCCTGGTTTACGACGAGGCCGGCCGCGAATACCTCGACCTGGTCGCGGGCATCGCCGTCAACCTCCTCGGCCATGCCCACCCCGAGGTCGCGGCGGCAGTGGCCGCCCAGGCGAACACCCTCATCCACACCTCGAACCTGTACTACACGCAGCCCCAGGTCGAGCTCGCCCGCCGCCTGGTCGAGCTCTCGTTCCCGTCACGTGTCTTCTTCTGCAACTCCGGCGCCGAAGCCAACGAAGCCGCGATCAAGCTCGCCCGCAAATGGGGCACCCGGAACCGTGACGGCGCGTACCAGATCATTACGACCCAGGGGTCGTTCCACGGTCGCACCCTTGCCACGATCACGGCGGGCGGCCAGCCGAAATACTCCGATCCCTTCAAGCCACTGCCGGACGGTTTCGTCCACGTTCCGTACAACGACCTCGACGCGATAAAAGCAGCCACTGGCGAGAAAACGGTCGCCATTCTGCTCGAGCCGATCATGGGCGAGATCGGCGTCGTGCCCGCGCACGAGGGCTACCTGGCCGGAGTGCGCAGGTGGTGCGACGAGCAAGGACTTCTGTTGATCCTCGACGAGGTGCAGACCGGGCTCGCCCGCACCGGGCGTTGGTTCGCGCATCAGCATCACGGCATCACGCCCGATGTGATGACGCTGGCCAAGGGACTCGGCGGGGGCCTTCCCATCGGTGCCTGCCTCGCGGCGCCGAAGGCGGATGTGTTCGAACCCGGCGATCACGGCTCGACGTTCGGCGGCAATCCGCTGGCGTGCGCGGCCGCCATCGCCGTCCTGCACGTCATCGAGCGCGACGGCCTCGCGGGCCATGCTGCCGAGATGGGCGAGGTGCTTCACACCGCTATCAGCGGGCTCGGCGGCAAAGAGGTGCGCGGGCTGGGCCTGATGCAGGCGGTCGAGTTCGCGGAGCCTCGCGCAAAAGCTTTTCAACAGGCGTGCCTCGACGCGGGGCTCGTCGTCAACGCGGTGGATGACAACTCGATCCGCTTCGTCCCCCCGCTGATCATCACCACGGAGCAGATCGATCGCGCGCAGCACACGATGCGCGAGGCGCTCAAGTGACCGCAACCAAGGGCCACAGGCATCGCGCCATCCTCGACCTTGTCAACCATGGCGCCGTGCACACACAGCAGGAGATCGCCGAGGCGCTGGCGCGGCGAGGGCTGCGAACGACCCAGGCCACCATCTCGCGCGACATCCAGGAGCTTGGCCTTGTCCGCTCGGGCGCCGGCTACCGGAGCGCGGCAGCGCTGGTCCGCGAGCTTGTCCTCTCGGTCGAGGTCGTGGCGCCGATGGCGGTGATCAGGACACCTCCGGGAACGGCCAACCTGGTCGCGCGCCGCATCGACGAGGCCGCGCTTCCGGGGGTGGCGGGCACTGTGGCCGGCGATGACACGATCATCGCGGTCCTCCGCAAGCCCGGCGCCGGCAAGGCGCTCAAGGAGCTGCTCGCGAATGTCGGGTAGGGGGGGCGGCGGCGCCAGGGCCCTGCCCAGCCGCCGCAAGGGGGGAGTCCCCCCTGCAAACAAGAAGCTGGTGCTCGCATATTCGGGCGGGCTCGACACCTCGGTTGCGATCCGCTGGCTCAAGGACCAGGGTTGGGACGTCATCGCGTTCACGGTCGACCTTGGAGAGAAGAAGGACCTCGACGCAGTCCAGGCGCGTGCGCTGAAGACAGGCGCTTCAGCTGCCTACGTTGCCGACGGCCGCGCTCCGTTCTTGCAGCTCTTCGTTTGGCCGTCGCTCCAGGCCGGCGCCGTCTACGAGAAGGAGTACCCGCTCGCGACGGCGCTCGGCCGTCCTCTCATCGCCGCGATGATGGTGGAGGTCGCTCGCCGCGAAGGCGCCGGCGCCATCGCCCACGGCTGCACCGGCAAAGGCAACGACCAGGTGCGCTTCGATGTCGCGACGGCGGCGCTCGCCCCGGAGCTGAAGGTGGTCGCACCCGTCCGCGAGTGGGGCATGAATCGGGACGATGAGATCGCGTACGCGACCAGGCATGGCATCGAGGTGCCTGCAACGGTGCGCTCTCCCTATTCGACGGACGAGAACCTGTGGGGTCGCTCCATCGAGGCCGGCGTGCTCGAGGACCCGTGGGCCGAACCGCCAGCGGACGTCTACGCGTGGACGAAAGATCCACGCCACTGCCCCGACGAGCCGGCTTACGTTGAAATCGGTTTCAAGCAAGGCCTGCCTTTCTCCCTCGACGGTCAGGCGGTCGATCCGCTCGATCTGGTCACCGCCCTCAACAGGATTGGGGGCGAAAACGGGGTGGGGCGCATCGACCACCTCGAAAACCGGCTCATCGGCATCAAGTCGCGCGAGATCTATGAGGCGCCCGCGGCGGTGCTTCTGCTCCAGGCCCACCAGGCGCTCGAGGACATCACGCTGCCCAAGGAGGTGGCGCGCTTCAAGGACACCGTCGCCCAGCAGTGGGCCCAGATGGTCTACGACGGCCTCTGGTTCAGCCCGCTTCGGGATGCCCTCTATGCGTTTGTCGCCGAGACCCAGCGCCACGTCACCGGCGACGTGCGTCTCAAGCTCTTCAAAGGTTCCGCGCAGGTGGTCGGACGCAAGAGCCCGGCCCAGCTCTATCAACACTCGCTCGCGACTTACGGCAAAGGCGATGCATTCGACCAGTCGGCGGCCGCCGGCTTCATCAAGCTCTGGGGAATGGGCGTGCGCACCGCCGCCCAGGTCCAGGGCCGTCTTCAAGACCGCGAGCTGAAAGGCCTGCTCGGTGACGTGAAGAGGCTCGCGCCATAGCGAAACGGAGCGGCGCCAAGAGTCCACGGCCCTCTCCCCGCGCGAGAGAGGGAGGAAAGTTGTGGGGCGGCCGCTTCGAGCGTCGCCTGCTCCCCGAGCTGGAGCGATTCTCGTCGTCGCTGGAAATCGACTTCGATCTCTATCCGGTCGACATTGCCGGCAGCCGCGCCCATGCGCGCGGCCTGGCACGCGCAGGCCTGCTGTCGAAGGCGCAGCTGACAGCGATCGAACGCGGGCTTCGGAAGATAGAGCGCGAGCTGGACGGCGGCTCATTCGAGTTCCGTGATACAGACGAGGACATTCATACGGCGGTCGAGCGACGCCTCACCGAGGTGACCCCGGCCGGCGCCCACCTGCACGCCGGCCGGTCGCGCAACGACCAGGTCGCCCTCGACCTTCGTCTCTATTGCCGTTTTGCCGCCTCTCAACTAGTGCTCGCAATTGCCGGGGCGGTCGACGCTCTCGCGGTCAAAGCCCGCGAGCACGCGACATGGCTGATGCCCGGCTATACGCATCTCCAGCGAGCGCAGCCGGTCACGGTCGGTCATCACCTTCTGGCGCACGCTGAGCCGTTGCTGCGGGACGCGGAGAGGTTTCGGCACGCGTACGACGCCGCCGACGAGATGCCGCTGGGCTCCGGCGCCTTGGCCGCCACCACCCTTCCGATCCGACGTGAGGGGATGCGTCGCGAGCTCGGATTCGAACGGTTGAGCCTCAACAGCATCGATGCCGTGGCAGATCGCGACTTCGCCCTCGACCTCATCTACGGCTGCACTTGTGCGTCCGTACACCTGAGCCGCCTTGGCGAGGACGTCGTCATTTGGGCGAGCTCTGAGTTCGGTTACGTCCAGCTTGCAGACGAGATCTCGACCGGCTCCAGCCTCATGCCGCAGAAGAAGAACCCAGACATCGCCGAGCTCTTGAGAGGCAGAACCGGCCGCGCGTTGGGCAGCCTGGTCGCGCTGGCCACTGTCTTGAAGGGACTGCCACTTGCCTACGATCGCGACCTGCAGGAAGACAAGACGGCGATCTTCGCGGCGGTTGACAGCACCCTCGACTCATTGATGGCGGCAACGCTGCTGGTCGAGCACCTGGCTTTCGACCGCGACCGGCTCGCCATTGCGGCGAGCGATCCGGCCTTGCTCGCGACCGATGCAGCCGAAGCGCTGGTCGCAGCCGGCGCGCCTTTCCGGCAAGCGCACGACCAGGTCGGGCGGGCCGTTCGGGCCGGCAAGCTCGAGGCACCCTGGGGCGTAGAAGCCTCTCTTCGCAAACGCGGCGAGGCCGGCGCGCCGAACCCCCGCCGCGTCACCGCCCGGGCCTCAGCCGCGCGCCGCCAGGCCGCCGCACTGATGGCCTGGAGCGCGAAGCACCCCCCCGGCCTCCCGAAGTAGAGTCAGCGCGTGCTTCTTGCAGTCGACGTCGGCAACACCAACGTCACCCTCGCCCTCTTCGAGGGCGAGCATCTCGTGGCCGACTGGCGCGTGACGTCACACCGCGAGCGGACGGCGGACGAGATGGCGGTTGAGCTGCGTGAGCTCTTCAGCCTTCGCGGCTTCGAGCTGGGGGTCGTCAGCGGCGTCGTCATCTCGAGCGTCGTGCCCAACCTCAACCCGGCGCTGATCGAGGCCTCCCGCCGCTACCTGGGCTGCGAGCCGGTCATGGTCGGTCCAGGCGTCAAGACCAGCGTTCGCATCCGCTACGAGAACCCCAAGGACGTCGGCGCCGATCGCATCGCGAACGCCCTGGCCGCCTATACGAAATATGGCGGGCCCGTGGTGGTGATCGACTTCGGCACGGCAGTCACCTACGACGCCATCAACGCCGAAGGCGACTACCTGGGCGGAGCGATCGCCCCGGGCGTCGAGATCTCGCTGGACGCACTGGTCTCCCACACGGCCATGCTTCGCCGGGTCGAGGCCGTGGCGCCGGATTCGGTGATCGGCCGCAACACGGTCAGCTCGATCCAATCCGGCCTGGTCTGGGGCTTCGTGGCGCAAGTAGAAGGGATGGTCGAGCGGATGGTGGCCGAGCTGGGCGGGAAGGCCAAGGTGGTCGCGACCGGCGGCCAGGCCACCCTCGTGGCCGGGCTCACGCACGTGATCGAGGCCACCGACCCGCTTCTAACCCTCGAAGGTTTGCGCTTGATCTACCTGCAAAACGCAGACGGTGCCCGACACTAGAGGGCCTTGGGAACAAACCAGGCCTTCCACATCTACCTCGCGCCGGGGCTGGAGAACGCCGATCTGGGAGCCGTGCTCGCGGACCTCGGGCTCGAGCCCCAACGGCTGGAAGATGTGGCCACGGTCGTGCAGCCGGCGCTCCTTCTGGTGGAGCCCGGCCAGAACGTTCCCGAGGGCCTGTCGGACACGGCTCTCTCGTTGCCCCAGGACGCGTCCCGCCCTGCGATTCGCGAGCTGCTGCGCATGGCGATGGAAAACGTTGTTCTTCGCCGGGAGGTCAAGCTGCACGAGGAGCAGGCGCGGCTGCAGCACCGGCAGTTCGAGGAGCTGAACCGCATCGGAATCGCGCTGTCAGCGGAACGGGATATAGGCAAGCTGCAGGAATTCATCCTCCTCACGATGCGTCAGCTCACGAACGCCGACGGCGCAAGCCTGTGGAGAAAGACGGTCGGCGACGACGGCTCACCTCAGCTCTTTCTCGCGTCGAGCCAGAACACCTCGCTGGCCAATACCTACCAGGCGTTCAAAGTGCCGGTCGACCAGAAGAGCGTTGTCGGCTATACGGTCACTGTCGGCCGGAGCCAGCTGTACGACGATGCATATCACCCGCCGCCTGGCAAGCCCCAGGGTGGCCGAGGCTTCGACCAGCAGTACGGCTACCGGACGAAATCGATGCTGACCGTCCCGATGCGCAACTACAACAACGAGGTGGTCGGCGCCGTGCAGCTGATCAACGCGAAACGTCGCTTCGACACCAAGCTCACGATCGACAGCGTCCCCGCCGAGGTCGTGAGCTTTCGGCCCGAGGACCTCGAGATGATCGAGTCGATCGCCAGCCAGGCCGCCGTCGCGCTTGACAACAAGAGCCTCCTCGACTCGATCCAGGCGCTGTTCGACGGCTTCGTGCAGGCCAGCGTGACCGCGATCGAGCAACGAGACCCGAGCACTGCCGGCCATTCCGGGCGCGTTGAGGCGCTGACCACAAGCCTCGCCCGCGCCGTGACGGAAATCGAGAGCGGCAAGTACCGCGACGTTTACATGAGCGACGACCAGCTCAAAGAGCTGCGGTACGCATGCCTTCTTCACGACTTCGGCAAGGTCGGCGTGAGGGAGCACATCCTCATCAAAGCCAAGAAGCTGATGCCGGGCCAGCTGGAGGTGATCCAGGCTCGCTTCGAGTTCGTCGAGCGATCTGTGCAGCTCGACTACGCGACGCAGAAGCTGGCGGCGATGCGCAACGGGGGGAGCGGGTCGCCTGCCATTTCCGAGATCGACAAGCGGCTGGACGAAGAGCTGGCGCGACTACGGACCTGGATGCAGGACATCGTCACGGCCAACGAGCCGACTGTGATGCCTGAGGACAAGGCCTCGACGCTGGACTTCCTCTCCCAGCAGACCTATCACGACATCTCCGGTCATCCGCATCCGATGCTCGACCCGCAGGAATTCCGGTTTCTCTCCATTCGCAAGGGCACTCTCGACGCGCAGGAGCGTCTGGAGATGGAATCCCACGTCACGCACAGCTTCCATTTCTTGACGAAGATTCCGTGGACCTCGGTGATGCGAGGCATCCCCGAAATCGCGTACGGGCATCACGAGAAGCTGGACGGCTCGGGCTACCCACGCGGCCTGACCGGTGAGCAGATCCCGCTGCAGGCCAAGATGATGACGATCTCAGACATCTACGACGCGCTCACCGCGCAGGACCGTCCGTACAAGCGGGCGGTTCCCCGCGACGTGGCGCTCGACATCCTCCATTCCGAAGCCGACGACGGCAAGCTCGACAAGGAGCTGCTCGACATCTTCGTCAACAAACGCATCTACCAGGTCACAGCGCCGCGATGAGAATCAAGTTCTGGGGCACTCGAGGAACCCGGCCGACGCCAGGCAGGAGGACGCTGCGGTATGGCGGCAACACGACCTGCCTCGAGGTTCGCGACAAGGACGACAACCTCATCATCATCGACTCCGGCTCTGGCATCGCCGAGCTCGGAGGCGGTTTCGAGCAGTCGGAGCCGCTGCAGGCGCACCTCCTGATCACCCATACGCACCTCGACCACATCCAGGGTTTCCCCTTCTTCCCGCCGGCGTTCGTGCCCGGCACGCACCTGACCATCGTCGGCCCCGCGGGTTCGGCGAAGTCTCTGCAGGCCGCCTTCGCCGACCAGATGGACCCGGCGTACTTTCCTGTGCGTCTCGACCATATGCCGGCGGAGATGGAGTTCATCGAGAGAAACCCGGGGGAGACTTTCGAGGTAGGTGGGCTTCGCATCACCCCGCACCTGCTGATGCACCCGATCCCCACGTTTGGGTATCGGATCGACGAAGGCTCAACTCGTTTCGCGTTCGCGACCGACAACGAGATCGCGATGTTCGCCAACAACGAGAACGGAAGCCTGAAGGACCTGGCCACCTGGTGCCAGGACGCCGATCTGCTCGTCCACGACGCGCAGTACAGCCGCGAGGAGTACAAGACGCACGCCGGTTTCGGGCATTCGACCTACGAGGAGGCGATGTCGCTGGCGGAGCAGGCGGATGTGCAGCAGCTGGCTTTCTTCCACCACGACCCAGCCCATTCCGACACCGACATCGATGCGCTGATCGAGGAGGCGTTGGGCAATCACCGGCAATCCGGCGGGACCGACGTGGTCGCGTTCCCGGCCGCCGAGGACCAGGAGCTGCTGCTCTAGCTCCAGCCGCGGTCCCTTAGTCTTTCTGGAACGTGCCTGACGAACGCGATGACGACGAACCCGAGGTAATTCGCGACCGCCGCAAGAAGCTCGAGCGGCTGCGCGCGGCCGGGATCGAGCCATATTCGCGCGGATTCAAACCGACCCACTCGACCGCGGAGGCGCGGGCGTTGCTCGGCGACCAGGAGCGCACAGAACCGGTATCGCTGGCGGGTCGGCTGATGGTGAAACGGCTGCTCGGCGGCTCGGCGTTTGCCGACCTGCAGGACCAGGCCGGGCGCATCCAGCTGATGGCGAGCCGCGACATTCTCGGCGCGCCCATGTTCGACCTGTTCGCTGAGCTCGACCCCGGCGACGTGATCGGGGTTACAGGCCCGATGTTTCGCACACGGCGCGGCGAGGTGACGCTGGAGATTCGTTCCTTCCAGCTGCTCACGAAGTCGCTTCGCCCGCTTCCCGAGAAGTGGCATGGGCTGAAGGACGTCGAGATCCGCTACCGCCAGCGGTACGTCGACCTGATCGCGAACCCCGAGGTCCGTGAGGTGTTTCGGGCGCGGACCAGGATCATCGGCGCGCTGCGCGGCATGCTCGACGGGCGCGGGTTTCTGGAGGTCGAGACGCCTGTCCTCCAGGAAGTCCCGGGCGGCGGCCACGCGCGTCCCTTCGTCACCCACCATGAGGCGCTCAACCGCGACCTGTACCTGCGGATCGCGCTGGAGCTGCACCTGAAGCGCCTGCTGGTCGGCGGTTTCGAGCGCGTGTACGAAATCGGCCGGGTCTTCCGTAACGAAGGGTTGTCGCCGCGCCACAACCCCGAGTTCACGATGCTCGAGTCGTACGAGGCCTATGCGGACTACAACGATGTAATGAAGCTCGTCGAGGACATGATGGTCGCGGCGACGGCGGCCGCAGGCCGAACCTCGACGATCGCCTATCAGGGTGAGGAGATATCGCTGGCGCCTCCATTTCGCCGTGAGCGCATGGCCGACCTCGTCCTGGAGCACGCCGGTAAGCAGGCCGTCGGCAAAGAGCTCAACGACCTGTTCGAGGAGCATGTCGAGCCCAAGCTTCGCGAGCCGACCTTCGTCACCGACTATCCGATCGAGATCTCGCCCTTGGCGCGGCGCCGCGATGACGACCCGCGCTTCGTCGAGCGGTTCGAGCTCGTCATCCTCGGCCGCGAATACGCAAACGCGTTCACCGAGCTGACCGATCCCGTCGACCAGCGGGAGCGCTTCGAGGCGCAGGCCGCGCAGCGGGCGGCGGGCGACGTCGAAGCCCACCCGATGGACGAGGATTTCCTGCGCGCGGTCGAATATGGGCTGCCGCCGTGCGGCGGCCTCGGAGTGGGGATCGACCGGCTGGTCATGCTGCTCACCGACCAGCCATCAATCCGCGACGTGATTCTCTTTCCAGTCATGAAGGCGGAATCGTAAGTTGCTGCCGCTGGAGCTCATCCGCAAGGATCCGGAGCGCGTCAAGCGAGCGGCCAAGCTCAAGGGCGAGACGGCTCCCATCGACGAGATCCTGGAGCTCGACGAGAAATGGCGCGGGCATGTGCACCGTGCTGAGACGATCAAGGCGGAGCAGAACCGTCTGTCAAAGGAGTTCGCCCAGAGCCGCGACCCCGAGCTGAAGGAGAGGCTGCGCGAGATGGCGGACCGCGCCAAGGCGGAGCTGGCCGAGGCGGAGGCCGTCAAACGCCAGCTGGACGATCTCCTGCTGCGTGTCCCCAATCTCTTTCACGAGTCAGTGCCGGTGGGCTCGAGCGAGGCGGATAACGTGGTCCTTCGCGAATGGGGTTCGAAGGTCGACCTTGGCTTCGCGCCACGCACCCACTTCGACCTTGGGGAAGCGCTCGGAGTCATGGACTTCGAGCGGGCGGCGAAAGTGGCCGGCTCGCGGTTTGCGTTTCTCATCGGCGAGGGCGCGCGCCTGGAGCGCGGGCTGGCCCAGTTCATGCTCGACGTCCACACTCGCGAGCACGGCTATACGGAGGTGTCGCCACCGGTGCTCGTCAACAGCGCGTCGATGACAGGCACCGCCAACTTGCCCAAGTTCGGCGAGGACGCTTTCAGGGTGGAGGGCCGCGATCTGTGGCTGGTCCCGACCTCGGAGGTGCCGTTGACCAACCTGCACCGCGAGGAGATCCTCGACGCCGCCCAGCTGCCTCTGAAATACACGGCCTACACGCCTTGCTTTCGATCCGAGGCGGGAGCGGCGGGCAAGGACACACGAGGATTCATCCGACTGCACCAGTTCTCGAAGGTCGAGATGGTCAAGCTCACGAGCGCCGAACAATCAATGGAAGAGTTCGAAAGGCTGACCGCCGACGCCGAGGACATCCTCCAGCGACTGGGGCTGCACTACCAGGTGATGGTGATGTGCACCGGCGACATGGGCTTCGCGCAGTACAAGAAGTACGACCTGAACGTGTGGTGCCCTGGGCTCGGCCGCTACCTGGAGGTGTCGTCATGCTCGGTGTTCAACGACTTCCAGGCCATGCGCGCGAACATGCGCTACCGCCCGGCGCGCGGCGCGCCGCCGCGATTCGTCCACACCATCAACGGGAGCGGGTTGGCTCTAACTCGCACGATCGACGCGATTCTCGAGACCTACCAGCGGGTGGACGGGACCGTCGTGGTGCCCGAGGTGCTGAGGCCCTACATGGGCGGCCTGGAAGTCATCGGCGAGCGCTGACTCGCGCGCCTCATAGAATCCTTGGTGCCCTAGGGAGGGGTGGCCGAGTCCGGTTGATGGCGACGGTCTTGAAAACCGTTATGGGTGCAAGCCCATCCAGGGTTCAAATCCCTGCCCCTCCGCCATTTGTCCACTGTGTGGTGAAACCACACACCTGGCCCTCCGCGACTCAGCCGACGACAGATCGGCACGGGGTGACAGGGTAAAGCTTCTCGTCGTTGGGGGCTGCCTTCTTCGCGGTCAATGAGCCTACGGTGATCGGGTCGCGGCAGCCTGAGCCGTAGCAATCGTTGGGCTGCTTTGAACTTTCGCATTTGACCGTGGTCGAAAAGCGAGCATCGCCAGCCAGATCGGCTGCCAGAACAAGATCGGGAGGCGCATGCCGATCAGTGGCAGCTGCACACATATCGCTCCGATTGCGAACCATACATACTCAATCGCGGAAGTAGGCTCGCCGACCGCCAGCCATACCGCGACAACAATCCCAACGTAGTCGTACTCGTGGACGTGGATCGCCGACATTACTGTCCCCAAAAGCCCAATCGCGAAAGCGACATTCCATGTCGCCCTCTGACGCCACAAAGCGGCGAGAGCCACAGCTGCGATTGCGGCCTGGCTCAAGATGAGCGTCATCCGGGGCCCAAACGGGGTCACAAGCGGTGTCGCGGTATAGCTTGGGTCTGATGTGGCCCATGCCAAGACCCCTAGGTACGTGCCCATTCCGGTTGCTCCGATTACAAGCGCAAAGGTCGCCCACAAAGCCACCGTTGTCGCCGCCCAGTACGCTGTCGCACGGCGGAAGCCGCAGAGAAACAACGCTGCGGGTAACAAAGCGACATCCTGGGGTCTAAGGGCCGACGCTAACGCGAGTAGTACCCCAGCGAGGACGTCGCGCCTACGTGCTGCGAACCACCAGCACCCAATTGCGAGGGCATATGTAACAAGAACTGCCTGGCCTCGCTCGAGGGAGAAGACCACCGGCCAGAGGGCAAGGGATACCAGCAGCACTGTCACGCGTGCGAAACCACGGTCCGGACAAGCCAACCGCCACGCTGCTACGAATGCGGCGAGGTTGACCGTGGTCCAGGCGTACAACGCCACTCGGAGAGGGAGAAGGGTGAGCGGGGCAACAAGCCAGGCCAGGAGAGGCGGGTTCTCGTACATGTAGACGGGGGTGATCGCCGAGTCGGCTGGGCCATAGCCCTGGCTGAGCTCGCGCAGCCTCGCTGGATCGTACATGTGCGGCCACCCCCACCGAAGGCCGGCTTCAGCAGCCACGAAGAAAAGCCGGAAGTCAGTAGCGGCAGGGTCATGTTCGACCAGCGAAATAAAGTGCGGGATCTCAAAAGCAATGGCCCACGCTCCAATCAACGCCGGAACTGCGAGCCGCAGAGGCGGCAGGCCGCGCCGCTTAGATGTTGTCGCAGCTAGGGCCATCGAGCTTCCTTCTTGGGCCGGACGGGCTTCGAGTCAACCGCGAAATGCCTCAACGTTCAGTCAGCAAGTGGTCGGGGTCATGCCATAAGCGCGAGAATCCTTTCCGTGGCTCAGCGGGTCTCAGCGCGCGTCATATGGTGCGATAAGGTGCCATGAAGTCGTCGACGTTACAAGAGGGGCCGGAACCTCAGCATCATGGTCGCGGTCGCCGGCGCGCCCAGCGCGCAGTGGTGTACGTCTTGATCTTGGTTCTCGTTATCAGTGTGGTCGTACTAATCCTACTGGCCACGGGAAACCAGATTGCCAACCTCTTTATCAATATCGTTGCCGCGCTCAAGTAGGCGGGTTCAAATCCCTGCCCCTCCGCCAATAGATCTTGTATCCCGGGGCAGTACGGTGTAGGCGCGTGAGCCAACGGCGAAGAAGAGCGGCGAGGACTGTCTTCTACGTTCGCGTGGCTCTGGCGCTGTTGGGAATCGGTCTGATCGTGGCCGGCGTGCTCGTGAGCTCCATATCGCCCGGCTGGCTCACAGCCGCGCTCATAATTGCCGGCTTCTTACTGCTGACAGGCCTGTACCTGTTGGGTCACGCGCCGGAGGCGCTCAGGGTCCTCGGCATTCGGTTCAACCGCTGATCCAAGCGCGGTCGGTACCCTGAGTCGCAACGTCATGAGGTTCAGCGAGCTCGCCACTTATCTGGATCAGCTGGAGGCGACCCGCAGTCGCAATGAGCTCGTTCGGATCGTCTCCGAGCTCTACCGGTCGTGCTCGGTGGACGAGATCGAGCCGACCACTTACCTGATCCAGGGTCGCCTGGCGCCCTTCTTCGAGCCTGTCGAGATCGGCCTCGGCGAGAGGTTGCTCATATCCGCGATGGCGGTGGCTTACGGCAAAACAAAAGAGGAGGTCACGAAGTCCTATCGCCAGCACGGCGACATCGGCCTCACCGCCCAGGCCCTGGCCCCGAAGACCCGGCGCAACGCGCCGTCGGTCGTCGAGGTTCACCGGCGGCTGTGGGAGATCGCGGGCACGAGTGGCGAAGGCAGCTTGAAAGCGAAGCTCGACCTGTTCGCAACTCTTCTCGACCAGCTGGACGCAGCCTCGGCCAAGCACCTGGTGCGGATCACCCTCGGCAAGATGAGGCTGGGCATCGGTGATCCGACGGTCCTGGATGCTCTCTCGTTCGCCAAGCAGGGCGATCGGTCCCTGCGCCCCGTACTCGAAGCTGCGTACAACCGAACCTCCGACCTGGGACTGATCGCGAGGACGCTGTGGGCTAAGGGTGTCAAGGGAATGGATGCGCTCAAAGTCACCGTTGGCAAGCCGCTGCGCAGCCAGCTCGCTGAGCGTCTGCCCAACCCGGAGGCGGTGATCAAGAAGCTCGGACTGGTCGGCGTCCAGCCGAAGTACGACGGCTTCCGAGTCCAGATCCACAAGAACGCGGGCAAGGTCAGCATCTTCTCGAGAAACCTCGAAACAATGACGCCAATGTTCCCGGAGCTCGTGGCAGCGACCAAGGCGCTCAAGGTGAAGAGCGTCATCCTCGACGGCGAGGCGATCGCATACAGCCCGGAGCTCGAGGAATATGTCCCGTTTCAGGAAACTACCGCGCGCCGGCGCAAGGAAGGGGTCGACGAATTCGCCGCCAGGGTTCCACTGCGGGCATTCGTCTTCGACATCATGTTTCGGGACGGAACCGACCTCACTCCCCTGCCATATGAGCAGCGCTTTGGGATCGTCAATGAGCTGATCAAGGGATCGGACACGCTGCAGGTCGCGCCGCTCACGAAGACGGATTCGGCCGAGGTCTTGACCAGGGAGCTGCTCGACAACATCAGCCGTGGGCTGGAAGGCGTCGTCGCCAAGCGCCTGGACTCTCCGTATCAGGCGGGCGCGCGCAACTTCAACTGGGTGAAGCTGAAGCGGAACACGAGCGGTGAGCTGACAGACACCATCGACGTCGTCCTGATCGGCTACTACCGCGGCAAGGGCAAGCGGGCGGAGTTTGGCGCGGGCGCACTTCTGGCGGGCGTTTACGACAGCGACCAGGACGAGTTCGTGTCCATCAGCAAGCTCGGTACCGGACTCTCAGACGAGGGATGGCGCGAGCTCCACAAGCAGGTAAACCGGCTGGAAGTGAGCGAGAAACCAGCGCGAATCAGATCGCTTTTGGTGCCGGATGTCTGGCTGCAGCCGGAGGTGGTGGTGGAGGTCCTGGCCGACGAGATCACGCCCAGCCCGCGGCACACCGCCGGCATGGTCGGGAATCAGCCGGGATTCGCGTTGCGATTTCCACGCATCGTTTCCATTCGCTCGGCCGATAAGAAGCCCGAGGATGCAACCACAGTGCGCGAGATCCGGGAGATGTTCCAGCAGCAGCATCAGCGACCTGTGCGCGAATAAAGGCGGTCGTCGCTAGCGAGAACGTGAGCGATCGCGGACGGTCCGCTTGATTGCCACACGGTCCAGGTTCAGCCAATCCGCAAGCGCTCGCAATTCGCCGCGGGCCGCGTCGGCGTCATCTGCAGTCGCGCCTCTCTCGATATGCAAGGCGGGGACCAACAGCGTTCCGTTCTTCCGGTCCGCTTTCACATCGGCTTTCGCAACCAATCGTTCGCCGCTCACAATGGGCAGCACGTAATAGCCCCACCTCCTCTTTTCCTCGGGAACATAGATCTCGAGCTTGTAGTCGAAGCCAAACAGCGCGAGTGCACGGGCCCGGTCGTAGATGAGACGGTCGAATGGCGACAGGATTGCGGTCCTGCCCGAAAATGGCCGCTCCAGCAATTCCGCGTCCACCACCCACGGACCCGGCGCGCCCTCGACCTCAGCAGCCGCGCCGACGGCGCCGACCACTTTGGGTCGCGCGATGCCCAGGGAACGCAGGTGCCGTTCTGCCAACGTGCGTTTTGCTACTTCAGCTGCTACCGCCGGCAGGTGCACCGGCAGGACTCGTGCCGCCAGGTCCCAGAAGCGCTCGTTGCCTTCGCGCCGGGAAATGGCGACTTCCCCGCGGGCGCTGAGGAACTCGAGCATCTGACTCACGTTGCGGTCATGCGTCCAGCCGCTCGACCGCCATGAAACCTGTGCCCGGTCCTCCAGGTCTCGTGAGCGCAGCGCGCCGCGTGCCTTCAGCTGGGCCAGGATGTATTTGTGAAACGAAGCGTTGGCTGTCACCCAATTCGTGACACTGCTGTGTCGCGCATATACATCCTGCGGCCACGAACTCATCGAGGAGCTGTACAGCGGATAGTCGGCGGCCGGGTAAACGAAGGCGCGGTGTTCGAAAAGGACGCGCTCCTGAAAGAGCAGGCGGGTCAGGTCCGCCGGCTGGAATTTGTTTCCGATGCGGCTCCAGAGAACCAGATGCTCGCTGCGGGCCACGGCGGCAGTCGGATCGAGCTGGAGAAAACCGAGCCTGGAGACCGCCTCGAGCACATCACGCGGACGTTGGGCATCCAGCACCTGCGCCATGACAGCGATCTGTCGTGCCCGCTCCAGGCTCAGGCGAAACACCGGATAAAGCTACAGAAACTCCACAGCCGATCGGTGTCGAGGCGGCCGCCCCGGGGCCGCATTCACGTTCCCCTTCGTCCTGGGCCAGAATAGGGCGGCATGCGCCGACCTGCGGCCGAGCTGCACGGCCCTCGACCAGCGCCGGGTCTTTCGGCCCGCCGCCAGATAATTCCAGTGATTCTCGCCGGAGCCATTGTCTTGGGAACGGTGGCAACGACCGCGACGATCGCCGGTCGACATGTAGGCAGCAACAAGACCACCTTGGTTGCGCAGTCCCTCGGATCGAGCCCGCCGATTGCAGCGATGCCTATCCCCACGCCCAAGCAGTTGCGTTTGCCTTCGCCTCCGCCGCCGCCTGCGGCGGTGGCGCCCGCGGGAAGCCGCCCCGCGGCATCCGGGAGATCGTCTTTCAGGACGCGAGGGATCTTCCGATACAGCTCGACCGACTTTGCTTCCATGCATGCGGTCGGCTTCAACTCGGCGACCGATGGAGGCGTTCAAGACCACGGTGCCGCTGAGGCCGCCAGCGGCATCACCGGGATGGTGTGGGTCGATGCGTACAACAACTCGAGCTGCGCGCAGACGATGACCAATTCCGCCGTTGCAGCCATGGTCACAGCTAACGTCAATGCCGGTCGCCCGGGTTTGCGTTACGAGATCGGCGACGAGCCGACCGCCAACGGCTGCAACGCCGCGCCCACCTACACATCGATCACCCAGGCGGTCCACGGCGCCGATAGGTCTGCAAAGACGTGGGTGGCCGACGACCAGTTCCAGGAGGGCAACCCGGTCCAGTCCGGCGTGCCCATGAAGGGATCGGTGGACATCCTCGCCTTCGACGTCTATCCGTGCGAAAGCGGACCATGCGACTACGCGACGATCGACAGCGCCGTGCGCCAGATCCGCGCCGCGGGCATCGCCAACTGGGAGTTCATCATCCAGGACTTCAACAGCAGTCCATGGCGCTGGCCGACCCCGGCCGAGATCCAGGCCCAGTTCGATCACTGGAAGAATGCGGGCGCCATCGGCTACTGGGTCTACGCCTGGGATTACCAGGGCCAGCAGGTCAACGCGCAACCCGGCAACCTGGCCGTACTGCGTCAGATCAATTCGTCGTAGGCGCGACCTCGACCGTGTAACGAAACGGCCTGACGGGACACGGAGCATCGATGAGCGTGGCCCTGTTCTCCAGCCGGACGCCCTGGCCGGAGAAGCCGTCCCCCTATCCTGGCCCACGGGTGATGAGAGAACCGGTCGATCCCGACCTCGATGCGCTGAGATCAGGAGATGAGGCTGCTTTCGAGGCGCTGATCGGCCGGTACCACGGTCCGATGATGCGGCTGGCGATGACCTATCTACGCGATCGCGGCGCGGCGGAGGACGCGGTCCAGGAGACCTGGCTCACCTGCCTCAAGACGCTGGATAGGTTCGAGGGCCGCTCCTCCCTGAAGACATGGATCTTTGGGATTCTTCTCAACGTTGCGCGATCTCGCCGGCGCAAGGAGTCGCGAATCCTACCCTTCACGTCCTTGTTCCGGCGCGACGGTGGTGAGGACCGAGGTCCTACGGTCGACCAGCGCCGCTTCGGACGCGATGGCATGTGGTCGACGCCGCCCGACAGCTGGAGCAACGTGCCCGAATCGAGATTGCTCGATCGCGAAACCGTCGAGAAGGTCAAGGCAGCGATCGAAACGCTGCCGGCAAAGCAGCGTGAGGTGGTGATCCTGCGCGATGTCGCCGGCTTCGACGCCGACGAGGTGTGTGCACTGCTCTCCATCTCGCAGTCGAACCAGAGGGTCAGGCTGCATCGCGGCCGCGCGGCGGTGCGCAAAACGCTCGAGGAGTACCTGAGGTGACCTGCCGCGAAGTTGTCGAGCTGATGACGGATTACCTTGATGGCTTCCTGTCGGCTGCCGACCGCGCCCGTTTCGAGGACCACATCCACGGCTGCGACGGCTGTCGCGCCTACCTGGCGCAGCTGCGAACCGCACGGTCGCTGATCGGCAGAGTGGCGGACGAGCCCGTCCCCGAACCGCTCAAGGCCGAGCTCATGAACGCGTTCCGGACCTGGAAAGCGAGTTGACCGGCTTCTAGCGGCGCGGTACTCCCCCCCGGGCGCTGTCGCGGCCGACCCCCACGGGGTGGGGAGGTGAAAGCTATGTTGTGCGGGATGCGGCTTCGCGTGGCCGGGGTGCTGCTTTTGCTCCTGGCGGGCTTCCTGGCCTTCAACTACTTGCGCCCGATCCCGTCGGTGGCGGCCAAGGCATCGGTCCCGACCTCAACGACTCTGCCCGGGACTCAACCAGTGCTGCCCTGGCCGAAACCGGGCTCGGGCGCCGTCTCCATCTCCGGACTCGGCATGCTCGCCTCCTCCGGAAACGAGACCGCGACGGCGGCAGCGAGCGTGGCGAAAGTGATGACCGCCCTGGTCATCCTCGAGGACAAGCCTCTCAAGGTTGGCGACCCGGGCCCCTCGATCCTCATCACCGACGCGGACGTTCAGGCATATCAAGCCGACCTCAACGACAAGCAATCGGTGGTCGAGGTCCGCTCGGGCGAGCAGCTTTCCGAGTTTCAGGCCCTCGAGGGGTTGCTGATCCCTTCGGCCAACAACTTTGCTTTCACGCTCGCCAATTGGGACGCCGGATCCGTCGACAAGTTCGTGGCCAACATGAACAAGAGGGCGAAAGGACTCGGCCTGAGTCACACGAAATTTGCGGATCCGGCCGGTGCGTCTGTCCAGACTGTGAGCACGCCAAGTGACCTGGTGGCCCTCGGCACGGTCGCGATGAGCCAGGAGGTCTTCGCTCAGATCGTGGCCAAGACGTCCGCCAAGCTGCCGGTCGCCGGCACCGTGTACAACGTCGACTACGCCCTCGGACAGAGCGGCCTCATCGGAATCAAGACCGGTTCCGGATTCAACCAGGGCGCCAACTTTCTGTTCGCCGCCTCCGTAACCGTGGGGGGCTTCACCAAAGTCATGTTCGGCTGCGTCATGGGGCTTCCGACTCTGGCCGACGCCTTCGCGGCGGCGAAGACTCTCATCGCCGCCGTGCAGCCGATCTTGATCGTGAAGCGAATTCTGTCCAAGTACCAGTCGGTCGGGAGCTACGAGCCACCGTGGGGGGGCCATGCGGAGCTTCTATCGACCACGAACGTCGACCTCGTCGAGTGGCCGGGCATCATCCTGCGGCAGAACCTCCACGCGCCCGCGCTCACGATCAACAAGCCGCTCGCCACCGGAACCGCCGCAGGTGTGCTGAACATCGTGCTCGGCGACTACAACCTCGACGTGCCGCTGACTACCTCTGCGTCGCTCTATCCACCGGGGCGGTTCTGGAGGCTGACTCGGATCTAGCGGAGACCTCCTGTTACGTGGCGGCAGGATGCGGCGTTTGCACGACAGGAGGATCGCAAAATGCAACCAACTCTCCGCACCGTCGTGGTCTCCCTGGCCGTTGGGACACTGTGCGCGCTGACAGCCGGGATGGCGGTGCTGGCGATCGGTGGCCGGCAGACCATCCTGCTGACATCCCCTTCGGCCACCTCCACAGGTTCCGCGCTCGATGCCGGCGTCATCGCGACCGGCGACGCGACCGTCTCCAAAAGACCCGACCTGGCCCTCATCTCGGTCGCCGTTGACGCGCAAGCCGGCACCGCCGCCGGAGCTCAGCAGGCCCTCGCCACCAAGGCGGCCAAGTTGATCGCGCCCATCAAGGCTCTCGGCGTCCCCGACAAGGACATCAACACCTCCGGTTACTCCATCGGACCGAACTACACGCCGCCCAACGGAACCCTCGACGGCTATCGCGCCTACGAGCAGCTGCTGGTCAAGTGGCACAACGTCGACACGGTGGGAAAGACGCTCGACGCCCTCGTTCAGGAGGGCGGCGCGACGCAGATCGGAGCGGGCTTCACCCTCGCCGACCCCAAGGCTGCACAGGCGGAGGCGCGAAGCCTCGCGATCGCCGACGCTCGCACGCGCGCCCAGGCGATGGCCAATGCCGCAGGCATCAAGCTGGGCAAGATCGTGCGAGTCACCGACCTGACGAGCCCGACATACTTTTCAGGCGGTTTCGCCCCGGTCAAAGACGCGGCTGCCGCCAGCCAGGTTCCGGTTGGGCAGCTAGACGTTCAGGTGTCGGTGCAGCTGGTGTACGCGATCGACGCCTGAGGTTTGGCGTAGGTCGGACCCGAAACCGGCGCGTTGACTTATCGTCCGCGCCATGATCAAGCTCTATCCGGATCGCACCGTTCCCGCGCTCCTACGCGTGCTGGCCGACCTCGTCACGATCAGCTGGACGGTGGCCTGGGCGGTCCTGGGGTGGCTGATCTACAAGACCATCCTCGGCCTCGAGGTCATCGCCGACGGGCTGGTGAACACGGGGACCACGTTCAACAGCTGGATCACGCAGTTCCGCAACGCGATTCCCGGCGGCATTCCAGGAGTGACGCAGTTCCTGATCAACATCGCCGATGCTCTGCGCAAGTACTCGGGCGACCCGCTGGTGTCGGCAGGACACCAGGTGCACGACACGATCATCCAGGTCGCGATCGTGCTGGCCCTGTTGGTGGCGCTTCCGCCGATCCTCCTCGTCCTGCTCCCGTATGGCGCGTGGCGATGGCGTGACATGCGCGAGGTAGGGGCCGCGCTCGCCTTCGTTCGGATCGCGTCCATGACCGGTCGCGCGGAGCAGGCGCGGGCGGTGCTGGCGTATCGCGCGATATCGACGTTGAGCTTCCGGCAGCTGATGTCGGCAAGCGCGGATCCGGTGGGCGACATCGCCGAGCGGCGGTACGAACGCCTGGCCGACGCGATGTTGAAGCGGGCCGGTCTCGACCCGGGGCGGCTCGCGCCGCCGCAGCTTCCGGAGCTCCCGGCGCCGCGCCGGAGATAGGTTCCCGCCGCCTCCACGCCGGTATCGTTGTCGCGTGTGCCGAAGCATCAAGACCCTGCGCCATTCCGACGTGGTCGCCACCGAAGAGGAGATTCGCGCCGCCGCCCGGCAGTTCGTCCGCAAGGTGAGCGGGTTCCGCGAGCCTTCGGGTAAGCACCAGCTGGCCTTTGAAGGGGCGGTAGACGACATCGCCCTCGCCTCGCAGCGCCTTCTCGCGTCGATCGCGGAGAACCTGCCCCACCGCTCTTAACAACCTGGGTTGCCGGCCTGGCCGCCACTTATTAAGGTCGAGGCCGACAGGTGTGTTGGGCTGGGGGAGGGGCCCGAGACGATAGGGAGGGCCACGCCAAAGGTGTGCCCAATCGAGAGCGGCCGCGCCTAGAGCTGGCAGCCCCGGCAGAAGTTGAGCGGCTCCCGGTTCGATCCGAGCTGGCTGATCCGATGCCCGCAGCGGGGGCACGTCTTGCCTCCTTTCATATGCACCGACATGAACGACCGGTCCTGCTTCGACTCCTCGTAGTTCGGGTTGGCCAGAATCGCCTCGACCGCCCGCGAAAGCACCGTCGGGATCGCCGCAAACAGTGCCTCCTCCTCCGCCGGCTTCAGCGACGCCCGCCGCCGCAAGGGCAGCAGCCTGGCCTCGAAAAGGATCTCGTCCGAGTACGCGTTACCGATCCCGGCGAGGAACTCCTGGTTGCGGAGGAGATCCTTGAGCTCGTCGCGAAAACGGCGCAAGCGCTTGCGAAAGACGTCGATTCCCATGGCGGATACCGAGTCCGCCTCCGGCCCCAGCTCCGCCCAGCCAGGAATCTCGCGGGCAAGGTCGGTCGCCCAGTAAATCCGGCCCATGTCTCGAAAATCGAGATATCGCAGCTCCTGGCGGCCCTCGATCCGGATCGTGAACACCTCGGTCGCCGGCACGGGCACCTCGCCATCGGCCATCTGGAACCGGCCCCCCAGCATCGGGTTGATGACCAGCCACCGCTCCGAGCCGCCCCCGCCGAGCTCCGTCGCGAAAACCAGGTGTTTGCCCCGGCGGGAAAGTGAGACGATGCGGCGAGCGGGGAGCTCGTTCGCGAAATGCTCGACCGGGTATCGAAGCATGTGCGCTTTCTTGGGGTTGACCGTGGCAGCGGTGATCAGCCGTCTCTCCAGCCGCGGGGCGAGGCGGATCCGCAGTGCTTCCAACTCCGGCAGCTCGGGCATGGAGCCAAGATACCGGCCGCCGGTTTGACCGCTGGAAGGTGGGGGTAGCCATACAAGCATGAGGTTGGAGAAATTCACCGAAAAGGCCCAGGAGGCTCTGCAGGATGCTGCGGAGCTCGCGCGCAGCCTCGGCCAGCAGGCGATCGAGCCGGAGCACCTCATCCTCGCGCTGATCCGCCAGCAGGATGGCGTCGGCCGCACCCTGCTCGAGCGCGCGGGCGTCTCCGTTCAGGCGCTAGAGCCGGCTCTCGTTTCCGTCGTCGAACGACTGCCCCGGGTCAGCGGTGCCGGCCAGCCCTACCTGAGCTCAGCTCTGCAGAAGGCCCTCGACCAGGCCGAGCAGGAGGCCGAGAAGCTGAAGGACGAGTACATCTCGACCGAGCACCTCCTCCTTGCGTTGTCCGACACCAAGGCGCTGAAGGACGCCGGCGCGGATCACGACGCCCTCCTGCGCGCGCTTCGTCAGATCCGCGGCAGCCAGCGCGTGACCGACCAGAACCCCGAGTCCAAGTACCAGGCCCTCGAGAAGTACGGCCGTGACCTGACCAAGCTTGCGGCTGAAGGCAAGCTCGATCCGGTCATCGGTCGGGACGAGGAGATCCGCCGCGTCATCCAGGTCCTGTCCCGACGCACGAAAAACAACCCGGTCCTGATCGGCGAGCCTGGCGTCGGCAAGACGGCGATCGCCGAGGGCCTCGCCCAGCGCGTCGCCGCCGGCGACGTCCCGGAGGGCTTGAAGGGCAAGCGCGTCATCGCGCTCGACCTGGGCGCCCTGGTTGCCGGCACCAAGTACCGCGGCGAGTTCGAGGACCGCCTCAAGGCGGTGCTGAAAGAGATCGAGGCCTCGAACGGCCAGATCATCCTTTTCATCGACGAGCTGCACACGCTGGTGGGCGCCGGCGCCGCCGAGGGCGCCATCGACGCGGCCAATCTGTTGAAGCCGGCTCTCGCGCGCGGCGAGCTGCGCGCGATCGGCGCCACAACCCTCGACGAATACCGCAAGCACATCGAGAAGGACGCCGCCCTCGAGCGCCGCTTCCAGCCGATCACGGTCCGCGAGCCCACGGTCGAGGACACCATCAGCATTCTTCGCGGCCTGCGCGAGCGATACGAGATCCACCACGGCGTCCGCATCAAGGACGCGGCCATCGTGGGCGCCGCCGTGCTGTCGAACCGCTACATCACCGATCGCTTCCTGCCCGACAAGGCGATCGACCTCATCGACGAAGCTGCCGCGCGCCTGCGCACCGAGATCGACTCGCTGCCCGCGGAGCTCGATGAGATCGAGCGGCAGACCCGGCAGCTCGAGATCGAGCGCGAGGCCCTGAAGAAGGAAACCGACAAGGTTTCCAGGGAGCGGCTCGCCGCGCTCGAGAGGCAGCTGGCCGAGCTGACGGAGCAGAGGACATCCTTGCGCTCGCGCTGGGAACAGGAGAAGGAGGTCATCGGGCGCACCCGAAGCCTCAAAGCCCAGCTCGAGGACGTGCGCGCCGAGGCCGACCGAGCCGAGCGCGCAGCCGATTTCGCCAAGGCCGCTGAGCTCCGTTATGGCAAGGCGGTCGAGATCGAGAAGCAGATCCAGGCAGCTCAATCGCGCCTGGCCGAGCTGCAGGGCGGCCAGGCGCTGCTCAAGGAAGAGGTCGACGAGGAGGACATCGCCGACATCGTGGCCCGCTGGACCGGAATCCCGGTGTCTCGGCTGATGGAAGGCGAGATCGCCAAGCTCATCAAGATGGAGGAGCGCGTGCACGAGCGGGTGATCGGTCAGGATGAGGCCGTCAGCGCGGTTGCGAATGCCGTGCGGCGGAATCGCTCCGGCCTGTCAGATCCCAACCGGCCAGTGGGATCTTTCATCTTCCTCGGCCCGACCGGTGTCGGCAAGACCGAGCTCGCCCGTGCGCTTGCAGAGTTCCTCTTCGACAACGAGCAGGCGTTGATCAGGCTGGACATGTCCGAGTACCAGGAAAAGCACACGGTGGCCCGCCTCATCGGCGCGCCGCCCGGCTACGTCGGCTACGACGAGGGCGGCCAGCTCACTGAAGCGGTGCGGCGCCGCCCGTACTCGGTGGTGCTCTTTGACGAGATCGAGAAGGCGCACCCGGATGTCTTCAACATTCTGCTCCAGATCCTCGACGACGGCCGTCTGACCGATGGACAGGGCCGAACGGTCGACTTCCGGAACGCCGTGATCATCATGACGTCGAACCTCGGCAGCCAGATCATCCAGGAGATGGCCGGCAAGTCCTTCGAAGACGTGCGAGACGCGGTCATGGCGGTCCTTCGCGACCACTTCCGGCCCGAGTTCTTGAACCGGGTCGACGAGGTCATCGTGTTCAAGCCGCTCACCGAAGACCAGCTTGCCGCGATCGTGGACATCCAGCTGCGACGCCTTGAGCAGCGGCTGGCGGAACGCCACATCCAGCTCGTGGTCACCGACGCCGCACGCAAGCTCCTCGCGCACCGCGGATGGGATCCGGTTTATGGAGCCCGACCGCTGAAGCGTGCGATCCAGCGAATGGTTCAGGACCCGCTCGCGATGATGCTCCTCGAGGGCAAGTTCTCCGATGGCGAAGCCGTCGAGGTCGACGCCCGCAGTGGCGAGCTGGTGTTCAACAAGGCCAAGGTCGCGACCGCAGTCGGCTGATACGCGCTTCTCAGGAGGAGCACGTCGAGCCGTCGGCCGGGACCTTCAAATTGATGAGGTACGAGTCCTCGATCGTCTCGGCGCAGGTACTGGCGAAGTAGGAGACGTGGCCGTTTCCATTCCTGGTCAATAGAACCGACCCGGCCAGCGATTGGTGCACGGCCACCGCCCACGCGTATGGCGTGGCCGGGTCGTTGGTGCCGCCGACCAGCAGGATCGGGGGAGCACCGTCGGCCGTAATGGGACCGACCGAACCGGTCGGCTTCACCGGCCAGTAGGCGCAGGCAAGATTCGAGTACTGGGTCGCCGGGCCGAAGAGCGGTGATGCCTTGGCAAACGCCGGCCCCAGCGCGTCGTAGGTGGCGACGTCCGTCGGAACCGGCCGGTCGAGGCAGTTGACCGCATAGTTGGCATCGTTCTCGTTGTTGTAGCTGCCATCGGCGTTGCGCCCCAGGTACAGATCCGAAAACGACAGCAACACCGCCCCGTTGCCCTGCTCGGCGACAGTTAGCGCTCGGTCCAGATATGTCCATGAGCTCTGGTCGTACAGCGCGGTCAACACACCGATCAGCGCAAGCGCCCGGGTAAGCGCCCGATTGCCGACCGGCATGGGATTCGTGTCGATCCGCTGCATAAGGGCGGTGAGCTTCACACCCGGATCACCGCTGCGTCCGTATGTGCACGACGAGCGCGAGCGACAGTCGGCGAGGAACGCCTGCAGGTTCTTCTCGAAGCCGCCCACCTGCGCCAGCAGCAGGTCATTGGCCGAGAGATTGGGGTCTACCACGCCATCGAGAGCCAGCGCGCGAATGTGGGTGGGGAAGAGGTGGGCGTAGTGCTGGCCGAGGAAGGTGCCATACGAGAAGCCGAGGTACGTGAGCTTGTCATCGCCCAGGGCGGCGCGGATTACGTCCATGTCTCGAGCCGCGTTCGGGGTGTCAAGGAATGGAAGCACCTTGGCGCTCCGCTGCTGGCACCCGGCGGCGAAGTTCTTGTCGGCATCGATGAGCGTCTGTTTCTCGACGGGGTCGTCGAGGACCGAGTCCAGGGCGTTGAATGTGTCTTCCTGGGGACCGTCCAGACACCGCACCGGGGAGCTTCCTCCGATGCCGCGCGGATCGAAGCCGACGAGGTCGAACCGCACGTTGAGAGCGGCCATCGACGAGGCGTTGTCGCGCAGGAACTGAACGCCGGACGCGCCTGGCCCGCCAGGATTCGTGAGGACCGAGCCAATCCGGTCGGCTGTGTCGGTGGCCGGCTTTCGGATCACGGCGATTCCGATCGTGCCGTTTTCGGGGTGGGCGTAATCGAGGGGCACGGTCACCGTCCCACATTGGAAAGCGCCACACGCGGTCCAGGCGACCTTCGTCGGGCTGGGAACTTGACTCGGGCTGGCTTTCGCATTCTGCGAGGTGCCGCGCGTGCATGCAGTCAGCAGCAAGATGGCCGCGATCGCGACCGCCGTGATACGCGGACCCATCTACCCGAGTCTAGCTGGATCGATTCCTAGCCTGACGGCACCAGTCCAGGGTTGTGGTCTTGAATTTCTCAGGGGACTCCCAGGCTGGAAAGTGACCACAGTCCGGCACGATGACCAGGTCGGCTCCCAGCACAGTTGCGGCGATCTGACGAGCTTGCGCAGGGCCGCAGATTGGATCGAGCTCGCCGCAGACCACGAGTGTGGGTCGCGCGATCCTCGCCAGCAGAGGCCGGAGATCGAAGCCCTGATACAGCCCACCCTCCCACGCCTTGACAGCAGCGAGATCCGTTCGCAATTCACGATTCGACCATTCGATCAGTGTCCTGACATCGGCGCGATCGGGATGCGCGAAGTAAATGGGGAACACACTGTGGAACATCTCATCGACCTGAGCAGGGTCTTCAGCGGAGAGCACTTGCTCGGTCCACCCTTCCCAAACCTTCCTCGCGTCCTCATACCATCTAGCCCCCGCATGTCGAGACAACATGCGCTCCATCTCCGCCGCGGCTTCTCCATCGTCGATCTCGGTCCCTATACCGAAAGCACTCACGGCGATGCAGCGAACTGCTTCCTCGGGATAGAGAGAGGTGTAGGTCAGCGCGACGGTCCCACCGAACGAAAGACCTGCGATCGTGACCTCGCGAAGTCCGAGAGCTCGTCGAACCTCGTCGTAAAAGCGCGCGTGACCGATGTGGTCGTATTGCGAGGGGTCAGCTGGTGGAGTGGATCCTCCTGATCGGTGAGGGTCGATCAGATGGACTGAGAACGAATCTGCGAACAGCTCGGCCTCAGGCCGAGACAACCGGGCTGGAAGCCCGGGCCCTCCCTCGAACCAGAACATCGGCGGCCCGTCACCGATGACCTCGACCGTGGCCTCACGACCGTGATCGAGTTGAACCGTCCGCTGCGTCCCGATCCGCGGCGTGCTCAGATTGAGCATCCTAAATCCTCAGACTCCGGACCGCTACGTCGGTTTGGACTGGATAGGTTTGCGTATCCCCGGTCCACAATGCCCTTGCGATGACGTCCGGGAGCGCTGCGTTCTGGATCTACCTGGGGGCTTACGTGAACTTGAGCGGCATTACAGCCCTCGTCCTCGGTCTGGTTGCGAGGTTGACCGCCCGACCGTTCGACACTCCTCCCCGATTGCGAGTTTTCATGGGCTTTTTGGTAGTTGTGGTGTTGATCGGAGTCATCGCCTCCGCTCTGAGTTACAACCTCGCCTCGGAGGCTGGGGCATTCGCATCACTCAGAGTCAGCAGCCTCGTCACGCCGTTCGTTGCCGGCATGGCGATCTTCATCTGGGCGTCTGGCTTCCCGCTGTCCCGGATCCTGCCGCGGCGCAGCTGACGCGACTGCGTTCGCTTGTGCTGTAGAGCATCTCGAGTCGTTGGTGCGCCCGCTCCGGGACGAGCTGTGTAGACGGAGCGGGCGGCTTCGGTTGTGGAGGTGGAGTGCGCTACGTAACTTGTGTCGGGGTGAGGACCCCGAGCAGTACATCGATACCGACCTGCATCGGAGTCGCGGAGCCGTTGTCAGCTCGGACGGCGGAGGTCCCGCTGTGCAGAACAATCAGCGTCGATCCGTCGAGCCACGACACACCGTTGATGCCATTCGGGTCGTTCGGATCGTTGGGGGGATAGATGGTCTTGCCGGTGCCTCCGATCGTCGAAGTATTCACACGCCATTCGGTGGATCCGTTGTCGACGCCGCCCCACCACTCGACTGACGATCCGTTCGGCGCAAACTGGATGCTCGCCGGTCGTTGCCCGACGACGTAGAGGGCGCTTCCCTGGACGTCGGAGTCGAGCCCGGTGGCAAGCGAAACGATGTGAAGGTGTCGAATCGCGAGGTGTGTGCTGTTCGTTCCCGCATCCTCCTGGCCGGCGACCCACTTGCCGTCGCGGCTGATCGCGAGATACTGCTCATTAAGAAGCGCCGCGGGAAGAGCGTGCGTGGTGAGTTTGCCGGTCGTGAGGTCGACTGCGACGATCGCCAACGTGGTGGCTGTTGCCCCGTTGACCTCTCTAAACCACACGGTGTTCATGTCCGAGCTGACGTCGAGGACTTTCAATGAATTGCCGAATTGCATCTCGGGAGCGCTGTTTGCCACGGTCAACAGCGGGCGAACAACACCGGTCGCCAGATCGATCACCTCGGCATTGCAATCGCCGCTCGCCGCCTGATCGCAGCCGACGATCGCTGATGTAGAACTCAGCACCAGCACTGGACCTACGTTTGGCGTGAGCAGCATCGCCGCGACGGCGGCGACCTGCTTGATGACCCCAGATCGATCGATGGTCCATTCCCTGCCGGTACCGTCCTTCGCCATGACCAGAAATGCTCCGATGGCGTGCTCGTCGCCGACCGGTGTCCCAGGCATGGTCGCGACGACAGAGCCATCCGGGCGGACCAGCGTGATGTTGGCTTCGACGCCTGACAGGCCGACAAGGACGATGCCTGACGTCGATGGGCTCGGCGAAACCGGAGCGCTCGGGGAAACCGGAGCGCTGCTGGCGCTCGCCGAAGCGGCGGCCGTCGGGCTCGGCGTCAGCGTTGCAGTGGCGGTATTCGCGCCGTGGGATGAACACGCCGTCAACAAGGCGAGACCGAAAAGACATGAGACCAAGCGAAGCTTGCCCATGAGTTCCTCCTTGGAGGCTCCTCTGGTCGTGGCCTCGGTGTCTCCTGGTCAGTGTCAACGGCGCCTGAGGCAAACCGTTACCAACCACGATGTCATGCGATGTTCGCGGTCCCTCACGCCTAGGGAGAGGTGCTGATGCTCAGCGCGTTGGCTACAGGAGTGGTCTGCCCTCTGCCCAGATCGCACGAGAAGGCGTTTGGGCTATTGAAGATGTCCACGACCAGGTAGACGTGCTTGCCCCAAGGAATGGTGGTCGCGGGTTGCCCTTTGGTCGTGAAGGCAACGAGCCCGCCAGCGCTGACGTTGGGCAGCTGGTTCTCGATCTCGATGTCGTAGGCCGTGCCGGACAGGATGAACTCCGGGCAGGTCATATCCCGCGACAGGGCCCATTTCCCGATCGAGCCGCCGCCAGATGGCTGCTGCAGGCAGCACTGGTAGCGACCGAGCTGGAGGACGCCCTCGGCCCGACTCGGCTGAGCCGAATGCGCGCCGGCAATCGGGACGGTTGCCGTGCCATGGTTCATCAGTCGCTCGATCGCATTCTCGAACTCGATGTCTGCGTAAAGGTTCTGACGATCGATGCGGATCACATACACGTCGCTGCCCTGCCTGAAATAGCGCAGCACGTTGTACTGCAAGGCTCCCGCATAGCGGCCGCTGGGAAAGGTGGTCGTGCCGCTTGCGTCAACCTGTGGCTCGCCCTTGAAAGCGAAGAGAAAACCGATGAGGAGGACTCCCGAGTTAGCGGTTGGAGTCTTGCATTGACCGTCGCGCACGATGGGTAGCTGCGAGCGCATTGCGTCGAAATAGACGTTCGCACCGTCCTTGCCGTTGAACTGATAATGCAGAACAGAAATCTGGGAGAGGCTGTCGGGAACCGCGACGATGGCCGCATCAATCAGGCGGCCGCCACGCGACCCGCCGCAGATCAACGGAGGGCTGGCGGTCTTGTCAACGGTGCTTGATGCGTCACTTCCGCCCGGCGCGAATTGCTCGAGATCGGCGACCGAGGGTTGGCGCAAGTCGAGGGTTCCAGTCGGAGAAGGAACCGCGACGACCCCTGGAGCGCCACACGAGCCGAGCCCCAACATCAAGATCCCAGCCGCCGCCGCCCATGAGCACCGGAGAGTGATGGTACGTCGCGCCAATCGATCCCTCCACATTGGGGATTCGCAGCTTAGAGCGTCTCGAGGGCAGAAAATCATCGATGGCTGAAGAGCGGCCCCATTGGCGGGAAGGAGGGATTCCAACCCGCACCTCAATCCCCGAGGGCTACCGGAGATTCTCGACTGAGGGCCTACGGGTGGTTCTAGTTTGGGTCGAGGCGAAACACCGGATAGCGATCAGCACCAGCCACGACGACATCTGGATCGCCTGACCCGAAGAAGCGGACGCCGCCCCTGACCTGCTGAAGGAAAGCTCGCAGAACCGGGACGCGCTCTCCGACCGGCAACTCGACAAGACGCACCTGTTCGAGGTTCCGCCCGCGCGAGATTGTGCCTGCTCCCACTGCGCGCACTTCTGCACCCAGGCTGCGTCCGAAAAGGCGGCGACGATGTACCGACTCCCCTCAATCGTCACGATCGAGATGGGCGTGCTTCGCACCACTCCACTTTTCCGCCCGCGAACCGAGAGTAGATACTGCGATCCGATCCTCAGGCCGCGCCGCAGCATAGCGACGTTTATTCGAACCATCCACATCGGCGGCGGTTTCACGTCGGACGTGCCCGGAGAATACGCCAGGCCTTTTTGCCTCTTTCGCCCAGCTAGTCGGGGCATAATCGCCCACGACCATGAACCAAGCTCGGCTCGGTTACCTCGTACTGAATGTTGGGACCCTGCTGTTGGTCGCCATTGCCGTCACCACGTTGGCTTTGCAGGGCCACTCCGCATGGTTTGCCGTTGGGGCCGGAACTTTGTTGGGGCTAGTGCCAACCGGCCTAATCTTCGGAGTAACCGAGATGGTCGCGCCTGCGTCGGTGATCCGGTGGCGGGCCGGCATGATGTCACGCGACAACGACGCTCTGCGAATGCGTGTTGGGGCCCTGTTCTCCAAATGGCTGGCGATTGCCGGCCCACGACCATGGGAAATTCCGACGGCCCGACTGCGAGTCCGCCTATTGGGTTTGGCGCTGACGGCATTTTGGGTGGTCGTGGCAGTTACTGCGCTATGGATTTCGTACTACGCCCGGAATGTGGGTAGCTGACGGCGGTCGAGTTGTCAAACGCCCGATTCGAACAGGCGGGGTGCGGAGGGCAGGGATTTCGCTCTGCACGTCAACCCAAGGACCGCCGGAAGGCTACCGGCTGATTCTGGACTGAGGGTTCGTAGTCCGAATGCAGGAGAGGGGGGCACCGGGGCGTTTACTGCAGGCGACCAAGTTATAAGTGAGTGCCCCTCCTCAGCTCTCACCGGACGGACTGTCTTGGTGGGATGGGTCCGCTTGGCGGCAAGTGCCATCGGACCGACGGTCGTGGTGGGATGGCGCAAGTTGGCAGCCCCTGCCCGGCGCCGCGAGTCCATAGATCACAATGGATCGACTACTGGGCTGTGGATTGGGACAACAGAGGTGATGCCTTTCACAACGAATGGCAGACCTACCGGACCCGGAAGACCCTGTCGTCGGCATGGCGCACGGGCAACGCGGGCCAGCGTGCGAGGTCCTCGACTCGCTCTTCGAGCGCATCCACTTCCGGCAGTACCGGAAGATCGAGGGGTATACGCCACGGTCGGATCGCGCCAACCGTGTTCGCCTCCTGATCAACACGGCATTCGACTAGGTGTACGGATGGTCAGAGCGCGAGGCCGCAGAAGGTCCGGGCGCTGCGAATAGATTGAGGCGCGGGAAGGGAGGGATTCGAACCCTCGAGGTGCTTTCGACCACTCAGCCACCTCCCCGGATGGTCCGGGCCGTCGCTCGATTCTATCCGCCACGAGCCCTTTCATACTTAGCAGCCGATGGAGGCACCAGGAGGTCCAGGCGCGCCCCCGATGTGGGGTCCAGGTCGGAAGATGGCGTTCGGAGCGGCGCCCGGACCTAGGAGCAAGCTGTGGTACACCCTCGCGGACGGGACCCTCAGCGAGGTCTTCTTCCCGACCCTCGATCGGGTTGTGCTGCACGAGCTGCGCTTCTTCGCCTCCGCCGGAGGCGCGCCCCCGGTCGACGATGCGGGTGATGGCCACCATCGGGTTACGTGGCTCGCGCCCGGCATCCCCGCGTTCACGGTCGACAGCACCCACCACGAATATCGCCTGACCAAGGAGTTCTTCTCCGACCCCGACGAGAACGCCCTGCTCATCGCGGCCACCTTCACGCCCGAGCTGCCCGACGTCCGCCTCTACATGCAGGCATCGGCACACTGGCAGCCGGGAACCGAGGGCAACTTCGGCCAGGTCCTCGATACGCATCCGCCCGCGCTTCTGTTGCGACAGCAGGACATATGGATCTGCATCGTCGGTCCATTCGCCAAAGCCACCGTTGGCTACTACCGGAGCTCGGACCTCGAGATCGACCTCCATGACGGGGACGGCTCCCTCACGCATACGTATGAGCGCGCGGGACCGGGCAACGTGGCTGTCGGCGCGGAGATCGGCATCCGCGCCGGGTCGTTCCAGATCGCCATCGGCTTCGCGCACACGCGCGCGGACGCGGAGGAGGTGGCGCGCACCGCGCTGCAGAAAGGCTCGGGCAACGTGCGCCACGCATTCGAGCGCGCGTGGCGCGCGCTGCCCGACCTGCCGCCCGCTCTCAGCAAGGTGAGCGGCGACGAAGGAATGCTCGCGCAGGCCTCACTCGCGGTGCTTCGCTGCCTGGAGGACAAATCGCACGCCGGTGCGTTCGTGGCCTCGCCGGCGGCCCCATGGGGCGAGTCGAACCACAACGGCAACCAGATCTATCACCTCGTCTGGCCGCGCGATCTGTGCCGCATCGCGACGGCTTTGCTAGACGCCGGCGACACCGCCGCGGCCCTTCGCGCATTCCGCCATCTGCAGTCGCGCCAGCGTGCCGACGGCGCCTGGTTCCAGAACTGGTTCATGGATGGGACCCCGCACTGGACGTCGACCGAGCTCGACCAGGTCGCCCTTCCGATCCTCCTGGCGTGGCGGCTCGGTGTCGCGGGCTGTCTCGACCATGACCCGTACCCGGTCATGGTCCGCCCCGCGGCGCAGTTCATCATTCGCGAGGGCCCGCTCACGCAGCTCGACCGCTGGGAGGACCTCGGCGGGCTTTCGCCGTCGACTCTCGCTGCCTGCATCGCCGCCCTCATCGTGGCCGGTGAGTTTGCGCACGAAGCGGGCGAGCATGTGGCCGCGAGTCACCTGCGCACGGTCGCGGACTACTGGAACGATCGTGTCGAAACCTGGTGCTCGACCCCGGGCGGTCAGTACGTTCGCCTCGCGGGCGATCCAGACCACCGCCCCACGACCGGCGCGATCGCGCCCGAGTTTCTCGAGCTGGTCAGGTACGGCCTGCGCAGGCCGAAGGACGAGCGGATCCTGCGGAGCCTGCAGAGCGTCGACGCGGTGCTCAAGGTCAGCCTGCCGGCCGGGCCGTCCTGGCGCCGATACGTGGGCGATCTCTACGGCGAGCACGACGATGGCTCGGCCTGGGACGGCAGCGGCAAAGGACGCCCATGGCCGGTGCTCACCGGCGAGCGCGCCAGGCATTTCTTCTCCATGGGCCTGCCGGCCGCCGAGATGGTGCGGACGCTGGAGGGCTTTGCCGGTCTCGGCTCGATGCTCCCGGAGCAGGTCTGGGACGGAGAGGACGTTCCGAGCCGGGGGCTCTACTTCGGCAAGGCGACGGGCTCGGTGTCGCCGCTCGGTTGGGCGCATGCGGAGTACCTGGAGCTGCTGGTCACGATCGCCCTGGGCGGATTTCCGGACATCGTCATGCCCGCCAGGCGGCGTTACACAGAAGGCCCGCAGCAGGCGCCTCCTTTTGTCTGGTCGCACAAGCACCAGATCACGCGCATCGCGGCGGGCCGCCGGCTGCGCGTACAGCTGCCGCGGCCGGGCGCTGTGCATTACACCTTCGACGATTGGAAGACGTTCAGCGAGGCGGAGGCGGTGGACACGACCCTAGGCGTGTGGGTCGCCGAGGTCCCGTCCAACAAGCTCGCGCCCGGGTCGGAGCTCGCCTGGACGGCGCACTACGTCACCGGCTGGGAGGGCAAAAACTACTCGATGACCGTGGAAGGCGGCGGGTAGCTCGAGTCCCCCACCCGGCGCCGCCTTCGGCGACGTCGACCTCCCCACAGGCTGGGAGGTGAAAGCCTAGGGCTCGTCGGGCGGCTCGAGGTCGTCCAGGCGAAGCTCCTTGCCGGCGTCCTCGTCGAACTGGCTGTGAAGCTCTCCGCAATCCGCGCAGCGGTAGTACTCGCCGACGAAACCCTTGTGCCACACGGCGTAGCTGACCACCCCCGGCTCCTCCACCAGGATCTCCTGCTCGAGCCGGTAGATCACCTGCTCCCAGCCGCCCACCTCGATGGCGTCGTCGAGCACGACCAGGCAGTACGGGTGCGGCTCTCCCCAGATCACCGTGACCTCGCCCCGGCGCTCATCGTCGACATTTACGATCGACCACGCCTCCGCCTCCCGCCCGCGCGTGCTGCGCACCAGGCGAAGGGGCGCCCAGAATCGTTCGGCCGACTCCCTTTCCGCCTTGTCGTGCTCGGCCTGGGCCTCCTGGAATGCGCTCCACATACGCAGCAGGTGGTTGCGGAAGCGGTGGTAGGTGGGCAGGAGCTTCGGCTGCTGCTTGGTCGAACCGATGAGCTGCTCGAAGGCGTGCTCGAAAGCCGACTCGACGCGCTCCTGGCGGTCGGCGACATCCGGCGCCCAGGCCTCGTCCTCGGACAGGCGCATGCTCTCGTTGAGGACGATCTCGAAGTCGAGCCAGTCGTCCCCGAACTCCGGCACGAAGACGCCCTCGACCAGGTCAGCCAGGCGGTGCTCTTCCAGGAGGGCGGGCGTGACCTTGCCCCTGGCGTCCGGCCACCCCTTCCAGCCCATGACGTTGTGGATCCAGTAGTCGAAGATGGTCACGGCGTACTGGAGGGCGGCGGGTGAGGTCCAGATCCCGGTCGGCCAGGTTCGCTTGCCCGTGCGGACCTTGTTGTACAGGGCGATCACCTGTTCTTCGTCTAGGTATTCAGTTTCCACGCGCCCTCTCACTATAGGAATAAGAGGCAAGCGACCCTGGGTATAGTGACTTGCAGATGTCCCCCGCAAAGGGTTTCACGCCCGATCAAGTCGCCCGCTACGCCCGCCACCTCATCCTGCCCGAGGTCGGTGGCGCCGGCCAACGCAAGCTGCTGTCCTCAAGCGTCCTGCTTCTGGGCGCCGGGGGCCTCGGCTCGCCTGCGGGCATGTACCTGGCGGCGGCCGGGGTGGGCAAGATCGGGGTGGTCGACTTCGACCGCGTTGACGCCTCCAACCTCCAGCGCCAGCTGCTCCACGGGACGGACGACATCGGCCGCCTGAAGGTCGAGTCGGCGGCCGAAACCCTTCGCAACCTCAACCCCGACGTCGAGGTGGTGCCTATCAACGAGCACCTCAACTCCGAGACTGCGATGCGCCTATTCAAGCCCTACGACATCATCGTCGACGGCACCGACAACTTCCCGACGCGCTACCTCGCCAACGACGCCGCCTACTTCCAGGCCAAGCCCCTCGTGCACGGCAGCATCCTTCGCTTCGAGGGCCGGCTGGCGCTGTTCGATGCCGCCAAGGGCACGGGCTGCTACCGCTGCCTCTTCCCTGAGCCGCCGCCCCCGGGCGAGGTGCAGAGCTGCGCCGAGGCAGGCGTGTTCGGCGTCCTGCCCGGGATCATCGGCAGCATGATGGCCTTCGAGACGATCAAGTACCTCTTGAACATCGGGCGCCCGATGCTGGGCCGGTACCTCCTCTTCGAGGGCGAGGACATGAGCTTCCGCGAGCTCAAGCTGCCCCACAGCAAGGCTTGCCCCCTGTGCGGCGACAACCCGACCGTGCACGAGCTCATCGACTACGAGGCGTGGTGCGGCACGACGGCGATGGAGCCTTCCGAAGCCCGAGCCAGCTAGTCTGTCGCTGGAAGGATGATCCAGCTCGACCGCTACGACGAAACCAGGCTGAATGACGCACGCGCAATCGTGCGCGGGCTCTCCTCCGTGCTCGTGGCCTATTCGGGTGGCGTCGATTCGTCGCTCCTGTTGAAGGTCGCGCTCGACGAGCTTGGTCAGCGCGCGGTCGCGGTGCTGGCAAGCTCGCCGGCGTATCCCGAATCCGAACAGGAGCAGGCGCGCGACCTGGTCAGGCGGCTGGGCGCGCGCCTTGTCGAGGTGTCGACAAGCGAGGTCGAGCTCGAGGCGTATCGACGCAACAATCCGGATCGATGCTTCCACTGCAAAGAAGAGCTGTTCGAAACGCTCGAGCCCGTCCAACGCGACCTCGGGCTGCGCCACATCGCATACGGAGCCACGGCCGACGATGCCGATGGCCATCGGCCGGGCCACGGGTCTGCAGTGCGCCGAGGCGTCCGCTTCCCCTTGCTCGAGGCGGGGATGGGGAAGGCCGAGATTCGCGCCGCTGCTCGCCGCCTAGGACTGCCCAACTGGAACAAGCCGTCCTTCGCCTGCCTCTCCTCGCGTATACCGCACGGCACCGAGGTCACAGTCGAGGCCCTGCGCCAGATCGAGTCGGCCGAAGCGTCCATCAAAGCCCTTGGATTCACTCAGGTGCGGGTGCGCCATCACGGCGATGTCGCGCGCATCGAGGTCGAGCCCGCGGAGATCGCGCGCCTCCTTGCGAATCGCGAGCAGGTCGTGGACGCGCTGCGCGCAGCCGGGTACAAGTTCGTCTCTCTCGACCTCGAGGGCTACGCGAGCGGCAGCCTGAACCGCACCTGGAAACCCGCCGCCACATAAGTTGACTGATCGCCGCGTCGTTCTCAGCCTCGACGAGGGGACGACGGGCGCGACATCGGTCGCGGTCGGGATGGACGGCCTGGTCCGAGGCAAAGGCTACGCAGAGATCACGCAGCACTTCCCGCACCCGGGCTGGGTGGAGCACGACGCCAATGAGATCTGGTCCGCGGTGCAGGACAGCGCACGGCAGGCTCTTGCGGCCGCAGGCGCCGGCCCGCGCGAAGTCGTAGCGATCGGGATCACAAATCAGCGCGAGACGCTGGTGGTGTGGGATCGGCACACGCTCAGGCCGCTTAGCCGCGCGATCGTGTGGCAGGACCGGCGGACTGCGGCTGAATGTATCCGCCTTCGCGAGGCGGGACACGAGGACCGCGTGCGCGAGGTGACGGGGCTCGTGATCGATCCGTATTTCACCGCCACGAAGGTGGCCTGGGCCTTGCGACATGTGCCTGGAGCCGTCGACGCCGCGATGGGGACGGTAGACAGTTGGCTCGTGGCTCGGCTCTCTGCGGGCCGCGACCACGTGACGGATGCGTCGAATGCGTCGCGCACGCTGCTGTTCGACATCGGCCGCGGGGAGTGGAGCGATGAGATGGCCGAGCTCTTCGGTGTTCCCCTGACCAACCTCCCCGAGGTGCGCGACTCGAGCGGGCCGATCTCGACGAGCGACCCCGAGGCATTCGGCGGTATTGCAGCTCCCATCACCGGAATCGCCGGTGACCAGCAGGCAGCGCTGTTCGGCCAGGCATGCACCACCGTGGGCATGGCGAAGAACACGTACGGGACGGGCTCGTTCGTGCTCGTGCAGACGGGCGGCGAGCGCGTGCCTTCGCGCTCGGGGATGTTGACCACGGTGGCGTGGCGTCGAGAGAGAACTCTCAGCTATGCGCTCGAGGGGGCCATCTTCATCACCGGTGCCGCGCTGCAGTGGCTTCGGGATGGGCTCGGCATCATCGCCAGCGCCGGGGAGGCGGGCCCGATCGCGTCGTCCGTCCCCGACGCAGGCGGGGTCTTCATGATCCCCGCGTTTGCGGGCCTCGGCGCTCCGTACTGGGACCCCTTCGCGCGCGGCGCGATCCTAGGGCTCACGCGTGGCAGCGGGCGGGCGCAGCTGGTGCGCGCCGCGGTGGAAGCAATGGCCTACCAGACCAAGGACGTGGTCGTGGCCATGGAGGGCGACACCGGCCGGCCGCTGACCGAGCTGCGCGTGGACGGCGGCGCGGCGGTCATGGACGTCCTCTGCCAGTTCCAGGCCGACCTGCTTGGCATTCCGGTCAGGCGGCCGCGCCAGACCGAGACGACAGCCTTGGGGGCGGCCTTTCTGGCCGGTCTCGGCACGGGTGCGTGGACCGACGCCGATCTCTCCGGCCTATGGAAGCTCGACCGCGAGTTCGAACCCGCCATGTCTCGAGACCAGGCGGAAACCCTGCAGGCCGAGTGGCGGCGCGCTGTGGAGCGGAGTCGGGCGTGGTCGGGCAGCGATAATCAGTAGCTTGAGCTCGAACGGCACTCACACGGCCAAGGGGCGCCAGCGGATCCTCTACGCGGAGGAGCTGTGGCGCTGGCAGAGGTTCTACGCCGGCCTGCTGGTCGTGGTTGGCGTGCTCGCCGTGGCGGTGGTGATCTATTCGCGCCAGCCGATCGGCTCAGGGAACGTCATCTGGCTCTTCTACGCCCCGGTGGGTCTTCTACTGGGGGGCGCCTTCATGGTTTATCGATGGCGCAGCTACGTCGAACCCCAGGAGAACGGCCTCAAGGTCTCGACGCTTTTCTCCAACATCGTCATCGACTACGAGAGCATTCGAGGCGTGAAGGTGCAGCCGCTCAAAATCCAGTTCCAGGACAAGGGACACACGAATGTCGCGCGGATCTACAAGCCCCTGCTCGATAAGCCCGCCCTCTTCGTGCGCGTACGTGGCGACGACGATGAGCTCGCGCTGATCAAGAAGAAGCTGGGCTCGCGGCTTTTCTACGAAGACACGATCGCGATGCCCGTGCCCGATGCGGACGCCGCTTCATGGGAGATCACCTCGCGGCTGCCGTACCGGATGGGACAGAACCAAGGCGGAGGCCGGCGTCGAAAGCGGCGACGGTGACCACGGAGCGGCTGGGGGTCCTGGGTCCGTCGGAGCCGGAGTCTGTCGAGAGCGACGAGCGCGTGCGTCCCGTCTACTTCGACCGCTGGGACGCGATTGCCATCCTCGCCTTCACCGTGGTTGCGTTCGTGCTTCGTTTCTACAGCCCGATCATGCCCGACTTCTTCCTGCATCCCTTCCAGGGCGAGGCGATCACGAACTGCGTGCCGAACACGCCCATCGATGCTCAGGGCAACCCAGGAACGATCTGTGGCCTTGCCTATCCGTTCAACCGCGGATACCCGGACGGCAACGGCGTCCTGTCGCCGCCCAACGGACAGGTCTTCGACGAGATCTACTTCCCAGTCGACGCATACAACGACGTCAAGGGCATGGAGACGTGTCAACCCTCGACGGCCCAGTGCAAGTACAACTACTTCGACCCTGAGCCGCCTCTCGCCAAGCTGATGATCGCCGGGGGCGAGTGGGGCTACGGCTGGTATCGGGCCAACTTCCAGGACGCCAAGGGCGATTACATCGACCTTGGTTTCAACACATTTGGCTGGCGGATCGCCGTGTGCATCTTCGGGACCCTGTGCGTGCCCTTGATGTACCTGCTCGCAAGGCGGCTGTGGCCGAACCGCCTCTTCGCGATCGCGGCGGCGACGTTTGTTTGCTTCGACGGGATGTTCTTCCTGCAATCGCGCATCGGGATGATCGACATCTTCCCGATTTTCTTCATCCTCCTCGCGTACATCCTCTACCTGGTCCACATCCAGAGCCGCACGCCCGCCGCATCGCTCGTGACCCTCGTGCTGCTGGGCATAACCCTCGGTGTCGGCATCGCATCGAAGTGGATCGTTCTCGCGGCCTGGACGACGATCGTCTTTCTACTGGTCGCACGTGCCATTCGCAGGCATGTGGACGTTCATATCGGACCGGCCGGAGATCCCATCTGGTCGTGGGGAAGAGGAGACGGCCCCGCGATACCGCACGGCCTGTACTGGCGCACGTACATCACGATCGCCGCCGTCGCGCTGGTTGCGATCCCGCTCGCGATCTACGTCGAGTCGTGGTACCCGTTCTTCGCGCGCGGGCAGTTTCACAACCTGGCCGACCTCGTCGACTACCAGGTGCAGTCGTATCGCTATCACGCGAACCTGACCGCCACGCACCCATACGGCTCCCCGTGGTGGTCGTGGCCTTTCCTGTCGAGGCCGGTCCTCTACTACGCTGAGTACACGAACCTCGGCATCGACCACTGGACGGGGCAGGCGCTCATCGCGAGGATCGAGGACCTTGGCAATCCATGGATCTGGTGGACGAGCCTCCCGTGTGTCGTGTCGCTGCCGTATTTCATCATCCGGCACCGCAGCTTCCCCGCCACCGTGATCCTGCTTGGTTTCGTCACCCAGTACCTGCCCTGGTCTCACATCAGCAGGGTGCTGTTCATGTACCACATGTTCGGCGGCCTGATCTTCATGATCCTGGCGCTGGCGTTCGTTCTCGCCCACATCGCCACGAATTTCCGGCCTGTGGGGCGCAGGGTCCTGGTCGCGCACCTCGGCATCACGGTCGCCGCGTTTTTCTACTTCTATCCGCTCTGGACCGCGCTGCCGATCTCGATCTCCGCCAACGATCCCGGACCGGGCACTCCGATCTGGGGCCCCAAGATGTGGCTGGTCAACTGCAAGAGCCTGCCGCCTTCGGAACCGCAGCTATGGTGCTGGAGCTGAGGTAGAGGGGTGGAGGGCGCAGCCCAACCGGCGGCGGCGGTCGCCGGTCCAACCGGCAGGCTGATCCTTGCCGGCGCCGGACTGATCATCATCGTTGTCATCGGTCTGCTCGTCGGCGCGCCCGCGATCCTCCTAGTGGGCTGCGTTGTCGCTGGGTTCGGCATTACCTACCTGAGCGGGATCGCGCTCAACCTGGAGGAGCGGATCGCTTTCGGCACCGTGTTGGGCACGATGGCGGTCTCGATCGCGACCTTCGCGCTCTCGATGATCGTGCGCGATGTGACGTTGGGCACGGTGATCGCCGGTCTCGCCGTCGCCGTCGGCGCCGGAGCGGGCGCCGCGTTCGCCCACCGCGATCTCGTAGCGCAAGACATATCCGACGCCGCGGCGCGTTGGGCAGCGCCCGTGCGGAGCGCTGGGCATCCGTGGCCGGTGGCCGCCGTCTTCCTGGTCTGTGGCGCCTGGACCGTGCATTTCCTGCAGCAGGCGTATGTCTACAAGCCGGCGGGCCTGTGGGCCGGCTACGTCAACATCTGGGGGGACTGGGCGGCGCACCTAACGTTCGCCGGCTCTTTCGCATACGGCCACAACTTCCCGCCGCAGTACCCGATCGACCCTGGCAACAACCTCGGCTACCCGTTCATGATCGACTTCCTCGCCGCCAACCTCGTCCCACTCGGCAGCTCGCTGACATCCGCGTTGGTGGTCACCTCGGGGCTGTTGGGGCTCGCCTTCCCAGCGGTTTTCTACCTGGCCGCAGCGAGATTCACGGGCAGCCGGGCTGCCGCGGCCATCGCGGTCTTCGTGTTCCTCCTGAGCGGCGGTCTCGGCTTCTACTACCTGGTGGGCGACATTTTGCACAGTGGCATCGGCGTCCTGGCCCACCTGCCACGCGAGTACACGCTCAACCGCGACCTCAACTTCCAGTGGCTCAACCCGGTTCTCGCCTACCTGGTGCCACAGCGCTCCACGGTGTTCGGTTTCAGCCTCGCCCTGATCGTCCTGGTGCTCGTGTGGCTGGCAGTTCGTGAGCGAGGGGATTGGCGTGCCTTCCTGTTTGCGGGCGCGGTGGCCGGTCTCATGCCCGCCTTCCATGTGCACGCCTATGGCACTGTCGTCGCCCTGAGCGTGTTCTGGGCCATCTTCAACTGGCGGCGCGAGTGGCTGGCCTTCTACATCCCCGCCCTGTTGCTGGCGGTGCCGGTCTTGATCTGGATGTGGCCGCCGTTCAACAACAGCTATTGCGGACAGGGAGCAAGCATCCCGGTGGGGATGCTCACGGCGTCAGGCATCAAGGCTACGAGCAGCTATTGCGTCGAGGTGGGGTGGCTGTCGTACACCGACTGGCAGCGGGACGGCGTGCTCTCGTTTCCGGTGGATTGGGTGTGGTTCTGGATCAAGAACACGTCCCTCTTCATCCCGCTGCTTGTCGCCGCGCATTTCGCGCAGCGCTGGTTTCCGACTCGATTTGGGAAGTGGTTCGCGCCGATGTGGTTGTGGTTCGTGGTCCCCAACATCGTCGTGCTCCAGCCTTGGGACTGGGACAACACCAAGTTCTTCATCTTCTGGGCGCTGCTTGGCAGCATTATGGTCGGCGGCCTGATCGCGGGAATCATCAAGAGCTGGCCGGGCAGGGCGGTGGTGGCGGCGGCGCTCCTCGTCGTCCTCGGCCTGTCAGGTGCCGCCGACCTGGTTCGTGCCTCCGACCCCACGGTGAGCTCCTACCAGTTCACCGACACCAAGGGCCTGCAAGTGGCGGCCTGGGTGCGGCAGAACACGCCCACGGATGCCGTGTTCGCTCTCGCCGATGAGCACAACAGCCCCATCCCGACCCTCGCCGGGCGACGCGTGATGAGCGGATTCCAGGGGTGGCTCTGGACGTATGGCCTGCGCGACTACCAGCAGAAGTCGATCGACGAGGTAGCGATTCTGCGGGGGGCTCAGAACACCCCTGACCTGGTCGACCGTTATGGAGTCACGTACGTTCTGATCGGCCCGCAGGAGCTCGCGCAGCCGCGAAGCGCGAACCAGGACTACTGGCGCCTTCACGGCACGCTCGTCTATTCCAATGGCGAGTACTCCGTCTACAAGGTCTGAGTCGGGGCGTAGTAGCCTGTCGGGCGTGCCGGACCCGCTGTCCGATCATGCCAACATCGCTGCTGCCCTCGACCTTGCCGCAAAGGAGGCCAAGGCATATCTGGCCGGCATCGACGACGCGCTGGTTCGCCCGCGAACCAATGACGTCGTTCGCGAGATGGATCTGCCCGATGAGGGCATCGGTTCGCTCGGAGCTCTCGGCGAGCTGGTCGAGGCCGCGGATAAAGGCAGCACGCGTTCTGCAGGCCCGCGCTTTTTTCACTTTGTGATGGGCGGAGGCACGCCGGCCGCGCTCGGGGCCGACTGGCTGGCTTCGACCCTGGACCAGAATGCCTACAACTGGATCAGCTCGCCGTTTGCGGCGCGCCTGGAACAGGTCAGCGTTGCCTGGCTGAAGAATCTCTTCGGCCTACCCGGCGAATGGAGTGGGGTGATCACGACCGGTGCGACGATGGCGAACTTCGCCGGCCTCGCGGCCGCGCGCCGATGGTGGGGGCTCCAGCAGGGCGTCGATGTCGAAGCCCACGGCCTGAGCGGTTTGCCGCCGATGACGATCCTGTCGAGCGGCTACATCCACGCCAGCGCCCTGAAGGCGATCGCGATGCTCGGGCTCGGACGCGACCGGGTGCGGACTATGTCGCGCGACGGCGCCGGACGGATCGACCTCGATGCCATGGCGTCGGTTCTGCGTGAGCACGACGCTGAGCCAGTGGTGATCGTCTCCAACGCGGGCGACGTCAACACCGGCGACTTCGACCCGCTTGCCGACATCGTTGCGCTCGCGCGCAAGCATCGAGCGTGGGTGCACGTTGATGGCGCTTTCGGATTGTTCGCGGCCGCCTCGCCGCTCACGCGCCACCTGGTCGAAGGACTGGATCACGCCGACTCGGTGGCCGTCGACGGACACAAGTGGCTCAACGTCCCGTATGACTCCGGCTATGCCTTCGTTCGCGACGGGAAGTATCTGGCGGGCGCATTTGGCGCGAGCGCGTCGTACCTCGGCAATGACGCAATGTCGCGAGCTGCGTTCGGCAACCTCGGCCCGGAGATGTCCAGGCGCGCGAGATCGCTCGCCGTATGGGCGACGTTGCGGGCGTACGGCCGCAACGGCATTCGCTCGATGATCGAACGTCACCTACGGCTTGCTCAGCGGGTCGGCGAGCAGGTCGATGGCGCGCCGGACCTCGAACGCCTGGCGGACGTTTCCCTGAACGTCATCTGCTTTCGATATCGGCCTCCCGGGATTGCGAGTGACGAGCTCGACGACCTCAACCGCCGCGTCGGCGAGATGGTGCTGGACGACGGGCGGGTCTATTTCGGGGCCACGGTGTACGACGGCAAGGTCGCGTTCCGGCCTGCGATCGTCAACTGGCGGACACGCGAAGAGGACGTCGACCTGATCGCGTCGACCGTCAGGGAGTTGGGAGCCCGAGCGATCGCTCAGGCTCGGGCGGCGTGGTCGCAGGCGTCGACTGCGACTGAGGCGGTGGAGGCGGAGCCTGAGGCGCCTGCGGAGGTCGTGGAGCCTCCGCGTTAGCCTCGAGCGCCTGCTCGAGCCGCCGGGCAAGCCTCTTCATCTCGCGATCGCCGCGGTCGAGGCGGTTGACGATCTGCAGCAGGATCTCGTCCTGGTGCATCAGGTGGTTCATCAGCGCCTTGACCTCTTCTTCGGCCTTGACGTTGAGCTCGAACTCGTTTTGCGCGCGCAGGCGGTCGCGGTCGGCCTGGCTGTTCAATGCCATCAGTACCACCGAAACCCAGATCGCAGCTTCGAGCGTGAAGACGAAGTTGAGGAAGAGAAATGGATACGGATCCCAGTGGCGAAGGAACCCGATAGCGTTGAGGATGATCCAGACCAGCATCAGGCCGAGCTGCGCGAGAACGAAGACCCAGCTGCCGACAAGGCGCGCGAAATCCGAGGCGACGCGATCGGTGAACTTGAGCCTGCGGTCGAATTCTCGGTTGAGGTCGCGGACGGGAGGGTGGTCGTGCTGGTGCTTGATCAGGTCCCGCGCGATGTCTTCGATTTCTCTGCCGATTGACATTTGGCCTTCCTCTGGGGTTGCTGCGATGAGTCTGCAACTCAATAGCTTGGCGCAAAGGACCCATGCCTGGCTACAGAAAGTAAGAGTCTCTAGGCCTTGACCGCTCGCCACATGAGAAAAAGTGGGATCCTGCGCCAGCGCTCGCCACCCGGGTCCAACGATGGCGGGGTGGAATCCAGCCGCGGCTCGCGAATCGCCTGAATCATCAAGCCGGCCTTCTCCTGAGCCCGCATATATGTCTCGAGCGGATAGGCCCAGCCTTTGAAATGCATCGCATAGCCATCGCGCTCAACTTGGGCATCGAAGGCACGCCGCTCACCGAGGTAGCTGCCCTCGATGATGAACCGAGCGTCTCCGCTGGGCGAATCAAACTTGCCGGCGTCCTGCAGTGGATGGGTGACCGAGGCGCAGAGAACCCCGCCCGGCCGGAGGACGCGCCCCGCCTCGGCGATGCTCGCTTCCATGTCGTCGAAGTCCATCAGCGAGTTGTAGAACACGATCAGGTCGAAGGTCTGATCTTGGAAAGGCAAAGCCGCGGCATCGCATCGTGCGTACGCAATCGACCCGCCAGCGTCGCGGGCCAGCCGGACGAGGGTCGGAGAAGTGTCTACCGCAGTGACGCGATGGCCGCGCGCCGCCAGGTCACGGCTGACGCGACCTTCGCCGCAACCGACCTCCAGCGTGCGCGCTCCCGCAGAAGGCAAGAGCTCGAAGAAGTGGCGGGCATATAGCCAATAGGAGTCGAAGTCAGGCCGGCGAGCCCACGCGGCCCAGTCATTGGCATGCTCCTCCCAGTGCTTGCTCGACATCAGCGCAGATCATGGTCTCATCGGTAGTCATGCGACCGCTGATGGGGTCTTGGTACGCCTTCGAGGGCCTGGATGTGAGAGGCGAGGACCGACCAGACGCCATCCTGCCTCTGCATCATCCCGTCGATGACCAGGATGGGCTGGCGATTCGCGACCTGCCGGTAGCGGTCGTAGACGTCGGGTTTGATGGTCACGTTGACCTGGCCGAACTCGTCCTCCAACGTGAAGAAGCGGATCTTCTTCGCGGTCGACGGCGCCTGACGTGTGATCACGAGGCCGGCCACCCTGACAGTTCTCCCGCTGGGAATCCATGGAAGCTTGTCGCTCTGGAGAGCGCCGAGCTGGTCCAGGCGCTCCCTACAGAAGTGGATGAGGTGGTGTCCGGTCGAGAGATCGGAGATGCGGTACTCGAGCTGATTGACGTCGAAGTCGTCGAGCTCGGGCAGCGGGGGGGAGGTTGCTTGGAGCTTCAGCTCTGACTGGGGATGGATTCCCTTGCGCAGGCCCCGGCCGTGCCATCGCTCCTGCCAGCCCCAAAGCAGATCGCGCCGGGGCCGGCCGAGACCGTCGAAGGCGCCCACCATCACGAGGTTGCGCACGGCGCGGGGGCCGATGGGGCCGCCGAGAAGGCGATAGAGAAAAGTGTCGAAGGAGGTGTAGGGGCCGCCACGCTCGCGTTCGGCGACGATGGCCTTGCGTCCGTCCTCGCCGAGGTCGCGGACGTAGTTGAGCCCGATGCGCATGCCGTGGGTCTTAACAACCTGGGTTGTGGGGATTTCGAAATTTCCATACCCTGGCCGCAGGTCGGCCGGTTGGGGGAGGGAACCGGACAACAGGGAGGGCCCAGCAGGGGACTGCCCATTTTCGGCCGCGGCGCCATTAGGCACGTTTGGCGACAAAAGTGTGTTTGGCAGTCCCATGAAGGGCGCGTTTGGCGCCAAACGTGTGGATTCAGTGAGCGCTTCGGGGAGGCAGCGCACGTCTGAACGGTTTATTTCCACCGGCAGCACCGTCACCCCATGACGCTTCAGGTCCTCGACCAGCACGCTCGGGTGATAGAACCCCATCGGCTGGTTGTTGAGCAGGCCGCAGCCGAACTCGACGGCGTGATTGAGCTTCAGCCATGCGGTCTCATACGCCGTCCGCGCGAAGGCGGCGGCGTGGGATCGGCAGAACCCGTACACCGCGAAGCCCTGCACCGCGGCGAAAAGCATGTCGGCGACCTCGCGCGGCACCTTGTTGGCGAGGCAGCCATCGACGAAGTCGCCCTCGAGCGACGACATCTCGACGTGGTTGAGGTGGCGCGTCATCGCCCGCCTGAACATGTCCGCACCGCTCGGCGACATGCCCGCGACCCTCATCGCAATCTCGATGATCTGCTCCTGATAGAGGATCACGCCCATCGTGTCCTTGAGAATCGGCTCCAGCAGCGGGTGGGCGTATGTGACCGGTTCGCGGCCTTGCTTGCGGCGGATGTATGGATGCACCGCGTTGCCCTGGATCGGCCCCGGCCGGATGATCGCGACCTCGACCACGAGGTCATTGAAGCTCTGCGGGCGAGTGCGGGGAAGGGTCTGCATCTGCGCCCGTGACTCGATCTGGAAGACGCCGATGGTGTCCGCCTGGCTGCACATCTCGAACACCTGCGGGTCGTTCAGCGGCAGCTGGTCCAGGTCAGGCCTGACGCCCGTCTTGTCTCGAATCAGCTCGAGCGCCTCGGCGACGACCGAGAGCGTTCTCAGCCCGAGCATGTCCATCTTGATGAGGCCGAGGTCCTCGACGTCGTCCTTGTTGAACTGGACGACACGGCGTCCCTCCATCGTCGCCGGCTCGACCGGCACGATGTCGACCAGCGGCTGGCCGGTGACGAGCATCCCGCCGTTGTGGATGGAGAGGTGACGAGGGAAGTCCTGCACCTCGCGGCACAGCTGCAGGAACTGCTGCCAGCTCTGCGGCCTCATGTCGGGTGGTGGCACCGCGCCCGTCATCGAGTCCTCGACGTCTTCGGTGAACCATCGGTCGACGCCTTTGGCCAGCCGGTCGACCAGCTCGGCTGAGAAGCCAAGCGCCTTGCCCACCTGCCGGATCGCCATCCGCGGCTGGAAGGTGACGACATTGCAGACCATCCCGGTCCGCTCCCATCCGTACTTGTTGTAGACGTACTGGATCACCTGCTCACGGTGCTCGGTCGAGAAGTCGATGTCGATGTCGGGCGTGCTCGTCATCTCCTCGTGCAGGAACCGCTCGAAGAGGAGGTTGTGCTCGATGGGGTCGACGCGTGTGATCCCGAGCACATAGGCGACGATCGAGTCGGCGGCCGACCCACGTCCCTGGCCCGGCACGCCGTGCTCGCGTGCGAATCGCATGAGGTCCCAGTTGATCAGGAAGAACTCGGCCAGGCCGGTCTTCTCGATCACCTCCAGCTCGCGCTGGAGCCTCTGCGTGACCGCAAACGTGATCGGTCGGTAGCGCGCCCGCACGCCCTCGAAACACAGCTTGTACAGAAACGAGAATGGGGTCTCGCCTTCGGGGACCGGGTAGCCGGGGAAGCGGACCTTGCGAAAGTCGAGTTCGAGGTCGCACTGGCCGGCGATTTCCCAGGGCGTGGCCAGCGCCTCGGCATGGCCCTTGAACAGCGGACGCATATCGTCACCGCCTTTGAGGCAGTGCTCGGAGTTTGGAAAGAGGAACGAGCGCGCCTCATCGAGGGTGGCGCGATGACGGATAGCGACCAGCACGTCGTGAAGCTGCCTCCGCTCGCGAGCGTGATAGTGGACGACGTTGGTGGCCACGGCCAGAGCGCCGCATCGCTTCGCCATCTCCGCGCGCCCTTCCAGCACCCATGAGTCCTCAGGACGAAGGTGGTGGTGGAGCTCGCTGAACACGTTTTCTTTGCCCAGCGTCTCCTGGATTCCGCGCAGTCGATGCTCGTCGTCGGTGGCGCTGAGATAGAAGAGATCGCCTCGATGTTCGGCGACGGTGGCCAGAGGGGCCCGCGCCTCGCCCTTGGGCTGGTCGGCGTGGGCGAGGCTGAGGAGCCGGCAGAGGTTGGAGTATCCCTGCAGGTTGCGGGCGATCAAGACGAGCTCGGCTCCGTCGACCTCCAGGCCGGCGCCGATCAACGGCTTGACGCCGACCTTGCGGCAGGCTTGCAGGAACCTGACCGCGCCATAGACTCCGCCGGTGTCGGTGATGGCGAGCGCCGGCATCTCCAGCTCGGCGGCGCGCTTGGCCAGCTCGGCGGGATGCGAGCCGCCGTCGAGGAAGGAGAAGTTGGAATGGCAGTGGAGCTCGACGTAAGGCCTCACCTTTGGACCCGAGCTGCTTCTGACAGCCCGTTGCCGCCGGCAGCGGCGCGGGTTATGCTCTTCAACGGCCTGGGCAAGACGCCCGGGCGTTTTTGTTTTTCTGGCGCTTTTGCGGCCAGGGAGGTTTGACGATGCTCTCCGACGACGAGTTCCTGCACGCCTTCTTCAGCGCCGAGCTGCCGAACTCGGACTTCCATCACCGCGACCACCTGCGCCTGGCGTGGCTGATGGTGCGCCGCCATGGCCTGGCGGCAGCCGAGACCAGGGTGGCGGAGGGGATCCAGCATTTCGCGGCAAAAAATGGCCACGCCGCGCGCTACCACGACACCATGACCCGCTTCTGGGTGCGCCTGGTCGCTCATGCGGTCGCGAACAAGCCAGAGATACAGGACTTCGAGGCTTTCCTCGAGGCGTATCCGATGCTGCTCGATCCAGCACTGCCGTTCCGGCACTGGCGCCGCGAGGCGATGTTCACACCCGAAGCCCGGGCGGAATGGACAGAGCCCGACCTGGTCCCGCTGCCCTTCTAGTCATAGATCCGCTCAACGAACCACTGGTCGCGATCGAGGTCGTGGTAGAGCTCGCAGAGCAGGTTGCTGCCCACCACCACTTTCCAGTACTCGCGGACGACCAGCCGATTCCACCATTCGGTCTCGACCTTCCAACGTGCGATCGGGTCGATGGCGCCGCTGAGCGCACCGGACACGAATGCGGGTGAGCCGTCGGCGGCCAGCGTGAGCTCGACCGCGCCTGGAGGCGAGAGGAGGCGGGTCACAGGCCGAGGCGTCTTGAGAAGATTTGACCGATGACCACGCTGTGGGGTGCGCCGCTGCGCCGGATCGAGGTCGACAGCGGCAAGGTGCGGATGAACAGCTGGCCGTTCACGATCCCGGCGGTCCGCGAGCTCGCCGAGAACGGGTTCGAGCCGGCGTCTGGGCTCACGATGTTCATCGGGGAGAACGGCAGCGGCAAGTCGACGCTGGTCGAGGCCATCGCGGCGGCGTGGGCCAGGCACGTTCGTGCCCATCGCGGCAACGTCTCCCTGGCGGCGACCGCGCGGCCTTCAGATGAAGACTCCAACCTCGATCGGGCACTTCGCCTGATCGGCACGAGGGGAGGCGGGAAGGGTGGATTCTTCCTGCGGGCTGAAAAGATGCACGAGCTCTTCACCGCGGTCGGGCCCGAGAGTCTATGGGCCGACCGCTTTGGAGGCGTCGACCTGCATGCGCGGAGCCACGGCCAGGCCTTTCTGCAGGTGCTCAAGACACGGGTCGTCGATCCTGGCCTGTACCTGTTCGACGAACCCGAGGCCGCGCTGTCGTTCTCGTCATGCCTGGGTTTGATCGCGCTGCTGGCGCAGATACCAACGGAGGGGATGCAGGCGATCGTCGCCACCCATTCGCCCCTCATTGCGGCCACACCCGGCGCGACGTTGATAGAGGTGGGCGAGTGGGGGATGAGGAAGGTCGCATATGAGGACCTCGAGCTGGTGCGATCGTGGCGCCATTTCCTGGACAGCCCCGAGAGCTACGTGAAGTACCTCGGCCCCGGCTGAGCTGTCGCATCAAGAGACCCAGTCGAAGCGCTGGGCGGGGAGTGGGGAAGAGATGAAGGCCGGCCGCGGCCTGCGCACGACGCCATCGCCGTGGCGTTCCTGCAGCCGCTCGAACGCAGCGGCGACCTCCTCGCTCGTTCCGTCATTGCCCGCCCACAACCGCAATTGACGACGCCCGGCCGCCTCGAGCACCGGGAGCTCGATCCACAGTTCGGTGATGGGTGCCCGGGGCTGCCACTCTTTGATCCATCCACCGATGAGCCCGAACAGCTCGGCTGCGCTCGAGAGTGGATGGCGGACCAAGGACGACCGCTCGTCGGGCTCGCCTGATTCATAGGCGAGTCGCACGCGCACACGCTTTGCCCCCGCGCCGCGCAGGCCCAGCTCATCGGCAAGGTCGCCGCAGAGGGCGCGGGACACGAAGAGCAGCGCCTCGCGATCTTCCACCGGCGGCTCGAACTGGCGATGCGCGCTCGAGAACTGCGGCGGGCGCCATGGAGTGAGCTCGTCTGGTTCCGAGCCGCGTGCGAGCAGGACCGCGTGCCTTCCCTCGCGGCCAAGTTGGCTTTCGAGCTCTCGGGGGCCGATCGCAGCCACCGCACCAAGCGTGCGCAGGCCGAGCAGGTCGAGTCGCTCGAGCTGCTCAGCATCGAGGGCGAGCTCGCGCGAAGGAAGCGGAGCGAGGAAGGCTCGCGCATCGTCAACCTGCACGAGACGCCCTGGGCGCGCTCGTGTGGCGGCGACTCGTGCCGAGAAAGGTCCGGGCCCCACGCCGAGGCGCGGTTCGCGGCCGATCGCGGTCCTGAGCCTGCGCCGGGCTTCACGGATCGAATCGCCCGGCCTGACGACGCCGCTCACATCGAGCCATGCGATGCCTTCGACCTTGACCTCGACCACCGGCGCAAGGTCGTAGAGCGCGGATGAGATGAGCTCGCGCAATCGAGAAGCGGCCTCAGGGTCGGGCGCGAGAAATGTTGCTTGCGGACACAGGTGCTCGGCCTGACGGAGCGGCATCCCCGGCGCCACACCGAAAGGCAGTGCCTCCTCTGACGCTGCGATGACGTGGTCGTCCCACTGGCCGACGACGACAGGGCGGCCATAGATGTCGGAGCGCTTCGCGAGCTCGAGGTGATTTGTCAGACCACAGCAGATACGCATTCCATCTCTGCCTTTTCAAGCGGCACCTCGATGACAGGAGTGACAAAGGGAAGCTGCGTTCCGAGCTGGTAGCGGATCTCGAGCTCTGACTCACCAAGAGGTGGCGCGACCCGATTCTTGAGACAGCGCGTGATCGTGCGCAAGCCCACGAGCAGGCCTCGGTCCCATACCCAGTCGATGCGCGAGAAGCCAAGGCTGAGGCTGGAGGCGTGGGCGAGGGCGCGCCCGGGAGCATCGACCACTCCCACGAGCACGGTCCCAGAGCGATTGGCGCTTGCCTCCAGCGGCCCGAGCCAAGGCTCTGGGATCTCCCCCATTAAAAGGATGAAGCCCGCGCCAGCGCGTGCCAGCGCAGTCGCCGCCTCACCGGACGGTTCGGGATCGAGACGAACCACGGTCAATGAGCTCAGCTCCGGATCGAAGGGCGAGAGCGACCATGGGTCGAAGTCGCCACGAGCATCGATGACCACCGCGTGCGCGAACTCACGGGTGGCGGCGGCGAGCAGGTTCAGTGCGAGTGTTAGCTTGCCGGAGGTTCCGCTTCCGGTCAGGAGCGTGAGCCGGCCGCGAGGCAGGCCTTCGATTCCACTCAGGCGATCGAGTGGGGTACAGCTTGGCCAGGGCTGCGGGGGCGGAAGCTCTCCCGCCCTCGTCAGCGCCTGGCTGCCAAAGCGGACCCGAATCGTGCTGATGGCGTGTTCGAGCTGTGTTGCCTGCATCGTTCTCCAAAGGGCGGGCCTCCGGTTGGGACGCAGGTATAAGAAGGAGGTGGCTACAGACTAACGAACAGATGTTCGATAGTCAAGCTCCTCCTTTCTTTATGCCGACATGGCATTGGCGGCCGGGTTTATCCCGGCCGCAACTTTGTCTCTCATGCCACTGACGTGGTGGAGGAGGGAGGGTATCCACTGGGGTCCCCGCGCGAAGCGCGGGAGGAACTTGGTTCCCTTTCATAAATGAGCGCCGGGGCTCCACAGAACCCCGGCGCGTAACGATCGACTAGGTAACTACGAAAGAAGAAGTTGTTACTTCTTCTTCTTGGCGGCCTTCTTCTTGGCTGCCGGCTTCTTGGCGGCCTTCTTCTTAGCCATCATTCTCTACCTCCTTCGCTTAGTGATACGGACCCGAGGTTCCATGGATTGGCGGGCTGGATTCCCTCGTGTGACGTCGTGGACGATTTCTTCTGCACGTACCTCCTATGCAACCCAACGGGTTTCGCCGCGCAGCCTCTTCGATGAGGTCTCCGAGACGTTGGCGGTCATGCGAAATGGTCCGCTTACTCGCGTCGGGTCCGTCGCCTCTGTGGTGGCAACCACGAGCAGCATCGCCATACAAGTTGTGTTGATACATCGATTGCATCCCTCACGTCAAGAGATCACTAAGATTTTTTTTCATGCGATGCCCGGTGAAATGCTTCGAATGCGGCACCTACACAATGTCTATCGACCTTTCGAAGGACCATCAACACATCGCATGCGAGAAGTGTGAGAGGGTGTGGTGCGCGGTGTGCGTGGCTCGCGTCGAGATCAAGATTTCACCGGAGTGGTTGAAGCAGCAGCACATCGCGGAGCTCAACTGATGCGAGTGGTCCTCGGTCACGGCGCATCGGGCAACGCGGCGTCGATGAAGCCATACGTCGTGGGCTTCAAACGTCGAGGCATCGACGCGATTGCGGTCGATCTTCCTCGCGGAGGCGCCGAGCGCGCTGTCCCAGTCTTCATCAAGACATCCGGTCGCGGACATGAGGTCATCGGAGGCGGGCAGTCGTTCGGCGGACGTGTCGCGAGCATGGCCGCAGTCGAAGCGGACTTCGGTGGCCTCGTCCTCTTCTCGTATCCGCTCCATCGTCCGGGCTTCCCCGACCAGCTGCGCACCGAGCACTTCCCAAGGATCAAGTGCCCGACCCTCTTCATGAGCGGCGATCGCGATCCGTTCGCGCGCATCGACCTGTTGAAAGAAAAGATCAAGCTCATCCCCGACGCACGCCTCGCGATCTTCAAGGGCCAGGGCCACGGCCTGCTCAACGTGCTCGACGATGCGCTGGACGTCGCCACGGACTTTATTCACGGCATCAGATAAGTGATAGCCCCCACCGATCCGCGACCCGTCGGGTCGGGGACCACCTCCCCACATGGTGGGGAGGTGATTCAATGAGCGCGAGCCAGCACATGGTGCGGGCGAACGGACTTCGATTCCGGACCCTCGTCGATGGTCCGCCCCAGGGCGAGATGTTCATCCTCTTGCACGGGTTCCCCGAAGGTGCGGAGTCGTGGTCGCGGCAGCTGCACGCGCTGGCTGAGGCCGGATGCCTCTCGGTGGCGCCCGACCTCCGCGGCTACGGGCTGACCGAGGCTCCCGAGGGAGTGGAGAGCTACGCGATCGACCACCTCGTCGATGACGTGGCCGGGCTCGTCAGGGCTTTCGGACGCGACTCGGCGCACGTCGCCGGCCATGACTGGGGCGCGGTGGTCGCGTGGTTCTTCGCGGCACGACATCCAGAGATGACGAAGACGCTCACCGCCCTGTCGGTGGGGCATCCGGCGGCACTCGCGGCCGCGAGCCGCGACGACGTCGACCAGCAGGAGCGTTCGCGATACATCCAGCTCTTCCTGATGGAAGGCAAAGCGGAGCGCGTGCTCGCCGAGGACGATTACCGCCGGCTCCGGGCGATGTTCGCCGGCGGGCCAAATCCAGAGGCGGTGCCAAAGCCGGTCGTCGAAAGTTTCGCCCGCTCGCTGTCCCGCCCTGGCCGCCTCACCTCGGCGCTCAACTACTACCGGTCCAACCTTTCAGCCGGCGGAGGCGCGTGGGAGCAGCTCGCCAACATCGGACCGATCAAGGTGCGGACGTCGCTCCTTTGGGGCGACATGGATCCCGCCCTTGGCCGCCGCGGCGCCGAGGCCACGAGGTCCCATGTCGAGGCCGAGTTCGAGCTTGTTGTCCTGGAGGGTGCCGGCCACTGGCTTCAGTTCGAGCGTCCGGACGAGGTAAGTCGTTCCCTGAGCGCCGCCGCAACTCATTAAGCTGTCTGCCATGCTCCATCGCGGAGACGACAAGGAGCGGCGGTCCAGCCTGCGCCGGCTCGACGACATCCTTGACGCGCTCGAGCAACTCAACCTTCACGACCGCACCGAGCTGACCGAGGATCTTGCCGAGAGCCTGGTCCTCCTCGGCGTCGACGATCCTTACGGCATCGCCATCCCCCAGCTCATCGAACGCGTGTGGGCCATGCAGCAGCCGTACCTCATCACGATCGTCGTCGAGCGCCGCCGCCGCCGCCGTCGCAAGGTCGATCCCAAGTTCTCGAGCGGATCCGGCATTGCGTGACGTGAGCGGACGCCCGTCTCGCTGAGTCCCGCCGACTGGCTCGACGTTTTCGTGCGCATCGGTGCGCGCGTTCGCTCCACGGTGCTGCCCCTCGCCGGAACGGACGCGGGGCGAGCGCCGCTCGAGGTCGGGGCCGGAGGCGACCGCACGATGGAGCTCGACCGGGCCGCCGAGGCCGCGGTGTTCGCAGAGCTCGACCAAATCAACGCTAGAGGCGAGCGCTTCGCGATCCTGTCCGAAGAGGCCGGGCACCGAGCGCTGGGCGCCGACTACCCGCTCGTGCTGGTCGACCCGGTGGACGGCAGTCTGAACGCCAAGCAAGGCGTTCCTTTCTTTGGCGTGATGCTGGCGCTGCTGGACGGTCCGACCATCGGCGACACTCTCGCCGGCTGTGTCGTGAACCTCATCAACGGCGAGACCTGGACTGCCGTGCGCGGACAGGGCGCGTGGCGCGGGGGCGAGCCGATCGAGGTCACCTCACACACAGGTGGCGGTCTCGAGCTGGTGGCGCTCGAGAGCACGCCGAGGGCGCTCGATCTCGCGCGAGGCCTCGTCCAGCGATCGGGCAAGATCCGTATCCTCGGCTCGATGGCGCTCGCGATAGCGCATACCGCCTCCGGCAGCTTCGACGCGTTCTGCGCTCCGGTTCCGGTTCGCGTCTTCGACATGGCGGCGAGCCTTCTCATCCTGAAAGAAGCCGGCGGAATGGCGACGGATCTCAAGGGAAGCTCGCTGAGCCCGCTCCCGGCGCAGCTCGAAAGCCGGACGTCGCTTGTGTGCGCTCCGAGTCCGGAGCTGCATGCAATCGCGCTGCGCGCGCTCGCCGGCTGATGGTCTTCGACCCCCGGCAGACCGTTTTTGCGATCCTCAGCTTTGAGGGCCCCGACGTTTACAGCCAGGCGGGCGGCCTGGGCGTCCGGGTCAAAGGCCTCTCGCGCGCCCTCGCCCAGCTCGGCTACCAGACATACCTCTACTTCTGTGGCGACCCCGATCTGCCCAGCGAGGAGAGCCACGAGTCCGGCCGCCTCGTGTATCGGCGTTGGTCTCAGTGGATCTCCGCCCAGCATCGCGGCGGCGTCTACGACGGGGAAGAGGGGAAGATTCGCGACTGGAACTCGAGCCTGCCGCAAAGCCTCATAGAAAACGTCATCGCGCCGGCGGCCGCCGCCCGCCAGAACGTGGTCGTGTTGGGCGAGGAGTGGCACACGTCCTGGTCGATGAGCCTCATCTCCGACTCTCTCTACTACCGGGGCCTCCGCGACCGCGTGGTGATCCTGTGGAACGCGAACAACACCTATGGCTTCCATCGCGTCAACTGGTCGGCGCTAGCTCTCGCGGCCACCATCACCACCGTGAGCCGCTATATGAAGTTCAAGGTCTGGGAGCGCGGCCAAAACCCGATCGTCATCCCCAACGGCATCCCCCGAGAATCGATCCATGACGCCGACCCAGAGGCTGTCGCCGACCTCAGGACGGCTGCGTCCGCCGACCACTTCTGTTTCAAGATCGGCCGCTTCGATCCTGACAAGCGCTGGCTGATGGCCGTGTCGGCAGCCGCTTACCTCAAGCGGCGCGGCAAGCGCATGCGGCTCGTCATGCGCGGCGGCCGCGAGCCCCACGGCGGCGAGGTGATCACCCACGCTCGGCACCAGGGTCTCGAGGTCTTCGATATCAGGGCGCCTTCAGATGCAGCGGGCCTGGCGGCGATCTTGCGCGAAAACCCCAAGGCCGACGTCGTCAACCTCACCAGCTACGTGAGCGATCCGCTGCTCGGCACCATCTACCCGGCCTGCGACGCGGTCCTCGCGAACTCGGGGCATGAGCCCTTCGGGCTCGTCGGCCTCGAGGTGATGGCGGCCGGCGGCCTCGCCGTCACTGGCGCCACCGGCGAGGACTATGCGGATGCGTATCGAAACGCTCTGGTCCTGGAGACGGACGACGCCATCGAGCTCGTCACCGAGCTGAACCTGATTCACGATCGTCCCAGCCTGGCCGCGGCCCTCCGCCGGCGCGGCCGCGTAACGGCCCGCGCTTACACATGGGAGAAGGTGATCGACCAGCTGCTGCTGCGGATCGAATTTGCCGCCGCCCAGCAGGCCGTCAGGCTTGCCGCGCCACCCCAAGGCGCGAGGCTCGCGCGCCGCCGCCTCCCCAAGGCCGCACCACCACTTGGCTGAGAACCTGGTCGTCTACACGGTCGTGCATCAGCCGCGCCGGCTGAAGCTGCCCGCGCAGGTCCTGCCCGCGCATACCACGCCCGAGGCGATACCCGAATATCTCTTCGACGACGCGCTGGACCGCCGCTATTTCGAGCAGGTCGCGGCAAGCTCCTACGTCCCGGCGGCGGCCATGTTCACGGATCTCACCGGCCGGGGTTGGAAGATGTCGATCGGTTTCAGCAACTCCTTCCTTCTCCAGGCAGAACGCTGGGGCCCACATGTGCTGGATGCTTTCAAGAAGCTTTGCGCGGGGCCCAACGTCGAGATCGTCAACGTGGAGCCCTATCACTCCTGGCTCCTGTACTTCGACATCCTCGCGTTCAAAGAGGCCATGGTCGCCGGGCGCCGGCGTCTCGAGGAGATGTTTCAGAAGCCGATCGCCGTCACGGACACGACAGAGATGTTCATGTCCAACGACGCGTACTTCGCGCTTCAGCAGTGCGGATTCGGGGCGGCCTTCATGGAGGGCCGAGGATGGCAGCTCGGCTGGCGAGAGCCGACTCATGTGTATCAGCACCCGCTGCAGCGCCTCAAGCTGCTCGCTCGCCACCACGAGCTCTCAGACGATGTCGGCTACCGCTTCTCCAATCGCTACTGGAACCACTGGCCCCTGATGGCCGACACGTATGCCACGTGGGTTCGCGATACGTGGGGCGAGGTGGTAACAGTCGGCTGGGATTTCGAGACCTTCGGCGAGCACCATCGCCGGGACACCGGGATCTTCGAGTTCATGCGTGCGCTGGCCAGGGAGCTGAAGAAGCGCAAGGTGCGGATGCTGCTGCCGTCGGAAGCCGTGAACGAGCTCGGATCCCGCCACCTCGAGGTCCCGGTCAACGAATACGGGACGACATGGGCGGGCGAAGGCGGCATGGAGTTCTTCCTCGGCAACGAAGCGCAGCAGGGTCTGTTCAGGCTCATGCACCACACCTACTCGAAGGCGAGGCTGACGGGTGATCCGCGCCTTGTCGAGATCGCAAGGTGGCTTCTCCAATCGGACAACCTTCATCTCATCCAGTGGTTCGGACGTTGGGGTCCTGAGGCCGAGGTCAGCGCCTACTTCACCCCCGACGAATGGTGGGAGCTTGGAGCGCTAGGTATCCTGCGCGAGCAGCAACGTGTGTACATAAACTTCATACGCGCTCTTGACGAATACGCGAGGTGACGCCCGCACCCGTTGCGCTGGGATGATGGTTAGTCAATGAAGCCGCTTCACGTCGCCTTCATCTGGCACATGCATCAGCCCTATTACAAGGACGACCTCACCAGCACGTACCTGCTGCCCTGGGTACGCCTGCGCTCGGCCAAGGACTACTACAAGATGCCGGCGCTGCTCGACGCCTACCCGAAGGTGCGGGCCACGTTCAACCTCGTCCCGAGCTTGCTCGCGCAGATCGAGGACTACGGCAAGGAAGATTCGGTCGACCTCTTCCTCAACCTCAGCAAGCGCAACGCGGACGAGCTGTCTTCGGAAGAGCGAAGCTTCCTGATCCGCTGGATGCGCGAGTCGCCCCGCGCTCTGCGGGTGCAGCAGTCGCCACGCTACCTCGAGCTGGCGTCACGAGCCGCCGACGTGCAGTTCACCAGTCAGGACATGCGCGACCTGCAGATCTGGTTCAACCTCGCGTGGTGTGACCCTGCGTGGGCAGAGTCCGACCCCCGGCTGGCGGAGCTGAAGAGGAAGGATCGCGATTTCTCGGAGGCGGACAAGGAACCGCTGTTCGAGGCGCAGATGGAGATCATGCAGAAGGTCATCCCCAAGTATCGGGAGCTCGCCGACCGCGGCCAGGCCGAGCTGACCTTCTCTCCGTACTACCACCCGATCCTGCCCCTGCTCATCCACATCGAATCGGCGCGGACCGCCAATCCCCAGATCCAGCTGCCGGAGCGTCACTTCTCGCACCGCGAGGACGCCGAGCGCCAGGTCGAGATGGGTCACGGCTTGTTCGAGCGCCTACTGCAGCGCCGGCCCACGGGGATGTGGCCTTCGGAGATGGCGGTAGGAGAGAGCGTGGTCGGCCTGGCGACCAAATCGGGCATTGATTGGATGATCAGCGACGAGGAGGTGCTGGCCCGCTCCCTCGACACGCATTTCTATCGCGACAGCGAGGGCCGTGTGAACGCTCCCGATCAGCTATACCGGCCGTTCCTGGTCGAACGCGAAGGGAAGTCCATGGGGATCGTGTTTCGCGACTCCCAGATCTCGAACTCGATCGGCTTCGACTATCAGCGCATGTCGTCGGTCGACGCCGCGCGTAACCTCGTCGGGCGCTTGCGGCGCATCCGCGAGCAGCAGGGCGACAAGGATTACCTGGCCGTCATCGCATTGGACGGAGAAAATGCGTGGGAGTTCTACCCGCGCGATGGCCACGACTTCCTCAACGCCCTCTACACGGAGCTCGAGGCCACGCCCGAAATCGTGACGACGACCGTCTCAGACTTCCTGAGCGAGCACCCCGCCCAGCAGAACCTCCACCACCTGCACACCGGCAGCTGGATCGGCGCCAGCCTCGATACCTGGATCGGCGACCCCGAGCACAGCGTCGCTTGGGAGCTCCTCGCTGACACACGGACATGGCTCGACGAGCAGTCGCGCCAGCGCCCGCAGCTGTCCGATGCGGCAGCGCTCGGGTGGCGCGAGATCCTGATCACCGAGGGCAGCGACTGGTTCTGGTGGTTCAGCCGTAAGCACGACTCTGGCATGGACACGATCTGGGACAACCAGTTCCGTCTTCATCTTCGCAACGTCTACAAGGTGATGGGGGTTCGGGCGCCCGCCCGACTCTTCCAGCCGATCATTCAGCGCACTCCGACGCCCGAGCGCCAGCCGCCGGCCGAGAGCATCAGCCCGAAGTCGCGCAGCGACTCCGCGTGGAGCAAGGCGGGCTTCTACGTCGTCGGGTCGGGTTTCGGGGCGCTACACAGGCCGGCCGGGGTGGTCGAGCGCGTGCTGTACGGCTGCGACACCGACCGCGTCTACGTGCGCTTCGACAGCCCGCGTTCGCCAGAGGAGCTCGAGACCCAGAAGATCGAGTTCTGGATCTATTTCTCCGGCGTGCCGGCTGACGACCTTGGCGGCAAGCTCCAGCTGCCGCTGGCGGTGACCGCCACCGCCGACTTCGGCTTCGACGCCGCGCACGTGGTCCGCATCGTTCCGCACTCTCGGGGTGCCAAGATGACCGTCGCTCGTGTCGATTCCGAGCAGGCCAATGCCGAGCCGGTGGCCGAGCTCGAGTCCACCGATCCCTTATTCGTATCTATACCGCTGTCGGCGCTCGGCCGGCACGGCGGCGAGACGATGGAGATGGCGCTGGTGGTGAGTCGCGAGGGCCGCGACATCGAGCAGGTGCCCCCGTCGGGCTCGCTTGGCCTTCGGATCCCGGGCGATGGCGCTGCCGCTACGGCGCCGGGGCCGAAGCAGATCAAGGTGTTGGTCGCCACGTCTGAGCTCACGCCATTCGCAAAGTCGGGTGGCGTTGCGGACGTCGCCGCCGCGCTGTCGAAGGAGCTGCGCCGGCTGGGCCACGACGTGCGCGTCGTCCTGCCGCGATACCGCCAGATCGACATCGGCAGGCACAACCTGAAGCCGGTCGTCCACGACCTCGCCGTTCCACTGGGATCGCAAACAGTGCCCGCGACCATCTTCGAGGGCCGGCTGGGCGATGTCGTGGTGTACTTCGTGGACTGCCCTCAGCTGTACGACCGCGATGGCATGTATGGGTTCGGAGACGACGACGCTCGCTCGGTCTACTTCTCGCGGGCGCTGCTGGAGATGCTGCCGGCGCTGAAGTTCTCGCCCGACGTCATTCACATCCACGACTGGTTCGCCGCACTCGTGCCCAACCTGATCGATCGGGTCTACACGGAAGGCCCGACGGACGAGGTGGCGACCGCTCTGACGATCCACAACCTCGCCGCACAGGGCGTGTTTGGATTCGGCGCGCTGACGCTGGCCGGCCTCGACAAATGGGGCTTGATCCGCGTCGGCATCCCCGGCCTCGACAACGTCGTGAACGTGCTCGGGCGCGGCATCCACTTCGCGGACGTCGTCAACACGGTCAGCGAACGCTATGCCGCCGAGATGCAGATGCCCGAATACGGGGAAGGGCTCGACGAGCTCATCCGCTCCCACGCACACAAGCTGCACGGGATCGTCAACGGCATCGATTACGAGATCTTCGATCCCCACCGCGACCCGAACATCCCGCATCACTACTCGGCGTCGGCGCCCGAGCCGAAAGCCCTGTGCCGCGCCGAGCTGCGCAGCGAGCTCGGCCTGGAACAGTCGGATCGGCCGCTGTGCGCGATGGTGTCGAGGCTCTACGACGTCAAGGGCCTGGACCTCGTCGAGCAGGCCATGCCGGCGCTCATGAAGTTCGGTGTGCAGGTGATCGTCATCGGCACCGGCGACCGCCGCTACGAGGACATGTTCCGCCGCTACGCCGGCGAACGTTCGGGGCAGGTCGCCGCCGCGATCGGGTTCGATGCGCCGCTCGCCCAGCGTATCTACGCGGGGGCTGACATGCTGTGGATGCCGTCTCGCTACGAGCCTGGCGGCCTCGGCCAGCTCATCGCGCTGCGCTACGGCACGGTCCCCGTGGTGCGAATGACCGGCGGGCTGGCCGATACCATCAAGGACTACGACCCGGTGGCGTCGAAGGGCAATGGCTTCACGTTCGCGCCCTACGACCCCTGGCAGTTCTATGCGGCGGTCGTGCGAGCGGCCGAGACCTACCGTCATCCCTCGCTGTGGACATGGCTGATCCGGCGCGGTATGAACGAGGACGTGTCGTGGACGAAATCAGCTCAGCGGTACGTGCAGCTGTTCTACGCGGCGATAGCGTCGCGTCGCGAACGCCGAGGCGTCGCCGCCATCCCCGACTGATCGGAAATATGTGCCAAGTGGGGCTTTAGGCCGGATTTATTCCGGCCGTCCGCCAAGCGTGCACCATCCAAGCGCCACCCAACATGGCCGAGGAGAGGGGAGGGTTCCGCGGCGGGGGACATCTGTCCCCCCCGCGATTTATCCACCCCAATCGGGCAGCAGGCGCAGCTGCTCCACGCGCCGCGCACCAGGCGAATATGCGTTTTCGAAGTAGTCGGTGACCATCCGGCGTGCGGAGAAGTCGGTCACCACATAGCGGATGGACGCTCGCATCATCTCGACCCAGCGCTGCGGGATGCCGGCGGTATCGCGCTCGAAGTATGCGGGCACCACATCGCGCTCGAGCAAGCGGTAAAGACCTTCGGCCTCGGCCTGGTCGTCCACGGCGGGCCTGTCCAGCGTCGCGCCCGAAGGGATCGCCCACCCGATCTCGGGCCGGTAAGCCTCGTCCCACCACCCGTCGAGGACGCTGACATTCAGGACTCCGTTGGCCCCGGCCTTCATGCCGCTCGTACCGCTCGCCTCGAGGAACCGCTGTGGGTTGTTCAGCCACACGTCCGCGCCGTGCACCAGGTGGCGCGCGATCGCGAGGTCGTAGTCCTTGAGGAACGTCACACAGGGCTCCTCCCGCGCGAGCGCCACGACGCTGGCGATGATGTCCTTGCCGGGCTGGTCCGCGGGATGGGCCTTGCCCGCGAAGATGAGCTGCACCGGTCGCTTGGGGTTGCGCAGCAGCTTTGTGAGGCGGGGACGATCCTGCAGCAGCAGGTTGGCGCGCTTGTAGGGCGCGAACCGACGCGCGAAGCCGAACGTGAGCGCGTGCTCGTCCATGGACTCGCTATCTACCGAGCGGGAGCGGGCGACCTCGAGCAGCTTTCGCTTCAGATCGATGTGCACCGACCAGAGGTCGGCGGCGGGAATCTCGAACACCGCCTGCCAGCGCCCGTCCTTGCCATCGAGATCCCACCAGTCCGGCCCGACATAGCGCCGCAGCAGCTGGGCGATCTCTGGCGCCACCCAGGTCGGCATGTGCACCCCGTTGGTAACCGAGCCGATCGGCACCTGCGACTCGGGGAGTCCGCGCCACGCGTCCTTCCACAGGCGGCGCGAGACGGCGCCGTGAAGGCGGCTGACCCCGAACGACTGGTCCGCGAGCCGCAGGGCCGCATATGTGGTGACGAGGCGGTCGCGCGGATCGCCCGGGCGCTGGCGGCCGAGGTCCATGAAGCGATCGAACGAGATGCCGACCTCCGTGAGATACGGATTGAGGAGATCCCAGACGAGGCCCGGCTCGAAGTAGTCACTGCCGGCCGCGATCGGCGTATGAGTGGTGAACACGATTCCGGCCCGCGCGACCAGCCGCGCCTCCTCCAACGTCATCTGCCTCGAGGCACGGAGCTCGCGGATGCGCTCCATCGCGCATAGAAAGCTGTGGCCTTCGTTGAGGTGGAAGACTCCGGCGACCATGCCCAGCGCCCGCAGCGCTCGCACGCCTCCGATGCCGAGCACGATCTCCTGGCGCAGGCGCCGGTCAGGCTCGGGCACGTACAGGCGGTCGGTGATGCTGCGCAGGTCAGGCGGGTTGGATTCGAGGTCTGTGTCGAGAAGGAAGAGCGGCACGCGGCCGACCTGAGCCCGCCACACGCCGATCTTCACCATGCGATCGCCGATCGGAGCGTCGACCTCCACGCCTTCCACGCGTCGCACGGGAAGCTCCTCGCCCCTGTTCTCGAAATACGCCTCGACCTGCCGCCCACCGGCGTCGATCTCCTGGCGCCCGAAGCCCTGCTTGTAGAAGAGGCCCACCGCGACCAGAGGCAAGCCGAGGTCGCTGGTGGCCTTGAGGTGATCGCCCGCAAGCACTCCCAGCCCGCCCGAATAGATCGGCAGGCATTCGGCCAGCCCGAACTCCAGCGAGAAGTACGCGACGACCATCGGCGCTCGCGCGTCCATGAAGGGCGGCCGTCGGTCGTAGTACTCGCGATACGCGGCGCGAGCGCGTTCGAGCGCCTCGCGGACCTCGTCGCGCTCCAGCGCTTGGGCGATGCCCTGTTCGCCCAGGCGTGCGAGCAGCAGCACCGGATTCTGCCGGGTGGACTCCCAAAGCTCGGGGTCCATGGCCTCGAAAAGGCCCTCGATGCGTGGCTCCCAGGTCCAGAGGAGGTCGTGAGCGAATTGATTCAGTTCATCCACAGCCGGTTAGGGGTGGCACCCCGGATTGCGGCCGGATCTTCGGCGCACATGTGGCCGCATTGCGTCGTTGCCTCCTGCGCGCACTCGGTCACGCATCAACGCGATGCGCTCCCTCGCGCGCTCGGAGGCGCCTAGCACTGCAGCCACCTGGATCGCCGAATCTCTCGTACGCAACCGGAGCGTCACCCCTACGATGGTATTCGGTAGAGGGGAAGGGACATGAAGGCCGTGGTGATGGCGGGCGGCGAAGGGTCGCGCTTGCGTCCCTTGACGAGCCGGCAGCCCAAGCCGCTGGTGCCGGTCGCCGGGCGGCCGATCATGGAGCACATCCTTCTGCACCTCCGTCGCCACCAGATGCGCGACGTCATTGCCACCGTGCAGTACCTGGGCGCCTCGATCCGCAACTACTTCGGAGACGGATCCGACCAGGGCGTCGCGCTGACCTACTCGGTCGAAGACTCGCCGCTCGGCACCGCGGGGTCGGTCATGCTCGCGCGCCAGCAGCTGAACGAACCGTTTCTCGTCATCTCCGGCGATGCGTTGACCGACGTCGACCTGGGCGCCGCCGTTCGCTTTCACCGTGAGCATCGCGCCCTCGCGACCATCGTGCTCAAGCCCGTGCCCAATCCACTCGAGTACGGGGTCGTGGTCGTCGACGACGGCGGGGCTGTGCAGCGCTTCATCGAAAAGCCCAGCTGGGGCGAGGTCATCTCCGACCTTGCCAACACCGGCATCTACATCCTCGACCCCGCCGTGTTCGACTTCTTCCGGTCCGGCGAGGTCACCGACTGGTCGGGTGACGTGTTTCCAAAGCTCCTGAAGCAGGGCGAGCCCGTCTTTGGATGGGTCACCTCGGGTTACTGGGAGGACGTCGGCAGCCACGCCGCCTATGTGAAGGCCAACTTCGACTGCCTGGAGGGCAGGGTCAAGGTCGACATCCCCGCCGTTCGCACTGGCGACGCGATCTGGGTCCATGAGGAGGCTGAGGTCTCTGCAGACGCCCGGATCGACGGACCCGCCCTGATCTGCGCCGGCGCGACGGTGCGCTCGGGGGCCTGGGTCAACGGCCCGTGCGTAATCGGCGGCTACACGACCATCGACTCGGGGGCGAAGATCTCGAACTCGATCCTGTGGGACCACTCATACGTAGGTCTCAACTCACGCCTTCGCGGCTCTGTGGTGTGCCGTTCGGTGACGATCAAGAACGGATGCCTCCTCGAAGAGGGCAGCGTCATCGGTGGCGAGGTCGTGCTCGGCGCCAGCGTGACCGTGAACGCGAACGTTCGCATCTGGCCCAACAAGGAGGTCGAGCCAGGTGCCGTGGTGCACGAATCGATCATCTGGGCCGGGTCGTGGAAGCGCGGCCTGTTCAGCTCGTATGGCCTATCCGGCCTCTTCAACGTCGAGTTCACGCCGGAATTTGCCTCGCGGCTCGGCGCCGCGGTGGGGGCCCTCAGCCCGAAGGGAACCGAGATCGCCATCTCGCGCGACTACACCCGAGCGGCGCGCATGATCCACCGCGCCGTCATGTCCGGGATGACCTCCTCGGGCGCCAACGCCACCGACCTCTCCGTGCTGCCGGCGCCGGTCGCGCGCTACTGGGCGCGCCACAACCATATCTCCGCCGTGCACGTGCAGACGTCGCCGGTCGATCCGCGCTCGGCCGACATTCGGCTGTTCGACGACCATGGCCTCGACATCGACAGCCGCACCGAGCGCAAGCTCGAAAGCCTGTACTTCCGCGAGGACATCCGGCGCGTCCTCCATTACGAGATGGGCCGCATCGTCCGGCGCGACAGCGAGACCGAGCGCTACGTCGAGGACATGCTCGCGAAGATCGACCTGGAGATCGTGCGCGGGGCGGCCTCGAAAGTCCTGATCGACTACAACAACGGCGCCGCCGCGATGGTCCTGCCGCGCGTGCTGCAGGAGATGAACTGCACCGTCATCCCGCTGAACGCGTCGCCGGCCGAGGTCGTCCTGGAGCAGAACGAAGCCACGTTCCGCGGCCGCCTACAGGAGATGGGCGTCATCGCCAGCGCGGTCAAGTCGAGGCTTGGCATCTTCGTGGACTCCCCAGGCGAGCGCTGCTTCCTGGTCGACGAAACCGGCGAGGTGCTCGACCACGACACCGCCTTCGCCGTATTGACGCAGCTCGCGCTTGCGGCCAAACCCGGCATGGTGCTCGGTCCCGCCTCGTCGTCGCTCGCGTTCTCGATGATCGCGGAGAAGATGAACAGCCGGTTCGTGCCCACGAAGATCACACCGGGCGCGGTGCTGCGGGCGGCGCAGCACGCCGACACCGTGCTTGCCTCCGACGGATCGGGCGGCTACTGCTGGCCCGATTTCGCGATCGCTTTCGACGCCATCTTCACCACCGCTCGCGTGCTGGAGCTCCTGGCGCAGAGCAAAGCGTCGATCTCAACCCTGAAGAGCCGCATTCCGGCCGTGGCGCACAAGAAGGCGGTCGAGTTCTGTCCGTGGGACGTCAAGGGACGCGTGATGCGGACGATGATGGAGCGCCACCTCAGGGACCGGGTCGACCTCACGGACGGGGTCAAGGTGTTCGTCGAGGGGGGCTGGGTGCTGGTGGTACCGGACGCGGACCGGCCCGAATATCACATCATCGCGTCCACTCTCGAGCCCGCCCAGTCGTCTTCGCTCGTCGAGGAGTACTCGGCGCTCGTGCGCTCGGTCGTCTCCGAGGCTGCGCCCGAATCTGAAGGCGTGGTCGAGAAAACTTAGAATCGACTGACGGCGCGGGCGTAGCTCACCTGGTAGAGCGCAACCTTCCCAAGGTTGAGGTAGCCGGTTCGAGGCCGGTCGCCCGCTCCAAATTGCCTTCTTAAGGTTTGTTGGTTTATCTTCCTGAGAATCGCTCGGGGGTGCCGGCGGAGTCGTCTTCCTTTCAGGAGGATACGTGTGAGAAAGCTCAGGATCGTTTCGCTTGCCATTCCAGCCACCCTGGTCGCGTCGTTGCTGCTCGTGCCGGTATCGTTCGCCCGCGCCGGGACGCAGACGGATACCGCGTACGCCCAGAGTTTCTGGTCAAGCGGCGTCAAGAACGTCTTCGCCACGACGCAGACCAGCTGCTATCGGCCCGAGGTCCCGTACACCGCCAACGCCGGTCCCAATGACGGCTTCAGCGGGGAGACCGCCTGTCCGGGCGCGACCACCGGTGAGGACACGGGTGCAACCGCTCCGTACGCGACCCAGGTGGGCAGCAACCCGGGATTCGCCACCGGCCCGTCATCACTGGCGAAGAACCATTCCGAATCGGACATCCGCGTTGATCCGACAGACCCGACCCACCTTATCGGGTCGGTCAAATGGTTCGCCAGCGCGGAGGGCTACAACCACGTGCTCGGTTTCTATGAGTCGTTTGACGGTGGCGCGACCTGGCCGGTGCAGGGCCACATCCCCGGCTACGAGGGCTGGACCGACAACACGGACCCGGTCGGCGCTTTCGACGGGTTCGGCAACTATTACGAGCTGATCCTGCCTTACCAGTTCTTCTACAACGCTGACGACTCCCATAACTTCCAGACCAACCCGAACAAGGAACCGAACCCAGCAGTTCCGGCCGAGGTCATCTCAGTCTCGGTGCGACCGCATGGCGCCAAGTTGGCGACCCAGTGGTTCACGACGCACCGGAACGCAGCTGGCGTCACGGGGCCGGATTTTGTAGCTCCGTACGCGGCGAAGGGGCAGGAGCCGGACAAGCAGTGGATCACGATCGACACCAACAGGTTCCTGCCCGACGCGAAGACGCCAAACCCCGACTACAACACGATCTACGCGATGTGGGCGGTCTTCGACGGAATCAACAGCAAGCCATTCGTCTCTACGGCCCTTGCGAACTCGGATGGCACGCACACCGATTGGTCTACGCCTCAGCTCCTGCCCACCGTCAACAACACGGCCAGTGACAGCTATCTGCTGCCGCACGTGGCGCCGGACGGTACCGTCTATACGTCGGTGACGAACTTCCCCGGCAAGCACGGCTTCTGCTGCTTCAGTGTTTCGACTGACAAATCGACGGATGGCGGGAAAACCTGGACTAGCCTTCCAACCCCCATTCAGAACATCCCGGGCCCCGCTTTCGTTGGCGGTTACGCCAACACGACATTCACCGACGGCATCGACAACACGTTTGCGGTGGGGACGACGCTGGTCAACGGCCACTATCCCCTGTACATCGCGTACAACGAGCGGCTGACGACGTTCTCAAACGTTCTCATCACGGCTTCCTATGACGGCGGCATGAGTTGGACGACACCGACTCAGGTGAACGACAACGCGAGCGCTGTGGACGAGTTCCAGCCCAACCTCGCGGTGGCCGCGAGCGGTTCGGTCAGCGTCAACTTCTACGACCGGCGCCTTCCCTGCCCGAGCTTTGAAACTAAGGAGGCCCTCAACGCCGGCCTGGCCTTGGACGTTTCGAACCCCAACTTCCCAGGTACGCCGCCTTATGGCGCCACCAACTATTGCGTCAACACCAGCATCCAGTTCTACACTCCGACGCTCGGCACGCTCGGGCACAACATCCGCCTCAGCCAGCACACATGGGACCCGCAGTTGAATTCGCCGTACAGGTTCTGCGTCTGCAACCCGGCCGCAGGCTTCATCGGCGACTACTTCGGCAACACGACCGGCGGATCGATCGACTACACGACCTCCGTCAGCACGTTCAACGATGGCAGCAATCCGAACCACTTCCAGCAGCAGGTCGTGGCAACTGTCAGCATCCCGTAGGCAAGATGCAAACAGGAGAGGTAGACAGATGAACAAGCTGGCTCCCGCAGGGGCGTTGGCGGCCGGGCTCCTGGTCGCGCTGTCGTGGAGCGTCCTGGCAGCTCAGACAGGACTCACGCAAATCAGCTCCGATCCGTTCACGAACTCGACGAGCTTCCACCGGACGCAAGTCGAGCCGGACACCTTTTCGTTCGGATCGACGATCGTATCGACCTTCCAGGTCGGCCGGTTCCACAGCGGCGGCTCTTCCGACATCGGCTTTTCCACTTCGACCAACAACGGGGCGCACTTCACTCAGGGGTTCCTTCCGGGGCTGACCGTCCAGGTCGACCCGGCCAGCCCATATGAGCGGGTGAGCGACCCTTCGGTGGCCTTCGACGCCAGGCATGATGTCTGGCTCATCTCCTCGATACCGCTGTTGCCCAACCTGGTCGTGCCGACCGTCTTCATCAGCCGATCGACAGACGGCGGCCAGACGTGGGCCAATCCGATGTCGGCGGTGTCACCGACCTACACCTCGAAGGTCAACCTCGACAAGAACTGGACTGCCTGTGACAACACGCCAGCCAGCTCCTTCTTCGGGAACTGCTACACGGAGTTCGACAACTTCGGGCAGGGCGACCTCGAGCAGATGATCACCTCCAGTGACGGCGGCCTCACCTGGAGCACGCCGCTCGCGACTCCTGACACCGCGCACGGACTGGGTGGCCAGCCGGTCGTCCAGCCGAACGGCACGGTGGTGGTCCCCTTCGAGAGCCTCCAGAACACCATCGGGTCCTTCACGTCCGAGAACGGCGGGGCCAGCTGGGACGCGTCGCAGAAGATCTCCCACGTCAAGGCGCACGCTGTCGCCGGCAGCCTCCGGTCGTCACCGCTCCCGTCGGCGGAGATCGACGGCGCGGGCACGGTCTACGTCGCCTGGCAAGACTGCCGGTTCTCGACCGGCTGCAAGGCCAATGACGTCGTCTTCAGCACCTCGACCGACGGCAAGGCGTGGACGACGCCCGCCAGGGCCACCTTCGACGCGCCGCAGGTCGATCACTTCATCCCCGGCATCGCCGTGGACAAAACGACGTCAGGATCCGGAGCCCACATCGCGCTGAGCTTCAACTTCTACGAGAACGCCGACTGCACGGTGTCGACCTGCCAGCTGCACGAGGGGTTTGTGTCGTCGACCGACGGCGGCGCGACCTGGACCGGCAC